>Ga0213870_1000728_pt1 | contig 15388 bp, 13 predicted proteins | sample WICALVC2017_Meta_FD_160119 | JGI IMG/M metagenome (GOLD analysis project Ga0213870, IMG submission 160119) | Freshwater microbial communities from subterranean cave lake in Wind Cave National Park, South Dakota, United States - WICALVC2017 | ecosystem: Environmental > Aquatic > Deep subsurface >... | reverse complement strand
CATCCAGCGTGCTCAAATGGGGAACCCCGTTCACGGCGGCCTTCATGCCACTGGTGCCGCAGGCCTCAAAAGGATGACGCGGCGTATTGAGCCAGAGGTCTACCCCTTGTATCAAATCGTGGGCCAGCCGCATATCGTAATTTTCTACAAACGCAATACGGCCTGCAAGCTCCGGATCAAAAGCAAAATTGTAAACTTGTTGAATAGACCTTTTTCCCATCTCGTCCGAAGGATGCGCCTTGCCGGCAAAGACAATCTGAAGGGGCCTCCGTTTATTTGTCAGGATTTTTTTGAGGCGTGGGAGATCGTGGAAAAGGAGGAGGGGACGCTTATAAGCTGTGAACCTGCGCGCAAACCCGATGGTGAGGGTGTCCCCATCAAGCAATGCCCCGGACGCAAGAATCTGGCTTGCCTCGGCACCTCTTTCCGTAAAGAGTGTTCGTGCCCGTTCCTGTATGAAGCGGAGCAGTTTCCGTTTTAAGAAAAGATGTTTTTTCCAGAAAAGGCTGTCTGGGATATTAAATACCTTGGTCCACAAGTTCGGATCGTCGTGCTGATTGATCCAATCGGGCGAAAGATATTTTTCATAAAGCTGACGTAACTCCAACGCCACCCATGTTGGGACATGAATCCCATTGGTAATAGAGGCAATCGGGATATTCTCCTCTTGATGATCCGGCCACAAACACTGCCACATCTTGCGAGAGATTTTGCCATTTAAAACGCTGACGGCATTATGTCCTTCCGAAAAACGAAGCGCCAACGCGGTCATGTTAAAAGACTCTCCCCATGTCTCATGATGTTGTCCCATAGCCCAAAAACCCTCTAGCGACAATGAAAGCAGAGGCCAGTAACTTGAAAAATATTTCTCGATGAGCGAGGCGGGATAGGCATCGTGTCCGGCGGGAACGGGTGTGTGCGTTGTGAAGACCGTACTGCGTCGAATCTTTTGGGCCGCTTCCTCATAAGGCGTGCCGTTCGCGACCTCTTCTCGAATCCGCTCTAATATCATGAATGCAGTATGGCCTTCGTTGAGGTGCCAGACATCGGGGGCAATCCCCAATGCACGAAGGGCGCGCACCCCGCCGATGCCCAATACAATCTCCTGACGAATCCGAAACTCCTGATCCCCTGCGTATAGCCTAGCCGATAGCTCTCGATCCCATGGGGAGTTTTCGGGAACATCGGTATCCAGCAAGTAAAGCGTTATAGGGCCGACAGAAACCTGATAGACCGAAACGTAGATCTTGCTGTGATTGAGCGGCACTTCAACCAAAGTTTCGCCTGATGGGAATGTTATCTTCTTCAAAGCAACGAGATTGAGATTCAACGGCTTATAGACCGCCTCTTGTCGTCCATCGGCATGGATATGCTGATGGAAATAGCCCTGCTGATATAAAAACCCAACACCAATGAGAGGAATGCCTACTGCCCCAGCCTCCTTACAATGGTCCCCTGCAAGAAGACCGAGACCTCCAGAATAAATGGGCAACGAAGTATGAATGCCAAATTCCGCCGAGAAATAGGCAATCGTTTTACCTTTAAGGTCTGGAAATTTTTCGTTAAACCATGTTGTCCTGTTGCCATGTGCCGCATCGAAGGCCGCTAATACCTTGTGATATTGATGCAGAAAGGATCGGTCATGGGCCAATTCTTCCAGACGCTCTGTGCTAATATCATGCAGTATTTGTATTGGATTATGCTGTGTTTCCTTCCAAAGGGTACGGTCTAACGCGCCAAAAAGCGCTCGCGCATCTGGATTCCAGCTCCACCAAAGGTTATAAGCGATTTCTTCAAGTCGGGAAATGGGTTCGGGAAGTGATATCATTCTTTTTAGTTCTCTTTCACTAATTTATTATGTAAAATGGCATTCAAACAGCCGACTACGAGAGATACCATATCCAAATTCAAAAGTAAATAAAGATGATCGTGAAAATATGAACGAAATACAACTCAGATTGCTTCTAACACGAAATTATACTCACTTATGGTAGAGTGGCAGGATGATATATATAGAAGTCCGGCGATCAGAGATTCATGGCACAGGTGTCTTTGCGAAAGAGGATATTTTCAACGGAACGCGGATTATTGAGTATCTGGGCGAGAAAGTCTCAACCGAACAAGGTCAGCGTCGCCAAGAAGCGCAAAGTGAAAGTGATTCGATATTTTTCTTCGAGCTTGACGAAAAGACATACATTGATGGGGATGTTTCGGGAAATGACGCGCGTTTTGTTAATCACTCCTGCGATCCAAATTGCGAATCAGAAGAAGATGCCGGGCGTATTTGGATCATCTCTCTGCGGAATATAAAAAAAGGAGAGGAGCTGACATTTGACTATGGTTTTGATGCCGAATTTTTCGGCGAGTATCCATGCCAGTGCGGCACCAAAAACTGCGTGGGCTATATCGTTGGGAAAGAGCACAGGGACAAGATGAGCTACTTGCTATGAATCTATTCGGAAAAACCTTCGGATTAAAATCAAGCGAGATGGCAAGGCTTGAGCAAATCAGCCGCCGTAAGATTCTCCCAAACGAGATTCTCCCGCACGATATTGCCGTATTGCTAACAACCCTTTCATCTGAAATTGGCCGACAGATTGGCCTGCTTATTAGTCGAGAGGGAGAGATTTACGCGATCTTAATTGGTGACAACCGGGAACTGCTCATTCCGGACCTATCGCAGTTTCGCGCTATTAAAAGGGGCCTTCGCGGCATTCGGCTTGTCCATACCCATATCAAAAACGAACCCCTTTCGGAAGACGATTTAACAGATTTGGCCATGCTTCGATTAGACCTCATGGTTGCAATTGGCGTTCTTCCCAATGGGCTTCCCGATCTTATTTATATGGCACATCTTCTCCCCCCCAATCCAGAGGGAAAGATTTATCAAGTCGATCCCCCCGTATCCATTCATCAGGTGGACGCCTCGGCGACCGCGTTTCTTGAAACCATTTACGCGGAGTTTGATGCACAAGTACGCATGGTTACAACGCAGGATAAGAAGGAGCGGGCACTTCTGATCAGCGCGTCTGTACAAAGTAAAATTGTTCAGGAAGAATCACTTGAAGAGCTTGCGGAATTGGCGCGATCGGCCAACTTAAATCCGATTGAATCAATTGTACAACGCCTCCATGAACTTCATCCAAAATTTCTTTTGGGGTCTGGAAAGATCAAAGAGGTGATTATGAAAGCACTGCAAATGCAGGCCGACCTTCTGATCTTTAACCAGACGTTAACCTCGTTGCAAACAAAGGCGATTGGCGAGGTGACTGAAATGAAGGTTTTGGATCGCACTGCGCTTATCTTAGATATTTTTGCGCAACGGGCTGTGACGCGAGAGGCGCAGGTGCAGGTGGAACTGGCCCAGTTGCGATACCGTCTCCCTCGGCTTCATGAACGAAGCACATCCCTCTCTCGACTCACTGGTGGAATCGGAGGCCGCGGCCCCGGAGAGACGCGGCTGGAAGTGGATCGCCGCCGCACGCAGGACAAAATCACGCATTTGGAAAAGGAGATGAAAACCTTGTCGCAAGGCCGGACCCAACGAAGAACAAAAAGAGCCTCGCAACAGATACCCGTTCTCTCCATCGTAGGGTACACCAATGCGGGGAAATCGACGCTACTTAATACCCTGACAAAAAGCGATGTTAAAACCGAAAACCTTTTATTCTCAACGCTAGATACCTCTACGCGCCGTCTCCATTTTTCACGAGAAGGCGTAACGACGCCTGCGAGGGTGGCACTTCTTACCGACACAGTCGGATTTATTGAGGCGATTCCCCCTGATCTTTTAGATGCTTTTCAATCCACACTGGACGAATTAAAAGATGCCCACCTACTCATTCATGTTGTTGATATTCACTCGCCGCGATTTGAAGCCCATATTCAGGCGGTACATGATATATTAAATAAACTGAAGATAGAAAAAACAGGCCAGGTATTGGTTTTTAACAAAATTGATCTTATGGATAAAGAACGTGCGGAGAACCTCTGTAAACGATATGACGCGATTGGGATATCCGCGCTGAATTCAGAAACGGTTCGGCCATTACTTTTAGAAATAGAAAAACGAGTGTGGCAAAAAAAGGAGAAGGAGAAATGAACGAGATCGGCCGCATACTCATCTCTTGTCCAGACCGGCCCGGCATTGTCGCGGCGGTCTCCAAATTTTTGTATGAACAGGGGGCCAACATTGTCCATTCGGATCAGCATACATCGGATCCCACGGGCGGCACTTTTTTTATGCGTGTCGAGTTTCAGCTTGCCAACATTCAGGAGAAAGAAGAAAAGCTAAAAGCACTTTTTACACCATTAGGCCATCAGTTTAATATGCAGTGGCACCTTTCTTTGGCAAGCCGGATCAAACGGATCGCTATTTTTGTATCGAAAGCAGAACATGCCTTGCTGGAGCTGATCTGGCGCAGGCGTTCGGGCGATCTTGTGGCCGACATCGCTATGATTATTTCAAATCATGCCGATCTTGAAAAACGCGCAGTGTCAGAAGGGATTCCCTTCCACACGATTCCCGTTGATAAACAAGACAAACAAAAAGCGGAAGATCAACAGATTGCCCTCATGGCCGGAAAGGTTGATCTAATTGTGCTGGCGCGATATATGCAAATTGTGACGCCTCATTTTATCAAACACTATCCAAATAAAATTATTAACATTCATCATAGTTTCTTGCCGGCCTTCGCGGGGGCAAACCCGTATCTTCAGGCGTCTGAAAGGGGTGTTAAGCTCATTGGGGCGACGGCGCATTATGCAACAGCAGACTTAGATGCCGGGCCTATTATAGAGCAGGGCATAGAACGGGTGAGCCATCGACAGGGCGTTGATGAATTAAAACGAATGGGTCAATATATTGAACGCATGGTGCTTGCACGGGCTGTGATCTGGCATGTAGAAGATCGTATATTAGTCTACGGCAATAAAACGATTGTATTTACTTGATGGTAGGGGGGTCTCATGGCCATCGGAATGATTCTGAATGTTATTGTGTTCGTCCTTCTCGTGGGGGTGATGTTTAGAATGATGAAGGAGTAAAAATTTATTCGTTTTTAAACTGGCGTCTTCTGAAATACAGATAGACCATAACCAGTGCGGTTCCAATCATAAAAATTGTTCTGATGCGGTGAGGCCCCGGAAGCAGTAGGCGGTTTGTCATTGCATTCACAAGTCCATATATTGAGTAAGTCATAAAAAGCGGATAGGCCCATTTTTTACCATAGATCGCGCCAAAGCCTGCGCCAAAATGAATAAACGGATGCACCGATTTAATCAGCAATCCGATCAATCCATCTGGTTTTGTTCCGAAAAAAGGGAGACGATATTGGGGATTTGCGATGATAATGTAGAGATCCCCCATCCCAGAGAGAATCATCACAATACCGAAGAAAACAATATCAAACGGAACATTAGATGGCCTTTTTAGATTCATTAGATTGGGGGGCGTGCGCCAAAAATGGCAGTTCCAATGCGAACCCAAGTGGCGCCTTGTTCGATAGCCGCTTCAAAGTCCGATGACATTCCCATAGACAAACCGGTTAATCCAGATGACGCACCCAGCTCCCTTAACCTTGAAAAATAAGGCCGGGGGTTAGCGGTTTGAGGAGGGATTGCCATGACCCCCAACAATGTTAGATGCGGACATTTCTGTATCGCTTGAAAAAGAGGAGGGAACTCTTTTACGGAAACGCCGCCCTTCGCAGACTCGTCCCCGATGTTCACTTGGATTAAAACAGACTGTACTATTGCTTGCCGATTCGCTTCTTCCTCTACCTTTTCTGCCAAAGCGATTGAATCAATAGAGTGGATTAGATCGAAAAACCCAACGGCCTTTCTTACTTTGTTCATTTGCAACGATCCAATAAAATGCAGAGATGCCGATGGAAGAAGCGTTTTATTGGAGAATTTATTGATGGCTTCTTGCACACGATTTTCTCCGAAAACAGTTATCCCAGCAGAGGCAGAGGCCAAAACTGATTCTTGCCCCACCCCCTTCGTGACTGCGATAAGGGTGATCTCCCGTGGGTCTCTCCCAGCGCGCTTTGCGGCATTGTTCATTCTCCGTAGGATATCTGCTACGGCAGAAGCAATGGGATCATTTTTCAAGCAAAACTCCACTGATCATATTTTGCCCCTTGATGTGATCTCGCCGATAAGAGTTAAATGTCTCTGGATGACAGAAGGTGCAGATATTCGCATCCGCGATATTTTCAGGTTTTACCCCTGCATCCAAAAGCTGAACGCGATTTAAGCGCGCAATATTAACCCATGCCTTTTCACCTTGCTTACGCGCAATCACCCCGTCCGAATAGGCAGGCGTATTTTCGATCTGTTCCCATACTTCACTGCCTACCTCAAAACAGCATGGGCCGATCCGATGCCCCATTCCAACCAGAAGAACTCCAGGATCAGAGCCGTACTCCTTTATCATTGCAAAAATTGTTTTTGCCGCGATACGAAGCAGACTGCCCCGCCATCCCGCGTGGGCAATGGCAATCGCGTGGTGGTGGGGATCAATGATAATTACCGGCAGGCAATCGGATGTGAAGATAGTGAGGAGAACCCCTGCCTGATCTGTCATCAAGGCATCTCCAGATAATCTGTTCTCTGTATTTGTATCCGCCTTTACAATCCCGTCTCCATGCACTTGGGTCAGCCGCAATGAACGGCCATGATGAAGCCCCTTTGCCCCTTCTTCGTTCAATTCTTTTGTCCCAAAGAAATGAAAAAATCCCAAACGACTCAGAAGGGGCAAGGTGAGATGCTCTTCCATCCCTAATCGGCCTGCCGTCTTAAGAAGGTTGGGACATCCCACTCATCTTCGTTATAGGTTCCCGCCCCCACTGCACGAGGCACCTTTCTCAAGACACCCCTTTTTTCGATATCCATTGAAAGGCCTTTTTTTACGGGACGTCCATCTCCCATCTCATCCCCGACAAACTCTCCCTGAAAGCCTGTGGCAATCACCGTTACCCGAACTTCTTCTGAATCACTTGTGCCGACTGCAGTGCCAAAAATAACCTTCGCATCAGGATCACCCTTTTCAGTAATAATCGCGGCGGCCTCGGCCACTTCGTGCAGTCCCATATCCCGCCCTCCCGAGATACTCATTAAAATTCCCTTTGCCCCTTCGATAGAGGAATCTTCCAATAGTGGACTGGAGATTGCGGATTGTGCCGCTTCTACCGCGCGATTTTCCCCTTTAGATACGCCCATTCCCATGACCGCACGTCCCGGATAAGACATGATCGCTCTTACGTCCGAAAAATCAACATTGATCTGGCCCGGCATGATAATGAGGTCGGTGATGCCAGCAACGGCCTGACGCAGAATATCGTCTGCAACTAAAAATGCTTCCTTCAGGGAAGTTCCCTTTTCAACGATATTTAACAGGCGTTGGTTCGGAATGACGATGACGGAATGACAGCTTTTTTTCATCTCTCGTAAACCTTCTTCTGCAAGACGTGTCTTCATCCCCCCTTCAAACGAAAACGGCTTTGTGACCACCCCAACCGTTAGAATACCCATCTCCTTGGCGATATTTGCAATCACTGGTGCCGCACCAGTTCCGGTTCCGCCGCCTAAACTTGCGGCAACAAAAACCATTTCACTCCCTGCCAACGATTCTCGAATTTCATCGGCTGATTCCAGTGCCGAGTCACGTCCCATTTGGGGATCTGCGCCTGCGCCCCGTCCCCTTGTCAGTTTCTCTCCGAGCTGAATTTTGTAAGGGGCATGGCTTAAATGTAATACCTGACTATCGGTATTGGCCACGAGGAAATCAACCCCCTTTAAGCTATGAAGGATCATGTTATTCACGGCATTGCCGCCGCCGCCGCCGACCCCGACGACCTTAATTTTAACCAACGACAAACTCGATTCTTCCTCATCAAATAGAAACATGCTTTTTCTCCTTATCATTATGTTTACCTACATTATGTGAGCGCAATTCACGAATTGCCCCTACAACCCACGTTGCCCCTATTTTCCCAAGCCTGCGAAGCAGGCGTTCCCGCTGGGGGCCGGTGCCCCCTAAAAAAAATCTTTTGCCCACTCCTTCATTTTCTCCGCAACCCGACTGATGAAACCCTTCTTTTGACTTGATACCGCCATTTTACTGGCCTGACTTTGATACGCATAGATGAGCAATCCCACTCCGGTTGCGTACATGGGACTGCGGACAATATCAATCAGTCCGCCCATATTTGAGGGGGTTCCTATCCTTGTGGGCAAATTAAGAATCTGCTCGCACAGCTCCACCATGCCAGGGGTTAACGAAGAGCCGCCGGTGAGTACCACCCCCGACGGAACCTTATCTTCAAATCCTGCTTTTTCAATCTCTGCGGCCACCAGCGTAAATATCTCTTCTGCACGGGGTTCAATCACCTCCGATAATAACTGACGCGACATAATGCGCGGTGGTCTTCCTCCCACACTGGAAACTTCAATCGTCTCATTTTCTTTGACCATCTCTGTCAGGGCGCATCCGTAGCGAATCTTTAGTTTTTCAGCTTCCTGCGGCGGGGTGCGAAGCCCTATTGCAATATCATTTGTCAGATGATTTCCCCCGATGGGTAATACCGCCGTATGCCGCACCGCCCCTTCAACAAAGATGGCCATGTCGGTCGTTCCGCCGCCAATGTCCACCACCATGACGCCTAAATCTTTTTCTTCCTGTGTTAAGACCGCTTCGCTCGATGCCAACGGCTGTAAGACCACATCCATTGTTTCTAATCCAGCCCTTTTAACGCATTTCACAATGTTCTGCGCGGAGGTTACCGCGCCCGTAATAATATGAACGCAGACCTCTAGCCGTGTCCCCGACATGCCGAGGGGATCTCGAATGCCGTCTTGCCCATCTACAATAAATTCTTGCGGGATGACATGAAGCACTTCTCGGTCAGACGGAATAGAAACAACCTTTGCCGCGTCTAAGACCCGTTCGATATCGCCTCGGGTGATTTCCCCCTCCTTCACTGCGATTACGCCTTTGCCGTTTAAGCCTTGAATATGCCCTCCGGCGATACCGGTATAGACGGCGTTAATCTCTACCCCCGCCATCAGCTCCGCTTCTTCCACGGCGCGCTTGACCGATTCCACGGTGCTGTCGATATTGATCACCATTCCTTTTTTTAATCCCTTGGAAGGGTGGGTCCCAATCCCGATAATGTCGATCCGTTTGTCTTCGACAATCTCACCTACGATCACGCAAATCTTGGTTGTGCCAATATCCAGCCCAACTAAAAGTTTTTCATGTTTTGCCATAAGGACTCCTCTATTCTGGTTCTATCGATGCCGTTTTTGTTTTTACAACAACTTGTGATGGAAAACGAAGATCGGCTTCCCACGGGGCAATGTTTCGGCGCGCAAGATCATCTTCCATTTTAGTAAATCGTTCCCATCGTTCTTTAAAATCCTGATCCCCTAAATGCAATACCCCTTTTTTAAGACGAACCGAAACCTCCTTAGGATGAGAAAGATCAATCAATGCATCTTTGCGTTTTGACAAAAGAGGTGCCAATTCCATAGCCTTTGTATAGGTGTTGGGGTTGTAATAGATCATGCGAGGAAGATTGGCCTCCTCTCCTTCCTCCAAGACCACGCCTTCGCTATCGCGCAAAACCATTCTATTACTCAAAGGATCAATCTCTACAGCCGCAGGAATACGTTCTGTTAAGGTCACATCCACACGAGACGGAAAAACCTTTCGAACGACGGCCTCTTTTACCCATCGGTTGCTAATGAGTGAGGTATGGATATCCGCAATAGAAAGATGAACTAAGTTCTGCCCCAATACAAATTGGAACTGTTGGTTTAATTCCTTTGAGTCAATCTGTTTTAGGCCTGACCATCGAATTTCTTTAATCTGAAAATAAGAGGAGGCTAAAAAAACCTGTAGGCCAAAAAGAACGGCCACCAAAAAGACCCCTGCTAAAACCAAACCAAGTTGATTCCCTTTTGTAGGTGTTGCTTCCGCATGATTTTTTTTCCTGCCTTGTGCTAATGCGATCGTCGCCATAAAATCTCCTGTTTTATTTGTAGGGGCGACGCATGCGTCGCCCCTACTTTCCTATTGATGCGGTTGCTAAAATTTTCTCTACCAATTGATCAAACGAAATATCAACGCCTCTTGCTATTTCCGGGAGCAAGGATGTTTCGGTCATTCCGGGCAAGGTATTAACCTCTAATACATACGGTTTATAGGCGCGATTCGCAGGGGTCGTACCCCCTAAAATAAAATCGGCACGGCTGTACCCAGAACAGCCCAACGCCAAATGGGCCTTTAGCCCACATTCCAATATCTCTTTATAAACAGTGGGCGGGATGTCCGCTGGAAAAATATGTTCGGACATCCCTTTTACATATTTCGCGGTGTAGTCGTAGAATCCGGTCTTGGGCCGAATCTCAATTGCGCCTAAAGGAGTCTGATCCAAGATGCCGACATGTACCTCTGTTCCAGAAATATACTGCTCCACTAAAATCTGTGGGCCAAAACGGAACGCCTCATTTATCGCGGCCTCCATCGCAGAGGGGTCTTCTACAATCGTAACCCCCACGCTGGAGCCTTCCGAAATCGGCTTAACGACTGCAGGATATCCAAACGAAGGCGGTTTGGTCTTAAAGATACCTTTCATTTCTTCTGTCAAAAGCAGGCAGGGGGGTGCTGTAAGACCTGCCGCAATAAAGAGGGATCGGGCCTGTGCCTTATTCATTCCCAACGCAGATGCCAAGACGCCGGAACCGGTATAGGGAATCTGCATCATCTCAAGAAGTCCTTGAATAATCCCATCCTCCCCGTAGCGGCCATGCAAGGCGATAAAGGCAACCTCTATTTTTTCTTGCCGCAGTGTCAGTGCAATTTCAGTGCTGACATCAATGGAATAGGCTGTGTACCCCTGTTTTATCAACGACCCAACAATGGCGGAACCGCTTTTTAAGGAGACCTCTCTTTCTGCAGAAAGACCGCCCATCAAGACACCAATTCTCTTGCCAATAAACGGTTCTAATGGCATGGGTTTTGTCTCCCAACGATTTTAATTTCCGTTTCTAATAAAATCCCCGTCTCAAGCAGGACGCGCTCCTGCGCCAATTGAATCAGGGCCATAACGTCTGTTGCGGTTGCATTGCCCAAATTGATAATGAAATTGCCATGACGTTCTGATATCTGTGCCCCGCCTACTTGATGTCCCTTTAATCCAACATTCTCAATCAGTGCTCCCGCAGAGGGTTTCCCCCCATCTGTTTTTGGGTTCTTGAAAATAGAGCCAGCATTGGGATAAGACAGCGGCTGTGTTGCTCTTCTCCTTCTAAGAAGGTCAAACCGTTTTTTTTCAATTTCCCTTAAAGCGGCCTTTTGAAGACGAAACTCGGCAGAGAGAACGATTGCTCCCTGTGGCAATCCTGCGTTTCGGTAGGAGAAGGGGATGGCCTCTCTCGGAAGCGTTGTAATATCTCCTTCATGGCCAATCAGCGTCACTTCTTTTAAGATTGCGGCGGTCTCTTCTCCTGGGATGCCCGCGTTCATTGCAATGGCCCCGCCCACGGTTCCCGGAATACCTGCGGCAAACTCCAAACCAGACAAGCCTTGTTTCTCCACATACGTTGAAAGACGCGGAAAGGAAAGCCCTGCTTCTGCATAAAATGTTGTATCGCTTGTTAGGACCCCCTGACTTAAATGGCCTAAATGAATAACCACCCCTTCTATTCCCCCCTCCAAAATAAGCAGGTTACTTCCAGCCCCTAATATAAAAATGGGTGTGGCCGCGGCGGTGCGCTTTACGAGGGCGACAACTTCTTCAATTGATTCAGGGAAGACCAAAGCCTCTGCAGGGCCGCCAATTTTAAGCGACGTATAGGGCGACAGGGGTTCATTAAATTTTACATGCCCTTCATACCCTTCGAAAATGGCCTCAACTTTTTCCTGCATGACCTGTCCTAACATTATTACTTTCCCTGAACCAACGAAAAACATGCCGAAACGATTTCATCTGCGGCATGAGGATGTCCCAACTTTCTTACTGCCCCTGCCATTTCAGAAAGTTTGTTCGGACTGCTTCCCCACGACAATATTTTCCCTGCGATCTTTTCTCCCGTCAGCTCTTTATCTAAAATCATTTCAGCGGCACCCGCTTTTACGAAGATCTCCGCATTTTTTTCTTGATGCGCTTTTGCGTGGGGAAACGGTATGAGCAATGCGGGAAGCCCAACTGACGCCAACTCTGACAATGTTCCCGCGCCCGCACGCGATATGACAAAATCGGACACTGCGTACGCCTTCGCCATATTCTCAATAAATTTAAAAACACGCGCATTGATGTTGTGCTTTGCGTATGCGGCGGTTACTTCATCATGGTCTTTTTCACCCGTTTGGTGTTGAATCGTTATCGGCGTATTTTCCAAAAACGGCAGGGCGTCAATCAATGCCTGATTGATAGAGTGCGCTCCCTGACTTCCGCCCAATATCAATAAGGTAGGGGCGATGTGTGCGTCGCCCTTACGGCCATTCCCTTTCTCTATTCCCGATATTTCATCTCGAACGGGTACGCCGATGCAAGCGATATTCCGTGCGCGCAGGTAATGCTTTGTTTCTTCAAACGCAGTGACCGTCAGATGAACAAAAGGGGCCAGTATTTTGTTCATCATTCCCGGAATGAGGTTTGGCTCCAGAATGACGCGTTTGATGCGCAAGATAAAAGCGGCTATTAGAACGGGGCCTGAAGTATACCCACCGATGCCGATTACGAGATCAGGAGAAAATTTCTTGAGATGGGATATGGATTGAAAAATTCCCGCCACAATGCAACACAAAGCCTGCACCTTTCCGAAAATTTTCTTTCCAACAAAACCCTGTGCCAATATCGGTTTAAATTGAAATCCTTGATTGGGCACAATCCGCGCTTCCATTCCTGTTGCCGTTCCGATAAAAAGCATTTTTGTTTTGGCCTCACGCTTCATGAAGGTATTGGCCAATGCGAGACAAGGATACAGATGTCCTCCGGTGCCTCCTCCCGCGATCACGACATTCATGCGTGCGCTCCTTCCATCCGCACGATTTTTTCTTTCTTTTGAGACCTACGTTCTGGAATCTCTTTAGAAATCCGATAGAGGATTCCAGCGGCCGCCCAATTCATTAAAAGGGAAGAGCCGCCATAACTTATAAAAGGCAGAGCAAGACCCTTTGTTGGCAAAGCCCCTGTGACCACCCCCATATTCATCAGTGCCGGCATTACCATGAGTAGGGTGGTGCCAATGGCCAGTATTTGCCCAAATGGCTCTTCGATCCCTTTGGCAATATGCACCCCTTTCCAAAGAAGTGATAAAAAAAGAATAATGACGCAGCTTGTTCCGATGAGTCCAAGCTCTTCCCCAATGACTGAAAAGATAAAATCGGTATGAGGCTGTGGCAGGAAAAAAAGTTTCTGCAACCCTTCTCCAAGGCCTACCCCAAATGGCCCGCCACTTCCCAACGCAATGTAGGATTGATTGATTTGAAACGACTTTACTGCAGGATCCCGCATTGGATTGATATAGGTTTTTACCCGCTGAAGCATATAAGGGAAATGAATCAGTGAGAAGATTACAAATGGAATAGCCAAAGAACTGAGCAATGCCAAATGGCGAAGCGATGCCCCTCCAATAGAAAGAAGAATCACAGTAAGGATTGCGATGGTTAAGGTTGTTCCCAAGTCAGGTTCAATCCATATCAGGAAGCCCAACACGCCCAAAAGCAGTAGCACGGGCCAAAGGCCGCGAAAGAAGTCGGAAAGGTGCTGTTCCTTTTTTGCAATATAATGCGCCAGATAGATTACCGTAAAAAGCTTGGCAAATTCTGATGGCTGAAAACTAACCGTTCCGATTCTAAGCCATCGGCGCGCCCCATTGACATCCACGCCAAAGAAATGAACACACAGGAGAAGGGCAAATATGGCTCCGGCCATGGGAATAATAGATTCACTCAACCTGCGATAGTCTGTTTGAATTAAGAAAGAAAATGCCCCAACACCGAACAGTGTCCAGATGATTTGTCTTTTTAAAAAATAGGCAGAATCGGCATAATTCTTCCATGCCAACGTAGAGCTGGTGCTATAGACCATGACCAGCCCTAGAAAACAAAGGGAGAATATAATAACAAAAAGGGCGCGATCCCCCCGCCCCCCTGTACTGTGTGCCTTCTTTTTTACAGGGTGATGACCCTGCGCGACTGTATGTATTTTCATGGCGCACAAAGCCCCAACACGGCCTTTTTAAAGGTATCGCCGCGGTGTTCGTAATTGTTAAACATATCGTAACTTGCGCAACCGGGGGAGAGTAAAACCACATCCCCCTTGGCGGCGGATGCAGATGCTATTAAAACGGCCTCTTCCATCGAATGAACGCGGTCAATGGCAGGATGCCCTTTAAAACAATGGGCCAATTTTTCTATCGCTTCTCCCATTAAAATAAGCCGTTTGACCTTTTTAAAGATGACCTCTCGTAAGGGCGTAAAATCAGAACCTTTGTCCAAACCGCCTGCGATTAAAATCACCCGTGTATTGATTCCTTCCAGTGATTTTAGGACGGCGCCGACATTGGTTCCCTTGGAGTCATTGATGTAACGCACGCCCTTTAACTCTCTTACCTGCTCCATTCTATGAGGAAGCCCGGTAAACCGTGCGAGCGTTTTTTGAATGGCATCATGTGAGGCACCAGCCAGCAGGGCAATCGTTACTGCCGCCATTACATTTTCAATGTTATGGCTCCCGACCAGTTTAATTGCCTTTATCCCAACGATTGGGTCTTCCTTTCCCGTAATGCTTGAAACAAGGGCATCCTTTATAAGCGTTACCCCTTGCCGAGGGAAAAGGTTCGGGCCTGATCTGCTAAACCAAATCGGAATCCCTTTGCAGGTGTTTGGATAAGAGGACGGAAAAAGCGGAATGGGAGGAAAGGCGTCTGCATTTAATACGGCATAATCCACCCGTTTTTGATTTTCAAAAATCCGCTCCTTCAGCCTGCGATAATTTTCCATATTGCCATGACGATCCTGATGGTCGCAGGTTACATTCAGCAACGCGGCTATTTTGGGCCGAAAGGTCTCAATGGTTTCTAACTGAAAAGAGCTGACCTCCACCACAATAAAATCAAACGGACGAAATGCCGCTAGCGAAAGCGGTGTTCCAATATTCCCTCCGAGGAAAACCTTAAAGCCGTGCTCCTTGAGAATTTCAGCCGTAAGTGTTGCGGTTGTGCTTTTTCCGTTCGTGCCAGTAATTGCGATAATAGGTGCTACGAGAAATCGAGAGGCCAGCTCCATTTCCCCAATCACCGGTATATCTGCGGCTTTCAGCTCCGCCATCGGTAATCGCGTCAGAGGAACGCCGGGACTCACGACCACCATTTC
>Ga0213870_1000727_pt1 | contig 15414 bp, 22 predicted proteins | sample WICALVC2017_Meta_FD_160119 | JGI IMG/M metagenome (GOLD analysis project Ga0213870, IMG submission 160119) | Freshwater microbial communities from subterranean cave lake in Wind Cave National Park, South Dakota, United States - WICALVC2017 | ecosystem: Environmental > Aquatic > Deep subsurface >... | reverse complement strand
GGATAGAGGAAGCAAAAGAAGAATTATTGATAAAAGAAAGAGAAGAAATTATTAAGGAGGCACTTAAAAAAAAAGAATAGTGTTAAAATTTTTAGTTTAATAAAGACTCTTTCTTATTTCCCAAATCTCTTGCATCATAAACATTATATTTTTTTGTTGTAGTCTCTTTAGAAGGCAAAACAGATGCTTGTTGAGTTTTCTCTTCCACAGTATCTATAGTTTTTTTTATCGTGCCTAAATCAATATTTTGATTCTTTACAAAACTAGTTAATTTCCCAAGTTTACTATTAGCATGTTGAAGATGGTTTATTGTATAACCATAATGTTCTTTCGTACTTCTATAATTTCCATCTATTAAAAACCCCTTAGCATATATTAGATTTTGTTTAGCCATCTCTAAATCCTGTCTTAATTCATTAAGAACTTTTACTGCTTCACCAACATCAATCCCTTCTGCTTCTAAATATGCAATTCTTATTTCCAGCTGTCCACTCACAAATGTAATCTTAGAAAGTAGATTTTCTATTTTAAAATTAGTAAATTCATAATTATGCCTATTCACCCAACTTTTAATCTCTGCATTTATCATCCTAAGTTTTTTAATTACAGGATTAATTTCATATTTTGCAGTTACTTCATCAAAGCCATTTATCTCTGCTTTTAAACCTAATAATGCTTCTCTCTCATTAGCAATCCATGTAATAATAATATTAGCATCCCAATCACTAATAAAACTATTACTGTATGTTTTATATTCCAGCTTATCTAATTTCTTCAAAAGCACATCAATAATATTATTCAAATGCTCTTTACTCACTTCAATTTTTTCATCTTTTGTAGCGCTTTTTTTCTTCAAATCTAATAATCTGAATTTAGATTTTTGAATTTTATTTTCTAATTCTTTTTCTTCTTGTACTATTTTTATATTCTCAATTTCAATATCATTCAAAGCCTCATCTGATATGTATCTTTTTCCAACCAAACTCGGATATGTTTTCTCAATATCCTCTACACTAGGCGCAATTTTAGTAGTACTAGCGTCAAGGTTTTTAGTACCATCTTCCTGATAACATCCTTTCTTACATTCCTCAAACTTCATTAATTTTTCATTTATTTCATTACATAGGTCATCTTCAGGGTAATTTGACGTAGATGGAGGACATGCAACTGCTGGTATTGGACCAATCAAATGTCCACATTTTTTTATACAATAATCATAATCCACACCACCACTCTCAGTACTAGTACTAATAGGTAGCTCATTAATATCCTCTATTTTTTTTAAAACATCGCTATCCGCAATAACATCTCCGCTACTTATTGGTTTTCCTTTAGAAATTATATCTCTACATCTTGTTTTTTCAATTCCAGCGAGTATATTCTTAAAATGCCATAAATCTTCTTCAGTTAGTATGCCATCATCATCCATATCTGCCCTCCAAAAAACTTCATAAATGTTTGTTATAGAAGTAGCTAAAGTTGATGTAGCTAGATAAGATAAAAAGGATTTTAAATCAGAATTATCCACCTTTCCATTACCATTCATATCGCCCTTACATTCTATTTGTGATTTTTGAGTTCCAATATCTATTGACTTTCCACTACCAGCTAACCCAAAAGGCATAGTCAATAGTACCAATAAACTGAAAACAGTCATTATTCCTTTCATTTTATTCACCGCGTATATTTTTTATAAGTTTATGTCATATAAAAAAGTTTGGTTTTACGGAAATTTTCCGTAAAACGCTAAAACCAAATATAAGTCTCTATTATTAACGTTTCCATCTTGGTCAATATCAGCATCTCTGCACCATGCGTTCTCTACACCGCAATTTCTTGCTCCATATTGTGATAACAAGATACCTAAATCTCGTTGATCAACAACCCCATCTCTATTAATATCTACTCTATGGAAACCACCATAAGTTAAAGAAGTCCTAGGTTGTTTCCTATGCTGATACTTTTTATATTTCTTTTCAGTTTCTATAGGTTTCTTTTCTATAGAGTCAGTAGTTTTAATCTCTGTTATTGCAGTGTCTGGTGTTGAACCTACTGCACTAGTTTCTGTAGTATCTATTGATGTAGTATCTAATGTAGTATCTATTGACTTTCCACTACCAGCTAACCCAAAAGGCATAGCCAATAGTACCAATAAACTGAAAACAGTCATTATTCCTTTCATTTTAACCTCCTATAAATTTTAGTTATGGCATTTTAGCTATTAAGTTTGTTTATAAACAAACTTTTTTTGAATAAATAAACAAGGATAAAAATGCTTTATTTTGCTTTATAAAGCTTTATAATACCTGCTTTATCTTTACAGAAGATTTTTATATCAAATCTTTTTAACAATAGTATGATAAATTATATATGGCTTTTTACAATTTTCCTACTTTCAATAGTAGAAGCAGCCACAATTCAAGGTACTGTATATGATACAACATTAGAGCCACAAAAAAATGCGGTAATTGAAATTGATACAACCCCGCAACAAAGAATAGTATCTAAAGATGGTTCCTATAACCTAGATGTCCCTGTTGGCACATACACTATAAAAGCCTCTTATTTTGTAAATAATGTATTACGGGCTTCAGTTAATGCAACCCTAGAAATAAAAGATAATGGTGCATATAATCTAGATTTAATCTTATTTCCATTAATCGAATTAGATGATGAAATCTCAGATGATTCAGATCTAAATATACCACAAAATACCCGACCATTTATATTAATTTTATCCGTTTTTGTAATAATCATTATTTTAATCATACTCATCTATATTTTCTTAAGAAAAAATAAAAAGAAAAAACAAGTTAATTTAGAAGGAGACTTAGAAAAAATAATCAAAATGCTAAAAGATAAAGGAAAAAGGATGACACAAAAAGAGATTAGAAAAGAATTAGGTTTATCAGAAGCAAAAATCTCTTTAATGATCGCTGATCTAGAATCTCAAGGAATAGTAAAAAAAATAAAAAAGGGAAGAGGGAACATAATAGTACTAGCAAAGGACTAATAATCTAATGAATCAATCTCATCTAAGTCATCACTAAGTTCATCAAAATCATCTACTCCTAAATCTTCCTCAATGTTATCTAAATCATCTTCTAAATCATCGCTCTTTTCTTGTGTGCCGTCTGTGTCCGCTTTCTTAGAACCACAACCAACAATAAGCACAAATACTATAAGCAATACCCCAATTAAGATTTTATTGTTCACTCTCATCACCCACATCAATTGCAGGATTGTCTATTGCTTTATTAGCCCTAAAAGCCTTTAATATACTCAGAGTAATACCATGTGCATCTCTTAAATCAGTAAGAGCCGCTTCTAACTTACCATTATCTAAATTGCTTTGCGCACTTATGGCTTTAGTTCTTAATTCATCAAGTTTTAGCCCTAAATCGCTAAAATCAAACCCTCTTTCTTCAAACCTTATTAATCTATTTTCAATTTTATCTGCTAGATTATTATATCTATTTATACCATTTTGCACCCTTTCTTTGCTTATACGCCCCTTGACATAATATCTATCTATTATTGATCTGGCTTCTATTAAAGCACTTTTTAATTGAGAAATTGCAGATTTAATTTCCTCTCTACTGCTCTCTTTCGTTAATGTTAGAATGTTTGTCTTGGCTTTTTCTATAGCTTCTATAACAGAGTTAATATCATCCAACATCGAACCTTTATTAGCTGTAGTTGATTCTTCTACTGCAGCCTTTAATTTGTTTAAAATTATTAAAGTTCTTTCAGTAACTCCCTTTAATATATTTATTGCTAAATCTCTTGCATCTTTTTTTATTTCTCTGCAATTTTCATTATTACTCTCTTTACATTCCCTTAATTTCATTCTTAATTCAGAAACTTCCTCTGACCTTAAATTTACCCTTTTGAACATCATCCTATCCATCTTAGAAGTTTCTTCATTAACCTCGTCTTTAATATCATCACGTTTTTCTCTTACTCTTTTTTCTGAATTATCATCTAATCTTTCTCTATTAATCTCTCTAGCATCATTGTCTCTTTCGTTTCTTTCTCTATTACCACCATAATCTCCGTATCTTGCAAATCCTACAGGCAAAAGACTAATAATAAACATGCTAATAATAAATATAACTAAAAACTTCCTCATTTTATACCTCCTTAGCGAGGGCATTAAAATATTCCTTTATCCTAATTTTAATACTTTCTAAATGAAACCTCTCTATTTTCTCCTCAAAGATATTATTTAAGTTTTCCCATTCTGTAATCCTATAATCATTTGCTATCTTTTCCACTAAAAATAAATTTCTAAGCCGTTTTAATTGCCTTCTGATATTACTTTGAGCTATACCTCTTAATGGCAAATTATTTTTTTTCCTTAAATTTATTACGCCTTCCCTAACCGCATCACTGCTTAAAATCCTTTTGCTTTTTGATGCCTCTAACATAACATATAAAACATCAACAACCACATCCCTAGAATCCCCTGGCTGTAATAACCCAATACTTAGGCAAAGTTTTCTTATAAGATCCCTCTTACTCAAGTTTAGGGGTTTTTCATATTTTCTTAAGGTAATTTCACTTAAGGGAACATCCTTGCTTATAGTTTTTTTAGGCATTGATAAAATTAACTTGTCAGAGTTTAAATAATTTTAGTTTTAAGGCTCTAGTGCAACTATCTAAAAATACTGCTTTTCACTCATTTCTTTTCTCAAAATCCTAATAATTTCTTCACCACACTTATTCCAAAAATCCAAAATCTCTTCTGTTTGAGATATTGAAGTTCTAAAACCTCTATAATTTACATCACGTCTTATTTTTTTGAATCTATCAAGAGAATATAATTTAATTTTATCTTTTATATCAAATTCTTTAAGCATTTCCATACTTATCTCATGATTCCCCGGTTCAAAACCAATGAGCCCCCATTTTGCATCTCCTAACTGCCTAATTGACTCATAAATTTCTCTAAAAATTATAGTTGCACTGTCTTCATTTAACTTAATTGATTTAGTAACCCTCGCATTTATCTCTGCGGAATTTATCATTGCCTTAATTTTTTCAATATCTTTTTGCTTATTCTGTAACGCGCCTGTTTTGAGCCAAATATCAATAAACTCTTTTTTCATTTTTTTACTTCTAAAAACCCCCACAATAAAATACCGTTTGCTATATTGTTAAATACTTCAATACCTATATTTTCTCTATTAAATAAATGTATTTGTATCTTTCTTACAATAATCTGCTCAAACACAGTTAATTCTCGCATTCCCATGATTTGGTACTCTTTAGTTTCATCAGATTCTATGGCTATGTCGATATCAGAATTAGATAAATCTTCTCCTTTTCTAAAACTTCCAAATAAAACTATCGCCTTAGGATTTTTAAAGTAGTCCACAAGAAATTCAACTAATCCGCTGCTATATACAAAATTTAAGTTATAAACTATTTTGCTTCTAACATAAAGCAAGTTTGTTTGATTTGCTTTGATTCTCCATATTTTGCTTAATTTTTCTATATAGATCAATCCCACCTTTTGAAATTCTTCTAAAATCCTTCCAATATTTGCTTTTGCAACACCCGCCACTCGAGCTAAGTCGCTCAAACTAAATTCCTTTTCAGGATATCTAAACAAAACTTCTGTAATTTTATTTCTAGCAGTTTCTTCATATAACTTAAGATATTTTTTATGAACAATTGGTTTTATCATATTACATATGTTATAAAATAAAACTATATAAACCTTTCGATTTTCTAAAAAAATTACGTATAATGTCTGTTCAATGCCCCAAAAGAGGTGAAAGCCCACAGACGTGGTCAGAGTATTTACATAGAAGTCGATTAGGCACGAAAATAAAGATTTATAAATTTGAGAGCAATTCTTGTTTATATGAATAAATTAGAGGCAATAAGTCCGATTGATGGAAGATATAGAAGATATACAGAGCCTTTGTCAGATATATTTAGCGAGAAAGGATTAATACAATATAGAATAAAAGTTGAAGGCGAATATCTGTTATTTTTATCTGAACATTCGCAAATTGGAACAAGAAAATTTTCTGAAGAAGAAAAAAATTTAGTGAAAAGATTATATGATGTTTCTACAGAAGAGGCTGAAGTTGTTAAAGCAATTGAAGTAAAAGACCATGGAAGTATTAAATCAACAAATCATGATGTTAAAGCTGTGGAATATTTCATGAAAGATAGATTAAAAGGAACTTCGTTGGAAGATTCTTTAGAGTGGATACATTTTGCTTTAACTTCTGAAGATGTAAATAATCTTGCATATGGGCTGATGCTGTCTGATGGGATTGGCAACGTTATTTTGCCATCAGCACAAGGATTGTATGAGACAATTGAAGAATCAGCAGAAAGATACAAAGATGTTCCGATATTGGCAAGGACTCATGGGCAACCAGCATCGCCAACAACATTTGGTAAAGAATTCAAAGTTTTTGCTTCAAGATTAAGAAGGCAGTTAGACCAGTTAGGAACATATAAGCTTCTTGTTAAACTAAATGGAGCAACTGGAAATTATAATGCACACCATGTTGCTTATCCAGAAATAGATTGGATAGCGTTTACAAGGGATTTCGTTGAAAAATTCAATGATGGAAGAAGAATAAAATTAAAGCCAAATCTGGTAACCACACAGATAGAACCGCATGATACTTATGCGGAATTATTTGACAATTTACGCAGATTAAACACGATTCTTATTGGTTTTGACCAAGATATATGGAGATATATAAGTGACGATTGGATCAAGCAAAAACCTGTTGAAGGAGAGGTAGGTTCTTCAACAATGCCACACAAAGTAAATCCAATAGATTTTGAGAATAGCGAGGGAAACTTAGGAATTGCGAATGCATTATTGGGTTATTTTTCTTCTAAATTACCTATATCAAGACTTCAAAGGGACTTGTCAGATTCAACAGTCGAAAGAAATTTTGGTGTTGCTTTAAGTCATAGCTTAATCGGCTACAAATCAGCACAAAAAGGTTTGAGTAAGATTGTGATAAATGAACAGAAAGTTGTAGAGGAATTAGAAAATCATCCGGAAGTTATATCAGAAGCAATTCAAACAGTTCTTAGAAGGGAAGGAACAGAAATGCCCTATGAGAAATTAAAAGAATTGACAAGAGGGAAGAAACCTAAGATGGACGATTTTAGAATATTTATTGATAAATTGAATGTTTCTGAGGCAGTTAAAGAAGAATTAAAACAGATTACACCAACTAATTATATAGGAATCGCTCATCTTCTAGTAGAAAGGCAATAGCGCCTGAAACCAATTGCGTCTATAACACAAGTATTTATAAATATTTTAATTTTAATATTTTTTATTATGGACAAATTAAGATTCGGAACAGCAGGAATTCCAGTTTCAACTAAAGGGGGTACTATACAAGGGGTTAAAGATGTTAGAAAAATGGGTCTTGATAGTTTTGAGTTAGAGTTTGTGAGACAAATTAATATTAAAAAAGAAAAGACACCTGAAATAAAAAAAGTAGCTAAAGAGAATGACGTTATTCTCACCTCACATGCGCCTTATTATCTCAATTTAAATTCACTTGAGAAGAGAAAATATTATGCAAGTATTGGATATATTAAAAATTCTGCGCATATAACTTCTTTATGTGGGGGATGGTCAGTGTGTTTTCATAGTGGATATTATCAAAAACAGGACCCAGAAAAAGTCTATAAAAAAATAAAAGAAGGAATCAAGACAATAGTGAGTGAAGTAAAGGAATTTGATAAAAGTATTTGGATTAGACCTGAAATTTCAGGCAAACCAACACAGTTTGGAAATTTGAAAGAATTGATTAAATTAAGTCAAGAAATTGACCAAGTTATGCCCTGTATAGATTTTTCGCATATGATGGCCAGATCACTAGGGGCTTTTAATACATATGAGGAATTTAAACAAATTTTGATTGCATTAGAAAAAGGTCTCGGGAAAAATATTTTGCAGAATATGCACATTCATATCTCTGGAATAGAATTTACAGAAAAAGGAGAAAAAAATCATTTAGTCTTAAAAGAATCAAAATTTAACTATAAGGATTTATTAAAAACGTTAAAAGAATTTAAATGTAAGGGTATTGTTATTTGTGAATCTCCTAATATAGAAGAAGATGCTTTATTATTGCAAGAAACGTATAGAAAAATCTAACCGGGTATTAGAATAAAAAATTATAATAGGCAGATAACCTCCCCCCTTATAATATTATTCCCAATCTAATAAGCATGCCTAGCAGATTAATTTTTAAACCTCAAATCCATATTTTCCATATAATGGGGTAAATAAAAATGGTCCTAAAAACTCTAATTCTAAACGCCCATTACTTTCCTTTGTTCCTTTTACCATGTACTGTTCATCTTTATTTCCAATAGGACCAAGAATAATGCCGCCAATTTTTAATTGCTCTATCAATGGTTCTGGGAATTCTTTGCATGCTGCGGTTATTATTATCTTATCAAATAGTGCTTCTTTATCCATTCCATTGGAACCATCTTCTTCATAAATGAAAACATTTTTTATATCGGCCCTTTTCAAATTCTCTTTTGCAAACATCACCAGCTCTGGAATAATTTCAGTTGTAATAACCTTTCCTTTAGGCCCAATTATTTTAGATATTATAGCCGCTTGATACCCAGAACCTGTACCAACCTCAAAAACTTTCTCCCCACGACTTAATTCTAGAGCCCATGTCATTATCATAACTGTCGTTGGTTGAGAAATTGTCTTTCCTCTGCATAATGGCAATGGTGTATCCTCATAAGCAAGATGTTTAATCCCACCAGGAATAAAGTGCTCCCTATTAATATCTAAAAAAGCCTTTATCTCAGCATCGCTAAAATCAAAATTATTCTTCCAAAACTTCACCAATAAGTTTTTTTGTTCCATATTATTAATCAGTATCTTTTCACTTAAATACTTTAGTCTTTATATAAATTTTTATTTTTAAAAAAGAATAGTGAAACATTTATAAATACTTTCCCTATGTTATCTAAAAATGGAAAGTAAAGGTAAATGGTGGGATCCAGAAAAAGAAAGAAATAAAGTAAAAAATACAGAAACTGCAGAAATAATCCAAGCGAAATATGATAGGATAAGAGATTGGCGTATGGATCCAATAGGGTATTTTTTAATCAGAATTAACAGAGAAAAAAAACAAATAGAGGCAGGCTTCTGTAAATCAGCAAATAAGGTAGAAAAAACAATTATAGGGAAAACAGCAATGGAGGTTTTTAATACAATCGTTCATGAAAATTTAGTCTCTTCCTTACAGCATGCAGCTGACTTGGGAGCAGAATTACAAAAAGCAGAAATAGCACTTCAACTTGGCCTGACATATGTTCAAGATGATCCTCTAGACTTCAATAAAAAAGATTTGCCGCATTAATAATAAAATTCTATATTAAAAATTTAAAATGTTACCGCAATTTTATAATACTGAAGTTGTAAAATCAGAGAAATTAAATGAAAATACGTTTCATCTAGAATTAAAATTTAAAAATTCAGGATTTAATTTCAAAGCCGGCCAATTTGTTTTAGTTTATAGAAATTTGAATGGCAATGAAGACAAAAGGGCTTTCTCAATTGCATCGAGTCCATCTAAAGAAACAATAGAATTGTTAATTAGAAAATATGAAAATGGAGTCCTTTCACTATATTTATTTAATCTAAAAAAAGGAGAATTTTTGAAAATAAGAGGGCCTTTCGGATTATTTAATGTTAAAAGTCCATTAAAAGATGAAACTATTTTTATAGCAGGTGGCACAGGAATAGCCCCGTTGAGAAGCATGATCTATGAGATTTTAAAAGAAAGCCCCGATAAAAAAGTAAGCCTAATATTCGGATTTAGATACGAACATGACTTTTTTTTCCAAAATGAAATTGAAAATTTAAAAAATATATATAATAATTTTAGATTTTATGCATGTTCAACTAAGCCAAGTGATGGGTGGGGTGGCTTTAAAGGAAGAGTAACAGAAATTATCCCAAGTATTATTAATTCACCAGATAATAAAGATGTTTATATTTGCGGTCCAAATCCAATGATAAACGAGGTTTTAAACCTATTAATTAAAAAATTAAATTTTAAAAAGGAACAAATTTTCTTCGAAAGATGGTCCAGTGCGTAAATCTTACCTTTTTTATCACTAAATAAATATAACTTATACAAGGCCTGTTTGATTATGTTTAATAATATAATAAACGTATATTTTAAATAGAAATTGTTTATTTTTTATATTAAAATGGATTACTTTCATAGGTATCACAATAAAGGTAAGTTTATTCGTCATTTTATCTTTGGTGCAGAAGACGGCTTAATTTCCACCCTTGGATTTTTATCTGGGATTACAGGAGCTGGCTTTTCCCATATTGTTATAGTAATAGCAGGAATAGCTGAGATATTTGCAGCAGCTTTATCTATGGCCATAGGAACCTATCTTTCAACCAAATCATATGTAGAGTTATTAAATAGAAATATTGAACTAGAAAAAAGTCAAATTGAAAAAACACCGGCCGCAGTAAAAAAAGAAATAAAGAGAATATACAAAAAAAAGGGGTTTAAAGAACCAGAATTAAACAAAATTGTTCAAAAAATATGCTCAAATAAAAATATATGGCTAAATGAGATCATAGTATCTGAATTAGGAATAATCCCTGGAAGGGTTGAAAATCCATTTAAAGCAGCCATTGTGATGTTTTTTACATTTTTTATTCTTGCTCTAATCCCATTAATACCCTATCTAATTTTACCAGTTAGTCAAGCAATTATCCTTTCAATAATTTTAACAGTATGTGCATTATTTATAGTGGGGGCTTTGAAAACAACTTTAACAAAGAAAACATGGTGGAAAGCCGGTTTAGAAATGATGATTCTAGGAATAATCGCAGCCATAATTACATTCTATACAGGAGAATTTATATCAACATTATACTAATTATTTAACTTTTTTGTAGAATCTATCTTCTTCTTCAACCTCTTTTAATATTGAAGCAGCAGTTATTGATCGTCTCAAAGTCCCTTCTCTGCCGCAATAAACACATTTCAAAGGTATATTATCTGGATTAACTAAAAATGAATAAGAACACTTGGCACATTTTACTGTAAGCTTTAAAGCTGGTTTTGGTTTAATAACATCCCTCGCTTTAGGTTGTTGCCTTGCAAGAATCTCTTCTACTGATGATTTTAACTTTTTTGATTTTTTAAATTGAATATCATAACATTCTTTACAAATCCAGTCTTTTGCATTAACATCTGCCCTTATGTTAACTATAGGCGTTAGTTTCTTACATTTATTGCACGTTATGGATTTTTCATATACCACAGAAAATAAATCACTTAATTGTATATAAGGTTATCTGTAAGATGAATCCAAAAATTATCACCAATTAGTGTCTCACACCTATTAAAAATGACACTAACCAGAACGGATGAAGAATTTTTATTTATGGATATGGATTGTTTTAGATTTAGAGTTTACGAGAATTACAACAATCTTCTAGAATTGATTTTAAATTATTCCCAGGAAGATAAAAAACCAAATGGCTTGGTAGATAAAATCTCTACTTATAGTGAAAAGGCTCAGCACGATTATGAATGGATTGCTCTATCCAATGTTGGGCTAGTATCATTTGTCTTGAAAAAATTAGTTCATTCTGATGCCCTGATAAATAATATTGATTATTTTATTAACGAGGGAAATTACAAACTAATGACCATAATTGACAAATTTGATTATAGAAGAGGATATAAATTTTCTACTTATGCAGTTGATAGTCTAAAAAAACATTTTTATCGCACTTTAAAAAGAGAAGATGCAGCCAATGCACGTAAATTTAGTATAGATGACGATAACAATAAACCCAGGTTAAAAAATTTACCAGTTAGCCCCCAAGACAGATTTTTTATGGAAGAATCATTGCTTATAGCTGATTTAAAAGAAATCTTTTCAGACAACAGCGATAATATTCTTACCCAAAGAGAAAAATATGTCCTTAAACTAAGATATTGCCTTATAGATGAAGTCGAAAATGAAAAAAGCAAATCCCAGACACTAGGGCATATAGGATCAAGAATTGGGGTTACAAGAGAAGGAGTCAGGCAAATAGAAAAAAAGGGCTTTAAGAAAGCTTAAAGGAAAATTAGAAGATAAATATTTATAAGTGTTACTACTTTAACGATACGACTTTTGTCTTGCGCGTCTTGCTTTAGAATCATTAGGTTTATATTGCTCTTTGTGTCTAATATCAGCTACAAGCAGCGTTCTATCATAATTTAAAAAAACCTTTTTCAAAGATGGTTGAAATTCAGCCAATGCTTTTCCAATAGCTAATTTAGATGATTCAGCTTGAGACATTTGTCCGCCACCGATTACATTGACATCGATATCTATTTTTTTTGCAATGCTTCCAGCCAGTATTAAAGGCTCCATAATTTTCAGCTTACAAAAATAAGGCTCATACACATCTAAAAGTCTAGAATTAATCCTGATTATACCCTTTCCAGGTCTTAAAACAGCCCTCGCTATTGCAGTTTTCCTTTTACCGCTGGTGTTTATGGTCTTCATCTTTTCTTTAAATGCTGACATAAATCATTTAGTGTCACATATTTTAAATTTTGCATTCTTGAAACATCTGCTATTTCTACTGTTTCAATTTTTTTTTCCTTAAATTCATCTGGAATGCCTTTATAGCACTTAATTTTTTTAAATGCAACCAATCCTCGATATTTTTTATAAGGCAGCATCCCTCTTATAATTCTTTTTAATAATCTATCTGGCATTTTTGGTAAAAATGGTCCGTGAAACGGTTCTCCCCTATTGGCCTGTGTTCGATATTTTTTAAAAACATCCCTTTTATTTCCACTAATTACCGCTTGTTCAGCATTTATTATAAAAACTTCTTCTCCTAGTAAGGCCATTTTAGCTACTGCGCTCGCTAATCTTCCAATAATTAAGTTTTTTGCATCTATTATCATATTTGTTTTCCTATGCTGAATAAATATCCACAATTTCTTCTTCCCATGTAACGGGCATCAAATAATTTACTCATATAATGAAATTTGTAAGTATCTCCAGGGATTGGTTGTTTTGGTAATTCATAATTAATAACTATTTGTGAACCAGGGGCAAATATACCCCTAATGTTCATAGCTTCAGAAATTTCCAATTCTGTAAACCTTATTTGATCCTTATTCTTATTTTTATTTTTCATCTTATCCAATGATTCTTACTTTGCTTCCACTAGGATTCTGATGCATTAAATCTGATATGAAAATTGCTTTACCGCTTTCATTTATTTTAATAAATGCTTGCTTAGAAAATGCAAAAGCAGCTACGGTTAATTTTTTATCTAAGTTACCCCACCCTAGAACCTTTCCAGGAACTATAATAGTTTCATTATTTTTACATACCCTACTTATTCTTTCCAAATTTACTTCCCTTCTTATTCTTGTAGGCCTTTCTAATTCATGTGCAACAGCCTTCCATATTCTTACTTTTTTTTCTATTGAAAGCCTCTTTAAAGTCTTAATTAATTCCCTCAAATATCTATCTGTCGATCCAGTCCTTGGATTTGTTTTTGCCATTTTAATACATCTTACACAAAAGTATTACTTCTGTAGCCCAACTTAACCATTTTACCTTTTTTTACAAGATAATTTTGTACAACTAGCGTATCTATAACTTTCTGTGGTACTCTTAATGCCCTGCTCCTCATAGATATCTGCTCAAAAACCATATTTAATTTTTTTGTTAAACCCCCTTTATCTAAACAGTACAGCTTTTCAATCTCTTCTAGATTTTTACGTGGGCAAAAAACCCTTACAGCAGTTATTTTTCCCTTGTTATAAGAGGCAGGAGCAATATAACCATTTTCTTCTAAAAGAGCATAAGTATGTTCTGCACGCCCGTGAGAATTTAACATATTTCCTAATATTTGTAGCAATTCTAATTGGTTAAATAATCTACCATGATTTTCATAAACCCAATTAGCTTGAATATTATTTATCATTTTAGTTATGAGATTTTAGATAAAACTATATTTATAAAATTTACGTACAAACATTCTCTTTTTATAGAATTTATAAATATTGCGGGGAACAGGATTCGAATTCGCAGAGCTTATCGAGTTTCTTACCCGAGGCTTTCTTTTCTAAAGAAAGGCTCTCCTGCGCAGGCACTAAGCCACATGGTCCTTAGCCATGCCCGTCTAGCCGAGTTTTCTTTCCGAGGTTTCTTTTCTAAAGAAAGCTCTTTGACCACTCCGGCATCCCCGCATAATTTTAATGAGAATTTTTAATATAAAAAGATAATGGAAAATTGAAATGGAAAGAAGAGCAGAGAAGATAGTGTGATGAAACCAGAATATAACCTAGTCGACTTATTAAGAGAGTATATCATTTAATTGTTTTACTTACTTGTTTCTCAAACTCATTTAATTTTTTTTCAAGTATATTCACAGCCTCTACTAATATTTCCTTGATTGATAACTGTCCCCATGGCTCTATTACAAAATCAAATTCATCATCTTTTTCTTTCACTTCAATTATATCCTTATTAATATTCTTGCATGCATCAATAAGCTGTGGTGTATTTATTAATTTTGGATTAATTTTGCCATTCCTATCAAATATCTGTGATGGATATCTATCCTTAAATTCTCCAGCATCCTTCTTCTTAACATTTACTGTAGAAACATTATAAAAATGTGCCAATCCAGGAGAAAACTTCATGTGTTCTTTTCCTTTACCTAATCTAGCAGTTGCCTCTAATTCAAGTTTTTGATCTTTAGGCAATTTAACTATTATCATCTTTTTATAAACGGGCCCTATCTTAGGATCTTGTGATTGTAAATTTGAAGCATAAACAGTAACTGGGCCCTTTGCCTTTAATTTAAAATTTAAGAAGGCCCTAGGATCAGATTCATTTTTAGCCTCTTCTGTAAAAATATAAGACCTCAAATCTGTTTTTAAAGGTATTAATCCTAGGCGTAAAGCTATCATCTCATCATAAAGAGCTGAAGAATTTTCAGTAAAATTCACTTCATCTATTGCTAAAGTAGGGACTTCTTCCATTATAATCCTTCTTAGAGTATTTACAAAAACATGGTCAGTATCTATAATCCTAAAAGAAAATTTATTTTGGTCTTTTGAAAGAAACTTTACTTCCATTATAATACACCAACGCAGTATATTATCAGACCACTAAGGTTTATTTATAAAGTTTGCTCTTTTTTTTCCTAATGTATGCTGCATTGTTGCATCTACGGGGCTTAAAGTAATTAAAAAAATTATTTCTTCTTTTAAAGAGGAATTATAATATTTTATTAATTAACCTTTAAACTACGAGCTCTTTGTTAGCATTTTTCTCATGGCCTTTAACAATGGTGGTTCTTTCTCACTTACAACTTGA
>Ga0213870_1000726_pt1 | contig 15415 bp, 16 predicted proteins | sample WICALVC2017_Meta_FD_160119 | JGI IMG/M metagenome (GOLD analysis project Ga0213870, IMG submission 160119) | Freshwater microbial communities from subterranean cave lake in Wind Cave National Park, South Dakota, United States - WICALVC2017 | ecosystem: Environmental > Aquatic > Deep subsurface >... | reverse complement strand
ATGTAGAACTTGTACGCCTTTGTGTTCAATCCAAGACGGCGCAGTTTTTTGCCGAACTCGAAATGTTCCCTTACTTCTGTTTCGTTTAACGTTCGATTGTACAAGTAAACCTCATCTATTGTACCGTTAAATGTATTTGCTGTTGCACGGTCTCTTCCTCCGATAAATAATTGATCAGCACTTATCGGAGCACCTGTGCCTGTATCGTTTGTGCTATTGCGCAGAACACCATCAACATATATTCTTAATAACTGCTCTGTAGAATTGTAAGTTCCAACTATATGGTGCCATTCATTATCAGCCATATTGGCAGTGTAGTTTACGATTGTTCTGTTAACCTGAAATTGTGCGAACCTGCTTGTTGCATTAAGTTTAAGGCAGTAATTTGGGTTGTCAGTATCAGTACAACTGTCTCCCTTGAATACAATAAGCACTAAATTTTCCGTGGAAGAATTTGTCCTGAACCATGCCTCGGCACTTACTGCAGCACTTGGTCTAATGTTCGCATTATCGCTTACTCTTATAAAATCATCAAAGCCATCGAACCTGCACGCTGTTCTCATTTTACCTTCTACATTCCTGTCGCAATTTGTTCCGTTGAAAGATGTTCCACCGTTTCCAAGACCGCTTGTGTCGTTAGTGCTGTTATCAAGTCGCAGAAGCAGTACTGTTGATGAATCCCGAAAATGCCGAGGCCAATCTACAGGCACGAACCCGTTGTCAGCCAGGCTTCGCAGGCTCTCTGCTTCACTGCGCAGAGTTGCAATATCCGCAATATTCCTTATCGGCGTGACAAAATTGTTGAACGAGAGTACAATAAATGCGAATAGCAGCAAGAACAATCCTACAGCAATAATGAAATCTACCTGAATTGCGCCCTTACTAAAACGGAAAGGAAGTCGGGACCCTTTAGATTTCTCTAAATAATCTGCTGATATAACTCTGATTGACTTTTCCGGACCGTTTCCTTGAAAAACTAAAAGTTCTTCGAGGTTCGGAAGAAACTTCGTTTCTTCCGAATGATCAAACTTTTCTGAAAAGTTTGTTTTCATAATATCACACAGTTGACACAGTAATTTCATCTGTGCCGTTAGCGTATCGCGTTAAAGTTATCCTTGTCGTGCCGCCTTTCGTGCTTCCCTTGAATGATGCATTGAATCCTAAAATGCATGTATCATTGAGAAGCGGCGAGCCGAATGTTTCTATAATCAGCGAATCGTTAGCAAACCGCGTCCTGTAGCCGGCGCCGCCTATTCTTTCCGGCATCGCCACAAAAATCCTGCCAAGAGTTGTGTTTGTGGGTGAGGTATATTCCTGCTGCAGCATGATTTTCTCAACGCTTGTCTTCATTATATCACATGACTGCAGTATTTCCTTTTTTCCAACAAATTCCTGATGGTCTTCCACAATCGAATTCATAACTGTCACAATAAGGAGTATTACAATTAGACTGAACCCGACAGCTATTGCATGAAGAAGCAGTTGCGACTGGCCTTTACGAGAGCAGAAACTTGCAGTTTCTCTCTCTGTACCCTCATGCCCAAAGAAGTGTAGCTTCTTTGGCGTCTTAGGAGAACTACGTTCTCCTAGACCTCGAAAAGCTTTGCTTTTCAAGGTCTCAAAGAGCTTCGCTCTTTGCAGATTTCTCATATTATTCATTAAAGAGCTCTGAGAAGCTCTATCGTTTTGATTGAACTTTTCTGAAAAGTTCATCTAACCACCGTTATCTTTACTTTTGTAACGTTGTTTGCATTCCTACCAACATTTTCAATAACAATCTCGCGCGGCCCGGGTCCGATAACAGCTCTGCCCACAATATCGATATTATCATATTCTAAACGCAAAATCAATGGCACAATTTCAGGTATTTTGATATCGTAAGAACCAAACCTTGTATCCAGCAACCCGAAATTCTTTATCGTATCAATTTTCCTCTGCATCTGTTGCTCGTTTCCTTTCGTGAACGTTATGAATAATTTGGCGCCGAGAGGCTGCCTCGCTTCAAGAACCCATTCAATACCTGTTTGATTGCTGTCCGTTCTTGTTCCAAATGCATTATTAGAAACAAGCGCTGCAAATAAACCTGCTGAATCAAATGCCGCAGCGTAATCATTTGTGTTGCCAAACGTGTCATTGCTTTTGTTCAAAATGCTGCTTACAAAAGAAAACCTTGCCGAGCGGCCGAAAATGTTGAAGCCTGATGAAACATTTTCCGTAGGTGCCGCTGGAGCAGGCGCAGGTGCTGGAGCGGTGAAAGGAAACTCAATAATGAACCATGTTGAAAGGCGTGCAGTCGCTGGAGTCGCTGTAGTTGCTGTTGTTTCCTGAATTCTGGTCGAATTTGTGAAATTTACCTTGGTCATTACATCGCCAAAATCTCCGCCAGATGTTTCATAAGAACCGATAATTATCGCCCGGGATAAGTTCACTTCAGTTATTGTCGTGTTTGTCTGCAGTCCTGTCTGTGTTGTGTTTACATGCTGCACCGATGCATTAGTATGGTTTAGTGTTATTACAAACCATGAAATGTCTATTCTGTCGCCAGCTTGTGGTGGTTGAGCAACAGCTCCGGTTGCTCTGCTAAGATTAATCTGCGTGGAGTTGACAAAACTTGCCCTGACCAAGTATCGCGATTCAGCACCGTTTGTCCCGCTTGCATTCCATGATATCACAATAAAAGACCTTGTTAAGTCAACAGGGTTTATGTTGGCCAGAACCCTAGATGACGTATCAGTCATATTAGCTGTTCCTGCCTGCACTGTGCTGTTGTCAAAGAATTCGACAACCTGCCATTCTATGTCGCTTTTATCTTGTGTATCGTTCCTGCTGAATTGCATCACTGTCTCGTTCGTGAAATTGGCAAAGAACATAAACCTGTCCTCTACACCGCCGGCTGAATTATTTGCTGTGTTGGAAAATATTATGAATGCCTTCGAAAGATTTGTCCTGTTCTGCAAGTCAATAAGAGAAGTTTTCGTTCCTGCCGCAACCGTGAGGTTTCCTCTTCTCACTATCATGCCTGAATCGAACTCTGCGACAAAATAAACGAAATCAATGCTTCCTGTTAAGTTTTTCACAAAATAAGCCACTGTCGTGTTGAGTATGTTGGCTTTCAAGTTGCTCAGTGCGTTCAGAGTTTTTCCTGATTCCTGAGAAAATACTATAAACGCCTTTGAGGTATTTCTTACTGATATCGCGACATTGATACTTGCTGGGGTTGCATTAAGCCTAGTTCCTGCTGTTACGTTCGTTACATTAAGCTGCTCGTGTCCTGTAAAATGCTCGGCGTAAGCAGGAATAGAAAAGAGAAGTGTGATAGCAATAACAAATCCGGCTTTGAACAAATCTTTTGTCATGATATTTCTTAATTGCTTGGGTCGGTAATTAAGTTTTGCTTAATACCTGTTTATCTGCTTTATCTCGAGCTCAACAAAGTCGCTTGCGCCCGATAGAGAGAACTCGGCTATGTAGGAAATGTTCGCGCTGGTTGTGTTCATAACAACGCGGATGGAATTGCTTTGCGCGAATGTTGTGTTTCTGGTAAATTCTATATAACCTGTGCCGAAAGTGCTGTTCGCTAAATCATTTATTGCTATTAGCGACAGCGGTGTGTTTACGTTTACATTGATTAATTTGTTCCTCATCCTTGTTATTATGCTTGTCGTGTTAATACTAACATGGCTTCCAGGCGAACCAAGCTTCTTGACAGCAAAAAGAACCGCGCGGTTCTCCAGAACAAAATCTGTGGTGCCGTCACTATCAACATCACTTTCATAAGAATTTACATAAGGACCTGATATTATCAGCAAATTGCCTTCCTGAAAACGTAAGCCGGGTTGTATAATTTCCCTCGGCAGCAGCAAGCTGTAAATTATGGCATCAGATTTGCCAACAACAGCAAGCTCGCCGCCCTCTATAGATTCGACGCGCACAACGCGCATCGCTCCCGGCGCCTCGCTTGCTAATTCCCTTACAACAGAATCGATGGTTGTCATAATTTCCCTTGCTAAATTATAACGCTGCACAGAGCGGCCTTCCTCCAAAAGCGAGTTAGCAATGTTATACACAATAATGCTGGATATAACTATGATCACGACAACCAAAACTTCTATCAAAAGCGTTGCGCCTTTCAAAGAGAAGAAACCAACGGTTTCTCTCTCTTGACTTTCATTTCCCTTAATAAAAATATTATCTAAATTTTCTGTCTTTTTTAAATTCTTTCTATTTTTTCCCATACTAATCCCTTGCAATAATCTGAGCTGTTGTATCGGTCTCGTTCTTTTCTATGACTAGCTTAAATGAGCCTGTTTTAATGAAATCACCGATAATGTCAACGTCAGGATATGACAAAATTATATCAATCGGCGCCTTGCCCTGGAAGAACGGGATAAATGCCTGCGGCATGAAGCCGTGGACTTTTATTAAGAAGAACTTGCTGCGGATGTTTGCACAGCCCTCACTTGTTATGGGCAAAACAAATTTATTCCTGTCCTGCGCCTGCGCCAGCCTTATGTTGAAAGAGTTGCCCTGCGTTGTGTTTACGCTTAGGTTTATGTAGCTCAATTGCTTGCCCGAAAACACAATGCCGTAAGTAGGCTTTCCTTGTGTAACCAGATCCTCCATGCATGCGTAGAAGTTGCTTATGTCCGCTGCCGTGAATGTCCTTACGGTTGAGTTGCCTAATATCCTGCTGTCAACCTCGGCTGCGTCATTCAGGGTGCCATTTATATTGAATTCCAGAACGAAAGTAACAGTATTATTCAAAATCTCGCCAAAAGGCAACGGAAAGTCAAAGCCTACAATTAAAATAAAGCTTGAGCTTGTTGACTTGCCAACAGCGTGCTCAATTGTCGAGCGAGCAACAAAACTGCCGCCTGTTGCTATCCCGCCAGCAGAAGGCGTTGCTGTCTCCATAACAAAAGAAGTACTGCTCATTTCTGCTGCTAAAGCAGAAGAAACAGCAAAGAGCAAGGCAATAATCACTATTATTAGATATGCTGGAAGCTGCTTCTTGGTTTTCATGACTAATTATTTCTTGGACTTATGAACAGAAATAGATTTTGATTCCCTTTCTAGCTCATGCTGCAACCAGTTAGTTGCTCATAAAGCTGCAGAGGCTGCACCCCGATATAAGGCGTGTTATTGTAAACTGTTGTCGGCACTTGTGTTATTCCGATCTGCTGGCATAACTGCAGGTTTGTGCCAACACAGTCAACATAAACTTTTCGTGCAAAAGAGCCGAGAATCTGCAGCTGCGTTTGGGTATTCACCTCACCACTTTGGCCAAATACTAAAAGTCTTTTATCAGCAAGGCATTCCGCAAATGCCTTTTCTTTTGTGAGCTTTTCAAGGAATGCTTGTGTATTGAATGCGCGGTCCATAAATAAAGCTCCATCAATAGAAACTAAGATTTCTTGAACCTGTTGATTACCTGCAGCATCGCGCGTTCTTAAAAAAACACGGTAAATTCCGCTTTCTTCTTTAACACTCAAAACTTCAACAGGATTTTCTGTCAAGGTTTCGTAGATCTTTTTTACATTATCAACAGCAGCTTTTTGTTTAGCTTCTTTTTGCGCAGTTGCAATTAAGCTCTGGTAAAGAAGGAAAGAAACAGCAATGGCAAGAATAATTATTAATCCGTACAACATTTTTTCCTTACTGACTTTTTCGACCACGTAACCCCACTTTCTATGTAATGGAAATAAACCTTTTTAAATTAGTGCAAAAATAAAAAATAATTATATTCAAAATAAAATACAATGAAATCTGGAAAGGATAAGTTTGCTTTTTATCTTAGTTCTGTTTAGTTCTATTTCATACGCACGTATAATTGAAAAATGTCTTCCCTGCAGGACAGTCATTTTCATCGCACGCCTCTACAGGCTCTGTATGCGAATCGTAATAAATTTCTTCAGGGCAATCCGGAAATGCGCCATAGCGGAAGCATTCTAGCTCCTTATACAATTCCTTTCTCGAACAAGAACCAAAAATCCAAGCCCTGCACTGGTTAGCGGGACATTTGCCTGGTGTCAATGGTTGCGCAATGCCAGGATTAACTTTAGGCAATTCCTGGAAAAGATTAGGCTGTTGTTCTGGAACAGTTGAAGGCTGTGTTGCAGGCCAGAAATAAAATAACGCAGCCAAAACAGCAAGTGCAACAATTGTAAAAACAATGAACTTTCTTTTGCTTTCGAAATTTATCATGTTTAATTTAATCGTTCTCGCGATTTATAAAACCTTCCCTGCTTCTGCATTTTTATGTGAGTGTTTTGTAACTACTTTAAAGGTTAACTTTAATAGATAACTTTAAATATTAAGTTTAATAAATAAGTTTTACATGACATTATATGACGAGGTAAAAGGGCGTGTTCTTGCGTCTCTAAGCAGAGAGCCTTTACCTATCAAAGTTATCGCTGAAAAATGCTCGCTTTCTGTTAGCACAGCTTCTAAGTATTGTCACATACTTGCTGCTGAAAACAAGGCTGAGATACGCAAGTACGGGAACATGAAACTGGTGAAGAAAAAATGATACTGAGTCACACCCCAAGGAGAGAAGGAGCAAAGAAGAAACTTATTCTAGCAATGCTTCTTCTCTCCATCATATTTTCGAGGAGATTTGATGAAAATTAAGATATTGATTGATATCGATGTAATTGCTGTAGCAAAGCACTACACAAAAGACAATGACTATCCGATAGCGAAGAATTTCTTGTCAAGAGTAGAATCAGGAGAATTTGATCTTTATTCATCTCATACTCTCATTGCTCTTCTTAATCAGTGGAAAATTGGCAGAATAATGAACGGAATTCTTGACTTCTATTCAGCTTATTGTTATACAATTCCAGCAGCAGAAATCGAAAGGAAATTAACAGAAAGAAAAATCATTTTGGAAAATCTTCTGGCAGAATTGGGAAAAAAAGGTGTAAAGAAGGAAGACGGTATTCTTACGGTAATTGCCAGTTTGTTCGGTCTTGTGCTTGTGACTCTTAACAGAAAGCATCTTAGGAACAAAAGAGATGAAATAAACGAAATTTTCAAGAAAAACGGGTTGAGTAAAATTGAGATTATGTTACCTAATGAGATCTAAGTTTACGAAGCTCTTTCATAAGCTCCTTGTAGGCCTCCCTCTTTACATAGTGAGCAAATTCATTTGCATTCTTGAACTTCTTCATAACAATCACAATAAAATTCTGTCTCCTAAATACTTAAAGTTTGTCCTTCCACTATTCCTTGGTTTCTTGCTGCTTTTCTTCTCGTCTTGGGCTATAGCAGAAGTTCCTAACGTAATGAATTTCCAGGCGAAGCTGACCGACCCAAGCAATGTTCTTCTAACAGATACATACAACTTCACATTCAGGATCTTCAAAACAGCAACAGGCGGGAGCAATTTATGGAACGAGCAGCAAAGATTGCGCGTGGACCAAGGCATAGTCAATGCAATCCTCGGCAACAACACAGCTCTAAACCTCAGCTTCAATGAAACATATTATCTTGAAATTCAAATTGGTTCAGAAACATTAACTCCAAGGCATAGAATCGCAACAAATGGTTATGCATTCCGCGCCAACACATCTGAGGATTTGGTCTGCACATCATGCGTGGAAAGTAATGATATTGCAAGCAACGCAGTGACTTCAGCGAAAATAGCAAGCGGTGCTGTCACATCATCAAAACTCGCTGCTGATCTCACATTAGAAGGAAACTTGAATGCAGCATCGGGCTTATTTTACCTTGATAATACTACACGCCGAGTGGGTATCAATGATACAACGCCCGATGGCATTTTCGATATAGATGTCAGTGGTGCGGCAAATTTGCTCGTTGTGAATGTAACAACAGGAAATACTGGTTTTGGAACCGCATCACCAGTAGCGACACTTGACATTCGCGGTGATGTAAATGCAACAGGATTGCTTAACATATCTAGAATCGTTATATGGGGAGCTTCCGCAAACCTAACAGAATGGAGAAATGCTGCAGGAACTCCAATAGCATCTATAAACTCAACTGGCGGCGCAGAATTACGCGGCGGGTTACGCCTAACTACCTTGACAAGTTGCGATACAATAGATACAGACGCTTCAGGAAATTTCAGATGCGGAAGCGATGCAGGAGGTACAGGAAGCACAGGATGGTCGGTGTCGGGGCAGCTAGTTTACAATGACACGACAGGCATTAACGTTTCTATCGGCACACAAACAGTTCCTGCTGGTTATATTCTAGCAGTAGCCGGAAGCATAAACATAACCGGCAATATAAACGGAACTTTTGTGGGCACGTTAGCAGCAAATACAGTTACAACAACAAGTATAGCTGACAATGCTGTCACAACATCTAAAATTGCTAATGCTGCAGTAACTAGCGCAAAGCTGGCTGCTGACTTGACACTAGAAGGTAATCTTAACGCAGGTTCAGGCATGCTGTTTATTGATAATGCTACAAGACGAGTAGGCATAAATGACACCTCGCCTGATGGTATTTTCGATGTTGACGTGAGCGGTGCGGTTGATGCTTTATTCGTAAGCTCAACTGGCGGTCAAGGATACGTTGGTATTGGTACAGCATCTCCTTCCACTAGGCTTCATGTTTTTGTAAACGACACAACCAGCTCAGCGGTGACAAACCTTATAACATTGGACCATGTCACAACTGTTGCGTCAAACGGCTCAGCAGGAATTTCTGTCGGAATGCTGTTCAGAGCCGAGGATGCAGTTGGTGCAACAGAAAATATTGCACAGATTGCAGCGAACTTAACCACAGCGACAAACACAAGCGAATCTGGGGCTATAACATTCTTCACAAGGACAGCCGGAGGGGCATTGACAGAAAGAGTAAGAATTGATGACGCTGGGAATGTCGGCATAGGCACAACATCGCCTATAACAACTTTAGACGTTCGCGGAAATATAAATGCTACAGGCTTCGGCAACTTTACAACGCTTCAGCTCGTAACAGGCGGCACGCTGCTATTTCCAAACAATATCATAACATCGGCTATGATACAAAGCGTTGACCAAGCCAAGCTGAGCATTACTATTCCGTTTACAAACGTTACTAGCAGAAACGGAACTTTGCTAACAGATGTTGTGCAGTCAATAGACGTGGACGGCAGAATATGGGGTAATGTAACGCTTGCTGGCGGCAATGATATAACGCTTTCCAGAAGCGGTCAGACTATAACAATAGCTGTTGTCGGGAATAGTGTTTTGGCAAACGAATCAAACACATTTACCACTGCACAGTATTTCAATCTCGTAAACATATCCGTATTGTTGAATGTAACCACGGTTAACATAACAAGCTCGGCTACGATTCTTGGCAACCTTACAATCGCTTCCACAAACCTGAATGCCTCTAACTTAGTTATAAGAAATGTCCTGCCTTCGCCGAACACCACACAGGAACGCTGGCTCGACACAAATGGCCGCGTCGTCGCTATGCGCTACTGGAACGGCACCGCGCTCGTGCTGAACGTTACGGGATAGGGTTGAAAAATGAAAAGGAAAATTCTCATTGATTTGGACGTCTTGACCCTGGCATTCTGGGATAACAAGGATCCGGGTAAAATAATAGAAAGAATCAAGAGGGGTGAGTTTGAATTATATACACCTTATCTTCTTTTGGATATTCTTTCAAAATGGAGGCATAAAACTCTTGCTGAAAAAATAAAGAATTTCTATAGTGTTTTTTCCTCCAAAATCATAACGTCTGAAAACATAATTGAAAGAAAATCGGGCGCAGAAATAGAAACTCTTACTAAAGAATTAATTAAAATAGGAATAAAGGAAGAGGACATTTCACTGATTCTTGTTACAAGCATTTTTGATTTGGATTATCTAGTTACTTTTAACAGAAAACACCTGTACGAAAACACGGATATAATAAATGAGGTGCTGAGCAAAAATGGATTCAGTAGAATTAACATCAAACTACCTGACGAGATCTAGCCCTTTCCAATTCCTTAATATCTTTAAGCATTTTGATACTCATGCCTTTCTTTACAGCGTCGGCTATCAAAACCGCTTCCTCCACACTAATCTTCCTTTTAGGAGTAATTTTCTTGACTTTTATGGATTTCTTTCTTGCCATATTTCTCGCTATTGTAATTTCATCAAGAGTTTACTTAAAACTTTCGCCATGCGCTATTGGAACGGAACGAGCCTAGTTACGAACGTTACAGGATGATAATTTTTAGGACTGATTGAAATATGAAAGCTACAACCAAAGTAATCTTGATTTTTTTCTCGTTTTTCATACTTATAGGAATAGCCATCCTTTCTTTTCTTGTTCGTGCCGAATTTTCTAAAGAAATTAAATTAGGTGATGCAGGAGCAATTCAATGGAAATTTGAAACTTTACAGGAAGATGCAGTAATAGAAACTTTGATAGAGGAAATCAATTTAACAACATTGAGAATTATCATAATCAATAAAACAGAAATACCTAATAATTATATCTTCCGTTTTGTTTTATGTGAAAATGAGTTTTTAAATAACACAAGAAAACCAATTTTTAATAAAATAAACATACCATCTCAGGCATTGAATGGAATAAACAACACTTGGTGCAACGAAGTAAACAATAAAGGATTCATATTCATCAGTCATTTGCCAAAACCGCTTCTCATAGATATCCTTGGCAAACCCTTTATTTTAGAATTGCCTAACAATCTGACATCATTCAAAATGTATGTTGGCGGTGGAACAGAAGTCATACTCGGCGGTGCACGCACTTTAGGAATGGCCGAAAGCCAGAACGAAAAGATAATCAGGGATTCTTATGGTCTGCATATATTCTATGATAACGGCAATGCTGATTTAGTTTATTACAACTCTACGAATAATTCAACCTTCAATACACAGGTAGTTGTAACAGGAAGTGTAATAGACGTGAATGCAGTGCAAGACTCTAACGGCAATATCCATGTCCTTTTTTACGAAAGCGGGGCAGTATCCAACATACAATACATCAATAAAACCTCGGCAGGCGTCTGGGGAACTGCACAGATTGTCATGGATTTAGGACAAGACACAAATGAAATGGGAATGATGTCATGGGCAATTGACTCAGATAACGGCATACACGGGTGCATTGTTACTGCAGTCTGGAATAGTACTGTTGCTAACGATTTTCTCATATATATCAATTACTCCGCATCGCAGGGATGGTGGGGAGACAATACAGTCGTGAATGGCACAGCAACAGGAAATAAAATAACTTACAACGGCACTTGGGTCAACAGCGTTTCAACGGACGACACAGATGAATGTGATATTGAAGTTGATACAGACGGCAATGTCTATATTGTCGGACAGGGAAGCGGCCAGACCGATTTGGATATATGGAGCAACCGTGACAGCAGGAATACTACAAGGGGCGGCTTTGACCAGAGGTATCAAATAGACAGCAACGGAGGGAGCATAAGCGGAGTAAGCATTTCAGTCAGTCCAAGGTATAACACGTTGCACGTTGCTTATGCAAACGGAACAACTGCAGCAAACACGGACATGTCATACGCAAACAACACGGCAGCCAACTGGAACACATCATGGACAAGATATTCCTTAGACACTGCAACATCAGGAAACCCTTCCATAAAAGTGAGCCATGATATGAATGTATTCATAGTCTATGAGAACACAACAACAAATGCAAGAGAAATTTTCTATGCTAACTCAACAGTGAATGCCACATCTGCATTGGGCTGGACGAACAGAAGCACGTTAAAACCAAGACAGACATGGCAGCAAATTATAGAACCATTGGCAAGAGGCTCGACATTCCCCAGAAGAAACAGCCTAAACGATAGCTTGGAATTCATCTACTGGAATGACACAGACAATAATCTCTACTTTGACCAGCTTGCGATACCGTTCAATCCTCTTGTAGCTGTGGCAGCAGGAGATACATGCACACCGCCTTCAAACACGAACTGGACAATAAATGCTCCAGACAACTGTGTAATTAGCGGGCAAAACATCAATGTCACAAGAATCTTCATAAACGGCAGAAGTGGTACAGTAATTTTCAGAAATAGCAATATAACGTCACTTGACTGCAGAATAGAGCCAAATCCAGACGCAATTCAGGACAATATAACTGTATCAATAGAAACCAGCGTAAGCTGGGGCAATGCTTGCTAGAACTACCCAAACAACACAAATACAGTGTAACCAAAAACTGTCAGAACAAGAGCGTGCTTCACTCCTGCTATCACCGTTCCCTCAGCCATCTTGCCGATAGCAATTCCAGCAAAGAATCCTTGAATGACTATGAGGTTTCTAAACATTTCCTCGAAAATTGCGGACAAATCTGACTGAACTTCCTGAAGCTGGAAAGTCGGAACAAGGAATGCAGAAAGGCCGACCATGACGCCAAGGAACACCACATAAATCAAGTAGCCATTAATCATCTGGCTGTAAACAGAGGCGTACCTTTCTTTTTTAATTCTTTCTAATTCCTGCAGCGAGTCCACAACAGCTTCAAGCACCGTGTCAATCGTTCCGCCGCTTCTGTGGGCTTCTATTATTGTTTGCACTGTTCTTTTCATTGATTCGCTTCCAATTCTTTCTGTAAAATCATTCAGAACGACATCAAAAGGAATTCCCCAGGAAATCTTTGCATTTATTTCATGCACGTAAGGAGTTAAAACATCATAATTATTATTTGTTGTGGCCCGAATCGCTTGAGGCAGCGTCATTCCAGAGCGTATGTTAGTCGTAACATCGCTCAGGAATTTTGGAAACAACGATTCTATTTTCTTTATCTTGCTGAATATTGTGTACCTGTACATCAAAGGGATTCCAAGCGTTACAACAGCTGCTGAAAGATTAAGCAATGAAAAAATCTGAGGTTCTTGCGAGAAATATTGTAAATTGAAGTAAACAATCAGCAAGCCGATAAAGGTTGTTATCAGAGTAAGCTCTTTCAAATCAATCCTTTTCTCTGCACGAATTATTTTCCTTTCGTTTTTTTCAAAAATCTTTATCGGAATTTTTATTGCCATAAAATCACTCTACTAACACGAAAGCATTTGTTAGGGAAGCAGTTTCGTTCCGATGTCTTCCCTCTGACTTTAGTTTCCTTTCCATTTTTGCTTTTTTGTTCATTTCTTACACCTTAGGCTGTGTGTAATGTATAAACAGGATGAACAGCGTATTAAGCAGAGGTATCAGGATATAAATGCCTAGCCGCATCGCCGTTGGGATGCTTAAGCCAACAACCTGGCCGCCTATCAAGGACATTACTGACAAAATTGAAACGAAAAACAAAGGCGCTGCAATAAGCACTGCCGTGTAAAAGTCGGCGTATGTTGATAATGTATGCAGATATTTCTCGCGCCTTATTTTATAATCGAACATGGCTTCCTTTGCGCTGTTATCCATGTATTTTCGTAAATCGCCTCCTGTGTTGATTGTGGAAATAAAACCATACAAAAACTGTTTGAATTCTTCTGACGGTGTCCTGTCCGCAATATTTTTTACTGCAGTTGATATGTCCATGCCAAAAACTTCTATGTTGCGGGCAATGCGGCGAAACTCGTTGGCAATCTCACCGTATTCATGGACATGCATCAGCAACCTGAAGATAACGAAAGGCGGAACACCGCTGTTAGCAATAGCCGCCATGTGGTTTATAGCGAAAGGCAAATTCGCTTCTATGCTTGTTTTCTTGGAGGTTAGCGTATGGAAAGGATAGGAATATGCGATCAGCAAAGCTGAAACAAAAACAGTAATCCCCAGTATTATGCCGGAAACAAATGCTATCCATAAAGGAATTTTAAAAAGCACTGGAAATGATATCGTTACTATTAGTAAAGCTAGTAAAGAAGAAAGCAGCGAATAGAAAATCATCTTGCCTACATAAATTTCAAATAAAATGCCTAAATTAGATTTCAGCAATTCCTCTTTCAGCGGGCTGATATATTTTGATAAATATTTGACTCCAAGCTTGCCGCAAAATCTTATAACATTTTTATATTGCTTTACAACCATATCAATCCCAAGCTGAAACGAAATGAACTCCATTTCTGACTTTATCGAATTTGCCTTTTGAACTTTTCCGGTTTGATGGAACTTTTTTGAAATCTTGGAAGAAGCGAAGCTTCTTCGAGACCTTGGAAGAAACTTTGTTTCTTCGAGGTTCCGAAATTCTTTCGAATTTCGAGATTCCGAAAAGCTTTGCTTTTCGAGAAAGTTCCTTCAGTCCCTTACTGTTCTGTAAGGATACACAACAATTCCGCTGTCTTTGATTTCGTATAAATGCACCTTCCTTGAGTGATCAGTAAGACGCATCTTCCATATTGTCAGGACGCGCTTGTAATCGCCTCGGACAAGTCTGTTGTGCATTAAAATAACGCCGTCTGTAACAAATTCTTCTACGCCGAATCGTGATAATGTTCCGTTGTTTAGAACTTCTGATATCAGAAGCGATGTGCAGCCGTTTTTTCTGAGTAGGTTGCTTATAAGAACTATCATTCTTCTTAGTTCTCCTGCATCCGGCATGTGCATACCTAATGCAGATATAGAATCAATAACCACACGTTTTGCTTTTATTTCACGGATATTGTTTTCAATAACCTCCATAATATCTTCAAGCCTAAAAGGGTCATACTTCAGAAAACGTATCGTGCCTTCTTTCTCAAGCAATTCAATATCCCAGCCAAAATTTGATGCAATGAGCTTTATCTGCGGTATTTCCTGCTCAAAGCTCACAAAAATGCCAGGTTCCTTTTTAGTAGCAGAAACAATAAACTGCAATCCGAATATAGTTTTGCCTGCGCCGCAAGCTCCGCTTAAAAGAACAAGATCGTTTTCGGGTATACCGCCATCAATAAGTCCATCAAGCCCCTTTATTCCGCTAGAAATCCGCTTCATTCTGAACCACCAGCGGGTTCCAAGTTCCTCCTGCAACCTATTATTTTCATTTTAAACCCGTTAAATGAATTTACATGGAAGCTTTTTTCCGTAGACGCTTTTACACGTTTATCACGCTCAAAAAGCGAAGCTTTTTGGCGTCTCAAAGAAGCTTCGCTTCTTTGCAGATGTGTAAAAGGGTCTTATGCCACGTTTTCCATTTGCGCTGAAATCATCTTGTCAACTTTTTCAGGGTCGTGATAATAAAGCCTGATGTATTTTGTAACATCATCCAGCTTGGATAAATTATTTGCAACCATCCAGTTCAACAATTTTTTTCTTCTTGCTATGTCCTTCGTAACATCATTCATACGCAATCCCTTCTCTGCGGCAATTCTTCCAAGCAGCCAAGAATTCCCACGGTATTCAAAATTATCATCAGCTGGCAGCCAAACAAAAACCTTCGCTGTCCTTGCACTACCTGTCCCGGGGTTCACGCTTTCTATTTCCACTAATTCTTTAACACGCCTTGCTGACTTGCCTTTTTCACGCGCATGCAT
>Ga0213870_1000725_pt1 | contig 15424 bp, 14 predicted proteins | sample WICALVC2017_Meta_FD_160119 | JGI IMG/M metagenome (GOLD analysis project Ga0213870, IMG submission 160119) | Freshwater microbial communities from subterranean cave lake in Wind Cave National Park, South Dakota, United States - WICALVC2017 | ecosystem: Environmental > Aquatic > Deep subsurface >... | reverse complement strand
TTATAAGTACTGGGTTGTCTACAAGACTGATTACCCTAAAACGATTTTTCTTCAATCCTTTTGCATCAGTATAAATTGTATACTTACTTAAATCAGCAGCAAAATGTGATGCAGTCGAAGCAGATCCGCCATTTCCCATGACGAATACTGTTGCTTCTTGTTGCCATGCTTCAAAAAGAAGCTCAATCATTTTACCAATATCCCTAATAGAAATCTTTTTGATAATTTTCTGACTTTCTGCAAGGTATGATTTTATAAATTCTCTATTTGACTGCTTTTTCATTTTTTCAATTATAAGTGACTATCTGCCGAAACACAACGCCGAGCTAAATATTTACCAGTAATTTAGTCCCTTCGAAATCAAAATGAAATTTCACTTCTTTTAAGCCTTCTGCAGCAAGTGCTTTGCGTAATTTTTCTTTTTTCTCTTCAACGTAAAAAGCAAAAAACCCTCCGCCTCCTGCTCCCATAATCTTTCCGCCAATTGCGCCATTCTTTCTCGCAATCTCATACAATTTATCCAGATGAGGAATTGTGGTTGATGTTCTTTGTTTTTTAACCTGCCAATGTTTATCCAAAAGCATTCCAAATTTGGTTATATCTCCCGCTTCCAATACTTCTTTTATCTCAAATGCAATTTCTTGAATTTTATGTAAATTATCTATAATGTGTGGATCATTATTTTCTGTAGCTTTTTTTTGTTTTGCTAAAACTTCATTGGCGTCCCGTAATACTCCTGTATAAAAGAGTAATAAATTATCTTGCAAATTATTTATAGTTTGTAAAGTTATTGCTAAAGGAAATGAGGTCACTTTCCCCGATTTATTTATTTTAAAACAGGTGATTCCTCCATGTGCAGCAATATATTCATCTTGTTTACCGCTTGGATATTTTAGTAGATTCATATTAATATGGCAGGCTTCTTGAGCTAAAATGTGTGCCGGAGCAGCTTGGCGGTGTAAATGATGAAATGCATTTAAAAGCCCGACAGTAAAACTCCCAGACGAGCCCATACCAGAACGAGCAGGTAAATCCCCAATAGAAACAATTTCGATACCCTGCTGCGTGTTTGCTTTTAAATACTGCAACGTAGTTCTCATAATGTTATTCTTTATTTCGTCAATTGAATCTATTTCTTCAACTTCTGAGTAAGCAAGACGGATGCCTTGGATTGGTCTTGACTTAAGAATGATATAAGCGTAGTGGTCTATAGCTGCGCTTATAAAAAAAGATCCAAATTTTTTGTAGTAACCCGGTAAATCTGTCCCACCCCCACCAAGAGGAATTCGTACAGGAGTCCTTGTAATAATCATATAAAAAATAATTAAAAGTATTATATCAGTTTTTCTCTTTTTAAGTATTCCTCAATTAACCGAATCCGAGAAGGATTACTCAAACTATAATATTTGTCATGCGTCATAAATCCCGCTAATTCCTGGTTTTGAATAAGACGGGGAATCATAATTTCTTCGAAGGAAAAATTATCTTTAGGAAGATTAGTTAAAATACTTTTATCGAGTAAAAAAAAGCCAATATCAAGACCGTTGAGGTTTTTTACTCTTCTGGTTTTGTCATATATTCTCACCAGATTTTTTTCATCAATCAACATATTATGTTTCGAGCCATCATCCAAGTTATGATAAACAACAATAGAGGCTTTCGTCTTCATTTTTTTATAAAAATCTACAAGACTAGCCAAATGAAGCGGCCAATAATTATCTCCATACAGAAGTAAAAAATTTTGATCTAAAAGAGCAATCGCATTCTTAATACGAGTTCCCGTATCTACTTCTATTGGACTATATGAATATTTTATTGACATACCAAACTTTTTCCCATTTCCGAAATATGCTTCTATTTGATCATGCAGATATCCAACAAGCAATACTACCTGAGTAATTCCATTCTGTTTTAATAGTTCCAGTATATATGCAAGAAATGGCTTATCATTAATTTTTACCATTGGCTTAGGGGTAGTAAAAGTCAGAGGTCGTAGTCGAGTTCCAAGACCGCCTGCGAGAATAACCGCCTGCTTGATTGGTTGCATAATATTCTTATTATAACAAAACAAAAAAATGGTTGTTGTTCGATTAAACAATTGTTATACTTACTAATGTAATGAAATCGAGGATATTACTCATTGGATACGGTAAATTCGGTCAGGCACATTTTGATGTTCTTCAAAAATTAAATCAAGAAAAACATATTATACTTGTTGGTGTTATAACCAAAAGCCAAAAAAATAAAAGTCTCCATGGAAGCATCCCTACATATACCAGCATTACTCCTGAACTTCTTAAGAATGTAGATGCGGCAATTATTGTCACTCCTGTAACCACACATTATACACTCGCAAAAAAATGCTTGCGATACACTCACGTATTCGTCGAGAAACCACTTGTGATGACAACCTCAGAAGGGGAAAAATTGATTGTAGAAGCAAAACGCAATAAAAAGATTCTGGCAGTCGGTCATATTTTTCGATTCAATCATGCTGTCCGACAATTGAAAAAATTAATAGGCCCAGAGAAAGAACCTCCTTACTATATTGAAGGAAAATTCACAGGAGGTCTTGGCGAACCTGCAAAAGATTGTGGCGTAGTTACCTCTGATATGCATTTAATCGATGTGTTGGATAACATTCTTGGTGTAATGCCCACATCTGTTTTATGCAAAGGCTGGACACGCATAATAGGCTATGCATACGAAGATCAAGCTTCTATTATGTTGAATTACACTAGAAATATACACGCTTATATAAAGTTAGGATGGATCAAGACAGAAAAAATCAGAACACTCACCTTTTATTTTCCGAAAAAAGTGATACATGCAGATTTGCTGAAGCAAATTATCGCAATTCGAAAATATGGCAAAAAAGAAAAAATTATTCACTGCTATAAAAAGCAGCCGCTCCGCATGGAATTGGAAGGATTTATTGCCGCAATCAAAACAGGTAATGGTGACTATGTCAGTGGAGAAATTGCAAATAGGATTGTTGAAATTGTTGAAAAATGTCGCGAGTCTATGAAAAAAAAGAAAGTTATTGCTATTAACGAAGTAAAACGTACTGAACCAAAAACTATTCAGCAAACAAAAATTGCTGTTATTGGCGGAGGAGTTTTTGGCGTATCAGTCGCCAGGGAGCTAGCATCTTTTGCCAACGTAACTCTCTTTGAACGCAATGATGACATTTTCGGTGAAGCAACTATGGTAAACCAGAACCGTCATCACTACGGGTACCATTATCACCAAAGTGGCGAAACTGTAGAGCAATGTAAAATTGCAAAAAAAGATTTTGAAGCCGTATGGGGAGGCGCTATCTTAAAGGACTTTCCAAGTTACTATTGTGTTGCAAAAAAAGATTCTGCATTAACTCCTGATGAATTTAAAAATTTTTGTAAAAAATACAATCTTTTTTATAAAGAAGAGTTGCCTTCTGCGGATTTTCTCAACCATGACGAAATTTCCGCTTGTTTTAAAACATTTGAACCGGTATATGATCCTTTTACCTTTAAGTCTTTAGCTAAAAAAGAATTATATGAACGTGGCGTTGACATGCGTGTTCGACATGAAGTAAAGAGTGGAAAAATTGTTAATGGCAAAAAGGCTATGACAATAAAACATGAGAGTAATACATATGCTGAAGAGTTTGACTATATTATTAATGCCACGTATACCAACATTAATGTTTTTTGCGCGTGGTTCGATTTTCCACGCTTAAAAATAGATTTTCGCCTAAAAGAACTTCTCTATATTCATATTCCTCAGCTTCAGCCGGTGGGTATTACGATTATGGATAAATTTGTATCTGTATTACCAGTTGATAATAAAGGACTTTTTAGCTTGGGAGATGTCATTAAGTCCTTCCATGAAAAAAAAATTTCCTCTGGTGGTGTACCATGGACAAAAGAAGATCTTGCTCACATTCCTTCAAATCGCAAAGATTTACTTGAAGGAAATTTTCACTTTATGCCCATACTTGCCCAAGCAAGATTAGTGGAAGCAAAATGGACAGTATTACCCATTAAGACATGGTTAACAAATGACGATAATAGAACTACTGAAATCATTTCTTATGGTCAAGGATGTTGGTCTGTACTTGGGGGGAAAATTATTACATCCGTCAATACCGCCAAAAAGATAGCAAATTTAATAAGAGAAAGCAAATAAAAAACGGGATGGTCAAACTGCATTATTCGACTTTATTCTGCCCAAATAAAAATGCCTCAATCATCCAAAATGCTTCATAATACAAAATAAATATATTTACAAAAGGTACGAGAATAATTCTTGGGTCTGAAAGAGTAGATCGTGTAACGAACATTTTTTTTGTGTAGAACAATGAGAATAATAATAAAAGAATTATTCCAATAATATGAAGGCGAGGCAAGAATGGCAAGAGAGCAAGTCCAGGCTTTATTAAAAATACAAGTCCGCTATGTAATGACAATCCCTTTACTCGCAATATTCGTCCATATGCCCTTGAATATCCTCTTCTTTTAACTAACATTTTCCTGAAAGAAAACCCTTTCCCAATAAATTGCAAATGGGTAACTTCTGCATCACTTTTTACAACCTTGCCTACCCTTCGTAATTTATCATGAAGATTACCATCTTCATTTCCTACGCTATAATTTTTTGTATCAACCCCGCCTATACGTAAATATACTTCTCGTCTTACACAATCAAATTTTGTTACAAAACCTGCAATTCTATGATCAACTACTCTTGCAAAAAAATATTTTTCCCAAAAATCATATTTCTCCCAAACACCTTCTGTAAAAAGAACTGTCGAATATGTTGCAACCACATTTTCGTCTTTTTCTATTGGTGCAACTAGCTTTGTAATTTCATCGTTGGTTGATAAAGAACAATCCGAATGCATTAAAACTATCAACGGTGATTTCGCATTTCTTACTCCTTCATTAAAACTAGCCCCTGCACCCTTATTTTTTTTTCGTGTAATAAGCTTTATAGGTATTGTAGATTTTTTTGCGAAATCATGAACGATTTCGACGGAGTTATCACCTGATGCATTATCTACAATAACAATTTCTTGAATAGGATATTTCTGTTCCTGAATGCTTTGTAGTGTATATAATATTGTTGTTGAAACATTCCTCATGGGAACGACCATGCTCACTGATGGATGTGTACTTTTATTCATTTTCTAAAAAGCGGAAATGTTTTTTATAATATGTTTCATAGTAAAAATACTTGTTGAATTTTGCAAGCCCAGCCAGATATTTTCTGTAATTTTTCTTTACATCTAAAAGCGCTTCTTCTAGATCGCGATATTCTTTCTTAATCACTCTACCACATCCGAATCTTTTAATATATTGGACGATTGCAGAAACATCGGTCATAATTATTGGTAACCCGAGCGACGCATATGTTTTAACTTTTCCAGGGTCTGTATAATAGGTGGCGTTTGTCCAGTCCATATCATAAACTGCTATCCCAACCTGACAGGTTTTAGATTCCTCTTCAAGTTCTTTGTCTGAAAAAAATCTGTTTGGAAAATAAACTTGACTATCGATTTTGTTCTTTTTAATTATCGTTTTGTATTTTTGATATAACTTCTCGGTGCAAACACCAAGTACTTTAAGTGGATACTCCTTATGATTTTTCAAAAACTCAAATAAAAACTCTAATCCTTGAGACTCTCGCACAAGACCTACAAACAAGAGTGTAAATTTTTTTTGATTCAATGTTCTTTTTATATTTCTGGGAATTATTCCCCATGTAAGTGTTTTTCTAAAACGCGTATGCACTACTTTCCCATTCATTTTTTCATTTATCATATCCGTTTGATAGAGTGCGTATTTCACTTTACTATTATAGTGTTTTTTCAGTTTCTCGTACAACACTAGTGACAATTTGACAGGCGGAAAATAATCTCCGTCCCAAAAAAGAAAATTTATATTTCTTACCATTTTTTGCAAAAACATTCCAAAAAATGAGATAGGGTGCCAAGAAATGACAATTACTTTTTCTTGCCTTGTGAAGTATTTAAGAATAATAGAAATGTAATTGACGTACCATAAAAAATAGTATAAGAAAATATTTGTGGAAAGTTTTATTTTCTTTTCCTCAAATAATTTTCCTTTTTTGTAAATCCGCAACAAATTCCTGTCATGTTCCTGTCTTGAGGTCAAAACAAATACAACGAGTTTCTCTGTATGCGCTGCAAAATATTTCTCTGCATTTCCTGTTGACTGTAAACTTGAGTAAATAAAAATATTTTTATAATACATTTTGCTCATACAAACATCTTCAGATAGCTCAAGCCAATTTAATTTCTAACATTTTTCATTAAGCAGTCTAACAAAGGAGCTTTTCCTTCTGATGTGTCACCAAAATTTCTAAATGCAAGAAGATTAAAATTAAAGTCTTTAGAACAGAGATGACTCATCAAGGACGAGAGCGTGTAATTTGGATTATCTTTTATTGTCACTTCGATAAAAAGATAGTTTGTTATAGACAGGGCTTTATATGCTCCGGATAGAACCAACTCTTCGAAACCTTCAGTATCTATTTTCAGCAGATCAATTCCTTTTATCTTTTGTTCTTCTATAAAATCATCAAGACTTTTTGCTTCTATCTGAATATTTCCATTCTTGCTTATTTTACTAACTTCCCCTCTTTCTGCATTGAATTCCATAGTTACTCTTTTTGTTTTTTGAGAAATAGCAATATTATAAAAATGAATATCTTTGTCTCCTGAAAAATTTTTCTTCAAGCAATCAAAAATAACAGGAACAGGTTCAATAGCATAGATTGATGAATCAGGATGTAAATCTCGTATAAGCTTTGAAAAAAATCCAACATTTGCACCAACATCAACGATTACTCCCCTTTTTTTAATTTTTAGCTGCGAGATAGCAATAAGCTTTTGATGTCTTGCAAGTATTCCTTGATAATCGGCAAACCCGAATCGGCTTCCATAAAATATGGTCTCACCAAAAAGCTGTTCTGAGTCTTCTCCAAGCTTAAAAGGTTTAACTAAATGTTTTAGAAGAACAATATATTTCTTAAAAATAAATTCTAATTTTTTGCCAAAAGACCATTTTGAAACTTTAAAAAATTTAAAATCTAATATTATCGATTGCTTAATAAACCAAATTATTTTCATTTGCCTTATGCAGTTATATGTCTAATCGTAATTATAACATATTTGCACGAAGAGGTTAAATAAAAGGGAAAATACAGTAATGGATTAAGCCTTTCTATATAAGAAAATATTATAATATAGTATCGTTGATAGCTTTATCAAAAATTTTATCCCAGGTGTATTTTTTTGCCATTATTATAGAATTTTTTCTAAATTCAGATAGCATTTGATCATTTGTTAACAATTTTATTATGGCATTTACTAACTCTTGCTTGTTATAATTTATGGCAAATCCACACTTATTTTTTTCTATTTCATATGCAACTTGAGGAACTTTTGTAATTATAACTGGTATTCCGCATGCAATGTAATCCTTCGGCTTAGTCGGATCAGTATATCTCGTATATGTTTTATCATCATCAACATAAGGAGCAACTGCTACTGCAGCATTTCTTAGTAGTTCTTCAATATCTGAATATTCTTTTATAAATCCTGTAAACCTAATATATTTATTCAATTTTTTTTCTTGCACAATTTTTTTTAATTTATCCTCTAATGGACCCCCTCCTATAATAATAAGATGCGCTTGTTTCACTTTCTTTATAACCCCAGACATGGCATTTATAAGTAAATCTACACCTTGCCCCTCTCTTAAATGACCCAAAAATACTATTTTGTATCTATCTATTTTTTCTAACGGCAATAATCTTTTCACAATTTTTACACCAACAGGAACTATAATTTGCTTTGCTCTGTATTTATCGCTCACGCCTTTTTTTTCTCTCTCTCCAACCATTAATGAAGAAAGATTCCAAGCCTTATCGCTTTTTATGACGGCAAATGTATCTAAATAATGATAAATAAAATTTAGCATTCTATTACTAAAACGATTTGGGACATAATCCATAGTGTAGAAAACTATTGTTTTTACTTTATTGAGTTTTTTTAGAATGTAACCAGCGAAAAAATTTAAACCGTCTACACCTATAAAGTAATCTACTCTTGGCGCATATTTTAATACCCACCATAAGGTAAGCAATATATCTTTAAAATAAAAAGACAACTCAGGTCCATTCCAATTTATAAATTTCCTTTCGTAAGTTAGTTTACCTTGTCTATAAATTCTTAAAAACGATCTTTTATCTCTTGTGTATGAAAACGGGTGACCAATAAGTATAAAATTACCAACTTCCTTTTGAAGATATTCTGCAAATCTAAGAGGAGGACCAGTGGTGTAAATATGCGTTACTAGCGCAAATGAAAAGTCCTTAAGCTTCATAATTTAACACTCAATGACAATATTTTCCGACAATTTCATAAAAATTAACTAAAATGCCCATAGCGACAAAGTTCTTCAATAATTTTGTCATTATCATATGTATAATCCCAATCAGGATAATGTGATTTGAACTTAGAAACATCTGAGATATACCATAGGTGATCTCCGCTTCTATTTTCATCATCATATTCTATTTTTGCCTTTTTATTTAAGATTTGCTCTATTTTCTCAATGGCTTCAAGCATTGATGTATTTGAATGCCTTGATCCACCAATGTTATATGTTTCTCCTTTTCTTGGTTTTTTGTAAAAATGATAAAACGTATTTACCAAGTCGAATGAATGAATATTGTCTCTAACCTGCTTCCCTTTATATCCATAAATTGTATATTTTTCATCCCTTGCAATACATTTTATTAAATAAGCCAAGAATCCGTGAAGTTTTGCTCCGCTATGAGCTGACCCCGTCAAACAACCGCCTCTAAATATTGCTGTTTTTAAACCAAAATATCTTCCATATTCCTGCACCATAATATCTGCAGCTACTTTTGATGCGCCAAAAATACTGTGCTTTGATTGATCAATGCCCATTGATTCGTCTATGCCTCTGTAGTATTTATGATTTTTAGGAAGCTCAAACCTAGTTTCAAGCTCTATTAAAGGAAGATTGTTTGGAATGTCGCCGTAAACTTTGTTGGTAGAAGTAAATATAAATACAGCTTCGGGACAATATTTTCTAAAATTTTCCAAAAGATATAACGTACCAAGTGCGTTTATCGTAAAATCTGTTATTGGCTCTTTCTCTGCCCAATTATGAGATGGTTGTGCGGCTGTATGGATAACAAGATCAAATTTATTTTTCTTGAATATATCTTTAAGTTTTTCATTATCTCTAATATCAACAGCATAATGAACATATTTGTTTTTTAGTGTTTCGATAAGCTGGTTTTTTTTCCATTCCGTACTTGCTTCTTTTCCAAAAAAATATTTCCTCATATCATTATCTATTCCATGAATTTCAAAACCCTTTAATGCAAAAAACTTAGAAGATTCGGACCCAATTAAACCTGCAGATCCTGTAATTAAAACTTTTTTTATCATTTTAATTTTCCATCTCTTTCAAGTTGTTTAACCCATTTTACCGTCTCTTTAAGCCCTCTATGAAGACTCCATTTTGGCTTATAATCGATAAGCTCTCGTGCACGGCTGATATCAACGAGCCTTTTATGAACTCCTTTTGGTTTGGTTGTGTCATAGGTAACCTTTCCTTTAAAATTAGTAAGTCTAACAACTTCATCAACCAATTCTTTAACACTTGCCTCTTCACCCGAACCTAAATTTACCGGTTCCGACTTCTCAAGTTTTTCTGCTGACAATAAAATTCCTTCTGCAAAATCTCGTGAATAGACGTAATCTCGTATAGGTTTACCATCGCCCCAAACAGATAGCTCCTTGCGCTTTAGGCATTTGTAAATGAGCGATGGAATAACGTGGCCAGAATCCAAATCAATTCCTTGTCCAGGCCCATACGCATTGGTGGGAATCAGTACAACAGCATTTAATCCTTTTTCCTGCCTATATGCTTGTGCCAGAATGACTGTATTTCTTTTTGCTAATCCAAAGCCATACCCCGTATGTCCAGGCAACCCATCAAAAAGGTATTCTTCCTTCATGGGAGAAGGTACATCTTGAGGATATGCAACAGCAGCCGATATTGCGACAAGTTTTTTTATATTTGCCTGTGATGCTGCCTCAAAAATTGCAAGATCAATGAGACTACAATCGCGATATTGTGTTGCAGGAAACGCATTGCTATATCCAACGCCCTTAGAATTCGCTGCAAGATGAATAATAACATCTATATTTTTAACTATCTTCTTAGCCGTGGCGAATTCTCGAAGATCATGTGTTTTAGAACTGGGAATAAAGAGTTGGTCTTTATTAACTGCTCGGGTAGCAAGAAGTAATTTTACTACTTCTTTGGCAACAAAATTTTCTCCTCCTGTTATTAAAATACGCTTGTTTTTCCAAAAACTTTTTTCCATCGATTAAAGCCAATCTACTCTTCTCATCCAATTATCTTTGTTTTGCGCATACCAGTCGATCATTTGAGTAAGTCCCTCTTCCCAAGAATAGAATGGTTTCCAACCAGTCAGCTTATTGAGCTTTCTATAGTCCACTCTAAGCTCTTCCACTTCACTTTTTCCAAGTCTTCCCCGTCCTTTTACTTGAGTAACTAATTTTTTCTTTCCCCAGTATCCTTTTTTCTGACCTATTTCCATAATCATTTTGTACCAATCTCCAATAGTAATAGTTTCTCCATACCCAAAAACGTATACTTCGCCTGGATAACCAAACAAAGCAGCATGAACATGTCCTCGTGCTCCATCTTTCACAAAACAAAAATCACGTTTTGGTGCCAATGTGCCAATCTCAATTCTATCACGAGCCAATGCTTGACTAATAATTGTTCCCGTGATAAAACGAGGATTTTGTCTTGGTCCGTAATTATTAAACATTCTAGTTACCAAAGCAGGAATTCCAAAAGCCGAGTAATAATTACGGGTTAAAAAATCTGCAGCAACCTTACTTGTTGCATACACGCTTTGCGGATTAAGAGGAGATTTTTCATCCAAAATAAGCCCTCTGTTTTTGTCAAATTTATATGCATCTTTCAGTTCTGAATGAATATTACCGTATTCCTCAGATGTTCCTGCTGTATCAAGTTTGTATATGTCCAACTCCAAATCAAGAATGCTTTGTAAAATGTTTATGGTACCAATGGTATTAGAATAAAGTGTTTCATAGGGGCGCTTCCAACTCTCACCAACGTGAGCTTGAGCACCAAGGTGAAAAATAATTGGCTTGATACCACTTTTCTTTGCAGCTACTTTTAACACTTTTAGCGATTCCATGACCGCACTTTTATCGGAAAGGTCACCCCGCAAAATTTTTATTTTCTGCTGCACTGAATAAAGATGGTGAAGTGCCCCAGAAGATGTTGCTCGTATAAAAGCAAATACATCTGCATTGTAATTGAGCAAAAGCTCAACTAAATGCGATCCTATAAAACCATCTGCGCCGGTCACAAATACAGGTCTGCCCTCTAGCAATTCTCCAATTTTTGTTTCAGTCACCATGCTCAATCAATAATCGTTCTATTATATAGAAACTTTAAATACCAATCAATAGTTTTTGCCAATCCATCGTCAAGATTAATTTTAGGTTTCCAGCCAAGTAATCTCGCAGCTTTCTTTGAAGAAACATATTGGGATACTATCTCCCCTTCTCTTTCGTAATCTTTTTTTTTAATTTTAAGCTTTTTTCCAGAAAGAGTGATGATTTTTTTGATAAGATCTGCAACGCTTATAAGATTTGATCCTCCAAAGTTAAACACTGTATTGTCTCCAATCTTATTCATATTTACTGTTGCAAGTAAGATATACGCATCAATCGCATCATCAATAAATAAATAATCTCTCATAGCTTGCCCTCCCCACATTTTAGGGCTAGAATTCCCAAGAACGCTTTTTATTGTTTTGGGAATGAGTCTTTGGAAATTCAAATCTCCTGGGCCATAAATATTTACAAATCTTGGTATCAAAACAGGAAGGTTAAAGCTTTTTGAATATGACTGGGCAATAATATCAGTGCAGGCTTTTGAAGTTTCATATGGCCTTGTTGGCTTTGGCATATAGCTTTCAAAATACGGAATTTTATTTTCCCCATACACATGAGAAGTGGAAGCAATTATTGTTTTTTCTAAATTATTATTTCTAGCACTTTCTAGAATATTTAAGGTGCCCTCAATGTTAACTTTAAACGTCTGGTAAGGATTAAGTTGGCCTTCTTCGACTAATGAAGTGGAAGCCAGATGGAAACATATGTCAATTTTTGAATCTTTTATAAATTTATTAATTTTGGGATAATCAAGTATGTCTAAATTTAAATTTATAGCATCATTATTAGCAGATCTTGAAATTCCATATACTACAACCCCTAATGATTTCAAGCGATTGCTTAAAGCTTTGCCAACAAAACCGGTGATTCCTGTTATCAATATCTTCTTATTCCTTAAATCATCTTTTAACATATTTATTTTTAAGAACTAATCCCAAGAAACCAGCTATAACCTCAGCGCTACGTAAAACTACTACTCCACCTGTTAAAACAGGATTCTTCAGAAATATTTTCCAATGCCTTACATAAGCTTTTTTAATCGGAAAAAATTGCTTAATGGCAATGCTTGGATATCTTTTCATGTATTCTCTAAACGCTATACTGTAATAATACTTCTTTGTTACTCTGCCAAAAAAATCTGTTTTACCCTCATCGTGATAAATAACGCTTTTGATTTTACCAATATTACCTATTTTTAGCATCTTATTGTGAAAATCTGAATCTTCTGCTCCAACTATACTTGGATCGTAGCATCCGATAGCAATCGCATCGGATTTTCTAAAAAATCTGCAGCATTCATTCATGCCTCGTTCAAGATATGTATTAATATGTCTGTCTAAAGCAACGCATTTAGTCCAAAATCCTTCTCCTATCGAAATCTCCGGAATCAATAATGCTACATACTTATTTGTAGTTAAAGTTTTATAACACTCATCAACAACGTTTTCCGACAAATACATATCTTGATCTATAATTAATATATATTTTCCTTTAGCTTCTTTTATTCCCCTGTTCCTTTGAATACTTCTTTCCGGCCCATCTAGAAAGTATCTCGCGTATCTTTCTACCACTTTCTTACATTCCTCTTGTCCTGTTTTGTCGTAATACAAACTATTTACAACAACAACATCGATATTTTTATATGTCTGTTTTTTTATAGAAAGAAGACATTTCTCTATTGTTCTTATCGGATTAAAAGACGCTATAACGATAGAAATTAAAGGGGAGCTATTCCTTAATTTGTTAATTGTTTTTTGCATAAACGTATTTTATCAATTTCCAGCTCATTTCTCCCGCTTTATTCCAAGAAAAATTTTTAGACCAATCCAAAGCGTTTTCCGAAAGTTTCTGGTATAATTTTTGATCACCAATAATCAAACTCAAAGAATTTGCTAAATCCAAGGGCGTATTTTTTTCTGTCAATATGCCAGTTTTCATTTGTATTATTGAGTCTCTAAGACCAGTAACATTGTATCCAACTACTGGTATGCCAAGAGAGTTTGCCTCAATAACATTAAGTCCCCATCCCTCCCTAGAAGATGCATGAACCAAGACTAAAGATTTTGATAGAAGTTCAAATTTTTTATTCTCCGACACAAAGCCGAAGAATTCTACCTTGTCTTTTACTTTAAGCGTTCTTGCAAGATGTTTAATTTTTGCTTCATACGATTGATTCTTAGCCTTTCCAACGACCCAAAATACCAATTTTTTATTGGTTTTTGAAAGAATTGCAAAAGCCTTAAGAGCATCCTCTATCCCTTTATCTTCAGAAAGTTGGGCAAGATATATAATTACAATTTGTTCTCTACTCATTATTTTATTATCAAACTTAACAGTGGATATCCCATGGTGAATAATATGAATATTATTTGATTTTATTCTATATCCTTCCAATTCCTTCGCGATAGAGGATGAAGCAGTGATAAATGGAATTCTACGATAAAACATAAAAAAAATAGGTTCAATTAAAAAAGCTACAAGACTAAGAGGAAAATATATATTCTTAAACCAATTATTCTTTGCAGGCTCATTAATAAGAGCTATGATCTTTTTTTTAGACATGTAAAATGGTGTAAAAAATGGTATAAAATGAAAACTATCTATAACTATATCTACATCCTTACTTAGCTTCAATAAGTAGTAAAAAAGCGCATAAATATGAACTGTATAGGAAGAACTTTTTCTAATAATTTTTATTCCATCTATGGTCTCTTCCGACTTGCCTCCCTTAAAATTTCCAGTAAACCACAACACTTCTTCACCTTTATTTTTCCAATATTTTGCATGCTCAAAAAGTGAAAGCTCCGCACCTCCTGACAATGGATGTCTGATATCGCGCCAATTCAGAATAAGAATTTTCATCACTCAATGTTTTTAAAAGATTTTTTTCTACTGTAGTAATGCAGAATTTTTAACCTATAAAATATTGCTAGAGTATCCCAAAGCATAAAAAATATTATTTTCCAAAAACTTCCCGATGTAATGCTGCTGTTATCTTTAAATATAAGTTTTATCGGCGCCTCATAAATTTTTGTGTATCCATAAGCATATGAAACAGCCAAAACTTCTACATCAAACGCAAATTGTTTTACCAAGACCTTCGGGAATACATCTTTGACAACTTCTCTTTTAAATAATTTAAGCCCAACTTGAGTGTCTCTAGTATTAAAACCAAACAATAAATGAGTAAAAGTCCTGTACCCCCAAGAAAGAATTTTTCTTTTCAGAGGATAACGCACTATAGAATCAGGATGGAGCTTGCTTCCTACTACAATATCTGCATCATATAGCTTCATAAAATCAAGAAGCATCGAAATTGCAGCCGGATCAATATCCATGCCCGCGTCAATAAATCCCACCACATCTCCCCCTCCTTTTAACATTCCATATTTAACCGCATAACCTTTGCCTCGATTATCTTTGAATCCATGTATCTTTAGATTGTTATTACCCTTCTTAAGAATTTTAAGCTTCTCATAAGTTCTATCTATAAAACCATCCACTACAACAATAATTTCGTATTTAAAGCCAAAACCTTCTATTGTCTTATTTAATCTTTTAATATCCCTAACTATCGTCTTCTCTTGTTTATAGGCAGGAATAACAATAGACAGAAAATCAAGTTTTTCCATTTTATGTAGCATCTTTGGAGAAGAATTTACGAACTTGATTCCATGAAAACAAAGATCCATTCTCAAGCTTAGCTTGAGCCTCACCAAACGACATACGAGCTTCTTCTTTGGGATTATAAATTACAGTTGGGAAATTAAGAAGAACTGCAGGTTCTTTTGAAACAACTAAAAATCCATGAAGCGTCCTTTTGGGAATCAACAATATGTACGGATCTTTATC
>Ga0213870_1000724_pt1 | contig 15424 bp, 17 predicted proteins | sample WICALVC2017_Meta_FD_160119 | JGI IMG/M metagenome (GOLD analysis project Ga0213870, IMG submission 160119) | Freshwater microbial communities from subterranean cave lake in Wind Cave National Park, South Dakota, United States - WICALVC2017 | ecosystem: Environmental > Aquatic > Deep subsurface >... | reverse complement strand
AGAAGATTACATGGTTCAATTGGTTTTAAGAGTCCTAAAATGTTTTTAGAAGGGATTAAAAAAGGTGAAATTCTGCAAAATGTAATCTCAGCGTAAATTGTCCGTATTTAGGGGGTTGACAGGATTTTGAAGACTTTCTCAAAGATTTGCACCGTGGAGATCGAGCTGGGATATTAGCGGTTTTTGAAGATGTGCAGCTACATGGGTTCGATGCTCTTGGATGCCAGTTTCGACACATAGAAGCTAAGCTTTGGGAGATGAAAATACGGACAATCGCTGGTGCTTGGCGATTTTTCTATGTGATGTTGTCTCCCGACGAACTGTATGTGCATCATTCGTATAAGAAACAGGGACAGAGGGCTCCAAAACACGAGCTGGAGGTTGCACGAAAACGATTAAAGGAGATTTTAAAATGAAAAAATCCAAAGGTGTTTCTCTTGGGACAGTTCTTAAACGTCAGTTTAAAAAAGATAAAGGGTTTCGCATCCTCTTTGACGAGCGCAGGTTTTATCTTCAAGTAGCTCATTTAATAACTGATTTAAGGGCCCGTGCTGGATTTTCTCAGGCTGAAGTCGCTAAAGCAGCAAGCGTTAGCCAACCCTTAATCGCTCGTTTAGAAAAGGGAGATCAGCAACGGGTGCCAACATTTGATATGATTTATAGAATTTTAAAGGTTTTGGGTTATAGACTGGAAGTTAACATCATTCGTGAGTCAAAAGCCCTCATTATCTGCGCGTTATTTTTTTCCCTGAATACGTTTTTTGTCTCGAATTTGACGGTGGAACGTGATGGCAAAACGATGGCTTTCATCTCTTGCTTGCGTCAAAATACGGTATGCACCTGTTTGTGGTTTTAAAAAAATAGGGTTGCGTTGATTGGGCTTAAAAATCCTTTCCAAAGAACTCTGGATTTCGGAGTCCTGAAAAGCTCTTTTCGTACGTGCTTTAGCTAGGGCAACGTATTCTACTCCTAGAATCTCAAGCTCTTTAAAAATGCTTTGTGCTTGTGCAAGCTGTGCTTTTCCACCGTCAAGGACAATGAGATCAGGTATCGCATTGTCATTATGTTTTTTCACATTTACATCCCGCTTTATCACGTTTACTTCCTGTAAACGTTCCGGCCGCTTTATCACATTTACTTCCTGTAAACGTTCCGGCTGTAAATCTTCTGGCCGTAAATGCTTTGGTTTAAAACGTCTCCACAGCACTTCTTTTAAACTTTTAAAATCATCTACACCTGTAACGTCTTTTATGTGGTAATGCCTGTATAATTTTTTTTCAGGAGTTCCTTCTATAAAAACCACACGTGAGCCAACCGTTCCTTCTCCTTGAAAATGACTAATGTCGTAGCACTCGAGCCTTCTTGGTAAGTTTTTTAGATGTAATTTTTTTTGGACATCTAAAAGGTCTAATGACTTTTGAGTACTTTTTAAACAAAGTTCACTTAAATGAAATTCTGCTGTTTTTTTCACCATTTTTAATAAATCGCTTGGATTTGTTTCGGAAGGAATGGAAAATTTTAAAACTTGTTTAAGTGCTTTTTCTAAAAGGAAAGTTTGTTTTACTTTAAAAGGCAAGAACACTTGAGTAGGCAAAATCTGTGGAGATTGCTCATAGCGTGGAAGATAGTACTGTATTAAAAACTCAAAAAGCAACTCCTCATCCTGCAATCCCTCATCTAAATCTTCAAATGGATATTGAAAAACACCAATTGTTTTGCCCTCTCGAATGGCTAGTAGCACCACTACTGCTTTTGAGCCTTGTCTTGCCAGCTGAACAATATCTTGATTAGCAGTGCTTTCGACTTGAGTAATTTTTTGCTCAGAATTTAAAGCTTCTAAGTGTTGGATGCGATCCCGCATCTCAGCAGCTAACTCAAAATTTAAATTTTCTGATGCATTCTCCATTTGTGTTTTTAATTCATTGACCACTTCTTTTGTTTTGCCTTCTAAAATTTTAAGGACTTGCTCTATGTTTTTAAAATAATTTTTATTATCTATAAGACCTACACAGGGGGCAGAACATTGTTTCATTTCATATAAAATACAAGGTCGAATACGATTTCGAAATTCGCTATCTGAGCAGTCTCGTAGTTTAAATTCCTTTTGTGCCCAACGGAGGACGTCTTTGATTTGATATGCCGAAACAAAAGGTCCAAAGTACCGCGCCCCATCTTTTTTTGCTTTTCTTACATACTCTAATCGTGGAAATGTGTGTGCAGTATGGATGCGCACATAAGGATAAGACTTGTCATCTTTTAGCTGCACATTAAAACGAGGATGGTATTTTTTTATAAGGTTACATTCTAAGACTAAAGCCTCAACTTCCGTATCAGTAATGATGACTTCAACATTGCGTATCGTTTTTATTAATAACTCAATACGTGGACTGCGGTTTGTGGTTTGCTTTTGAAAATAGCTTGAAATCCTATTTTTAAGGTTTTTTGCTTTACCAATGTAGAGAACCTCATCTCCATCCCCTTTCATGAGATAAACACCAGGGTCTTCCGTAAAATTCTTGATTTTCGCTTCCAGTGATGGGATAGCCATGTCAGAATTGATTATACATTATAATTTGTCGCGTTTACATCGTGCAAACGCTCCGGATAATTTGTCGCGTTTACATCGTGTAAGCGATCCGAAAGAAAGGAGAGCCAAGGTGCCAAGAAATACTGGTGAAGAGATTTTAGCTTATTGTACAGCTTGTAAGATGGATTTGATTGCAGTTATTGTTGCAATGACAAAGGGTAAGATTGCAAAAGTACAATGTAAAACTTGTAAAAAAGATCATGGCTATAAAGATCCAAAAGGAGCCAAAGAACCTAAGGCACCTTTGAAACAAGCCTCGAGCTCAGCGCTAGAGAGTCGTGTGACTTCTATTGAATCAGAATGGAAAAGATTGATCAGTGAAGCCACAAAAATTCCACCGATGACTTATTCACCAAAAACTTTATTCCCGTTAGGTGTCATTGTGAAACACCCTACTTTTGGCGATGGAGTTGTCATTCGGCTGCACTATCCAAATAAAGCAGAAGTAATCTTTAGAGAAGATATTAAGCTTTTGATACATGGAAGAACCTAACTCCATGTCTATTTTTAAAACACGCCTTATTTGTACTTTAGTCCTAGCAGCTATTCCTATCCAATGTGCGCATAAAGAAAAAAAAACGTCCTCCAATCTAGAAATTCAAAAAAAGCGTGTTGCTCTAGCAGAAGTTAAAGGACCAAAGGAAGCAAAAACTCATGTTGAGGTGGCGCTCGTAAATGAAATTATTGGAAAAGGACACTGTGAGATTGTAGATAGAGCGACAGTACAAGGGGCTTTGACTATTTATCCAACTCCGTCGGATTGGGTGCGCTTGGGCAAAAAAATTGGTGCAGACTATATTTTAGCAATTCAGGTTCATCAATTTGAAGTTAAAGAAAGAGAAGGATTAGATCGTATTGAGGAGGAAGACTCTGTATTAACAGCAGAAGCAAAATCCAGTGAGCCCGTTATGGCTGCTCGTTATGTAAAAATAAAAAGCTACGAAGGAGTTGTTACATTAGAATTTCAGTTTTTCGATGTGGATAAAAACCAGTCTCGTTCCCAAATGAAAACAACAACGAAGGAGAGTTTAAACTCTAGGGATGCCCCATTGCCTAGTAAGCTTGAATTTTTAGATCTTTTAACCACAAAAACCATTCAAAAGTTCTTTTCCCAAGTTCTAGACACACTAAGTCAAACGTGATAATGCCTCATCTTGAGCGTAAACAGGATGTTGGAGCGAAAAAATATTATGAGCAATGGTTTTGGAATTATTGGTGAGCGGCTAACCCTCGCAGCTTTTTCACAGCTTTCTGGAAGTTTAGCGGGCATGCCATATGTAAAACTAGTGGTAGATCGCGAAAAGTCTATCATCCATTTTGTAAACCATACAGCATATGAGTTTCACTCCGATTATATTGCAGAACAAATCTTAAATATACCGCGTACAAAAATTGAAAGTGAAATCGATGCTTTTAATAAAAGTGTATACTTTGACCTGAGTCGGCGATTTTATTTGGGAATTTTAGCTTTACACACTCGAGAAGAAAAACGTTTTTTTACATTAGAAACCGTTGAAGTTGATACCATGGATGGGACCATGGTGAAGTTTTTTTTTGATTTTGTAAAAAACCATGTCGACCCTTCCATCCCTCTTTTATTTAAACCAGCAAATCATTTACAGGAGAATATTGTTACGCATCTTGAGCCAACAGAACTGCCCCGAGTCTACACCCATGAGATTTTTGCAAGTGTTACTTACATTGCTTTAAATCCAGGTAAAACTACTGGTAGAATTCGTGCTTTTACATCAGAGCAAGATTATCAAAAATCCCGTGTAACGTTAGAGTGGTATGACATTGTAGTTATGAGCCGTGTTCCTGACGATATTCCCCGCATTTCTGGCATCATCAATTCAAATCATACAACCCCATTGTCTCACACCAATATTTTGGCGTCCGGTTGGCAAATTCCAAATTGTATCCAATTAAATGTTTTAGAAAAAATCCAAAAAGAAAATTTCGATATGCAATGGGTGGAATATTCTGTTGTGATGGATAAAACCGAAATCCATCTCCAGAAGGTTGAGCCTCCTCAAGTCCTGCCGCAAAAACCATCTTGGAGTGTGGATAAAATTCAGCTTGAAGAACCACAAACCACACAAACGCCCATTGTTAGTCTTGAGACACTCCGAATGAGCGATCGTTATAAATATGGTACAAAAGCAGCAAACTTAGGCGAACTTCACTATCTTCTCCAAAACGGTTCAGAACGCCTGATTGGTTTTTACCGGATTCCTCGTCCACCAAGAACGAATCTCTTGTCTTATTTGTCACAGCGATTGGGGGTTTCTGAGAACGCTGACCTTACAAAAGAAACCTGGAAGTTCTTAAAGGATTTTTTAGATATTCCTAGAGGGATTGCTATCCCCTTTTCTGTACAGCAAGAATTTTTATGTTCTTCACCAAAAATTCAACAAGCTATTGGTAAGCTTAAAATGGCCTTAGAACTCAATGCCCGTCAAGTGGACTCTCTATGCATTACTTTACAACAAATGATTCGCAGTACAAGAATGCCTGATAAAATTAGAAACTATATTGACTCAGAAATCGCCCATCACCTTGGTGGAGTTTCAAGTTTTGTGGTACGAAGCTCGTCTAATGCCGAAGACTTAGAAGGTTTTTCAGCAGCAGGAATTTACGAATCCTTAAACCACGTCACTTCAGCAGAAAAAGTTTTTGATAGCATTAAACAAGTGTGGGCCTCCTTAATTTCACCACGAAGTGTGAGGCTAAGACAAGACGTGGGAATTTCTTTAGATGACAGTTATATGGGAGTCGTTATCCAAGAAGAAATGAAAACCAATATGGGAGGAGTTTTAGTAACTACAAATCCCACAAGCCGCTATGATTTTCGAAATGTTTATCTCAATATTTCAAATAATTCTGTAACAAAAGTAGTGCAAGGTACAGAGCAACCCTATCAATGTCTTTATAATACAGTGGAGGGCGGCGGTCGCACGTTATCATTTGGCAGCCTTCAGGAAGACTTAAGTCAATCCCAAAAACAAGTTTTACAAAAACTAGCCCTTGCTGGAAGATTATTACAATCCCATTTTTCTCCGGATTACACCTTTAGCACTCCAATTGACATGGAATGGTTAGCGCAAGACCATAAAATGTATTTATTGCAATTACGTCCTTATTCAATATGACACCTGTGTGCGCTCTTTCTAAGAAGAGCGTTCCAACATTTAAAAAACTTATTTGGCTTTATTATGGTTTTCAGTTTTTCTTTACCATGCTTTTTTGGCTTCCTATTTTTTATGAGTATCAAAAACGATTTGGCTTAAATGATACAGAAATTTTTCAAATTCAAAGTTGGTACTACATTGCGTTTTGTTTGCTTGAGATCCCTACAGGGAGCATTGCAGATAGACTGGGATACGTAAGGTGCTTACGTTGGGGGGCGCTGACATTGATACTTGCAAATCTTTTTCCAATTTATCTTCCCACGTATACAGGGTTTTTATTACATTTTTTAGTGATTGCTCTTTCTCGGTCATTTATTTCTGGCGCATCAAATGCTTATCTTTATGAATATTTAAAAACTCATGGGAATTCAGCAGTATTTAAGCAAATAGAAGGCAATGCGAGGGCTTATAGTTTAGTTGGAAAAGTTTTTGGTTGGAGCGCAATCGGGCTTCTTTTAGAATGGCACTTAACGCTTCCTTATTGGTTGACTGTTGTCAGTGCTTTTATTTCTTTGGTTTTTGCATGGAAATTGCCACCTATTATCCCAAGTAAAACTCAAACAAAATATTCTCTCTATTCTATTAGGTCTATGCTTGTTTCCTCTCCGTTTTTAGTTTTAGTAATGTTTCAAGGAATTGCGATTTTTGTTCTAGCAAGAATATGTCAGGTCAATCTTTTTCAACCTATTTTAGAGTCAAAATCTATCGGTGTAGCTTGGTTTGGAGTGGTGATGTCTGTCATGACACTTTTTGAAGCTCTAGGTTCAGCAAGGCCACATTATATTTTGTCGCTTTTGCATCATGTAAAAGCTTATATTTTGTCGCTTTTGCATTGGAATATTTCACATTTACATCCTGTAAATGTTCGGGCTGTAAAAGCTCCGGGGCTTAGAAAAAAATATACGGATTGGAATGTAGTTTTTATTTTAACTGCTATTATGGCTTTAACATTAGGTCTAATCCCATTCTTGGGGAGTCGGGGCGCTCTTTTTTGTTTATGTGTTTTTGCTTTAGCAACTGGTTTTTCTTATCCTATTCAAAGACAGCTTTTAAATGATACGATTCCAAGTTCTCAGTACCGAGCAACTTTAATTTCTGTTGAGTCTATTATTGATCGATTAGTGTGTGCTGTAGTTGCAAGCGGGATGGCACACTTCTTATCCAAAGGAAAATTAAATGAGTTTTTAATTTTATCTTGTGTTATAACGTGTGTGTTCATATTGCTTCTTATGGTGTGTACAAAATTTTTTAAAACCCATGCAGTAGGAGAAAAAACATGAGATATTTTTTGTTGTTTTTGCTTCTTTTTTCAACAGCATCAAACGGATCACAGTCAGCAAGGCCATGTACAAAGGCTTGGGTGTTTTTTGACCTTGGAAACACTATTGTAGACACCCGTACTTATAATTATGAAAAAATTTTTTATATACCTGGAGCGTTGGAATATTTAAATGAACTTAAACACAAGGGATATAAGTTAGGTCTCATAATAAATATTCCTGAAGAGTGGGGACAAACTTATTCAAAAAAAATAAAAGCACTAAAAGATTTTATTCAAGCAAGCTGGACAGACCCACAACCAATGACCTGGGAGCTTTTTAATGCTGGAATTTTTGTTCCTTCTAAAGATATCTATAGAAAGCCACATCCTTATCTTTTTAAAAAAGTTGTGAGAAGGGCTGCACGCCGTGGGTGTAAAGTCATTTATCAAGGAGAAATAAAAGAAGAGCTTGAGATTGCAAAACAAGCTGGAATGGTTACCCACCAAGTGGGGACCCGGCCTCATTTTTTTATGCCACTTGATTAACTTATTGTGGTATTGCTAATTTATCGTATTCTTTTATTACTTAATAATCATTCCGTTGTCCCATCTTCCTCTCTGGGCACTTTACTATCTTTCAGATGTAATGTTTTATATCTTATATTTTTTTATCACCTACAGGAAAAAGGTTGTTTATGAAAACCTTAAGAATTCTTTTCCAGATAGATCTTTAAAAGAAATAGAAGTCATTTCAAAATTTTTTTTCCGTCATTTATCTGACCTGATTTTTGAATCCCTTAAAGGATTTTCAATTTCAGTAGGTGAGTTACAACAGCACTATCGATTTACAAATATTGAATTACTCGAATCGTATTATAAAAATGACAAGAGCGTGACTATTCTCGGAGCACATTATGCAAATTGGGAGTGGGTAGCGCTTTCTTTACCACTTATAACAAAGTTTCAAACTTATGGGATTTATCAAACTCTCACGGATCCTTTTATGAATAATGTCATAAAAAAATCGAGAGAAAGAAATGGGATGAAATTAATATCTAAAGAAGAAGTACTCACTACTTTAGAAAATACTCAATCACAAAAAATCACGATGGGATATATTGCGGATCAATCCCCATCAAAACACGGACGCCATTATTGGATAAAATTCTTAAATCAAGACACTGTTACAATGTCTGGATTTGAGCATTTTGCTAAAAAATTTAATACTCCTGTAGTTTACTTAAACATTTTGAAAAAAAAGCGCGGATATTATGAAGGGACTTTTTATCCAGTTACAGACGAACCACAAAAACTAGCGGACGGAGAAATTACAGAAATTTTTATGAAAAAGCTTGAAGAGATTATTAGAAAAGACCCCCCATACTGGCTATGGAGTCATAGAAGATGGAAAATTAAAAAAACACACTAAAACGTATGAATGACCTTCAAAAATGTAAATTTTTTAACTCCATGGTATTTTGGCAAGTAGATTCACAAGCTACCTTTTTTAATAGGGCTATGCTAGTTTTGTAATACTTATGACTATAAATAAAACCCAACCACTAGACCTTACTTATAATGACTACCTTAAGGTACCTGAACTCTTAAATTTACAGGTTCCTCAGTCAAGACCGCCCCACCACGACGAGATGCTCTTTATTATTATCCATCAAGCTTATGAGCTTTGGTTTAAACTGATTTTACATGAGATGGAACAAGCCATGGCTTGCATGCAAGATGCACAAGTCCTTAAAGCACACCATTTTTTAAAACGTATTGTTGAGATTATGCATCTTTTAGTCCAGCAAATCCATGTTTTAGAAACAATGACCGCCATAGATTTTTTGGAATTTCGTGAACGGCTTATGCCTGCAAGTGGATTTCAGTCTGTGCAGTTTCGAGAAATTGAATTTTTAGCAGGACTCAAAGAAGAAAAATTTCTCCTGTTTTTTAAAGACAGACCCGAAATGTTGACTCCGCTTAAAAAGAGGCTGCAGGAGCCCGATCTAAAATCCATTTACTTTGAATTATTAAAAAAACTTACGTTTGAAGAAAATATTTTGGATGCACTAAAGTTGGTTTATCAAAATCCTGAAAAAAACCTCCCCCTTTATCTTCTAAGTGAAGAGCTTGTAGAGTTAGATGAGTATTTGATGTTATGGCGCGAACACCACGTGCATGTTGTAGAACGCATTATTGGACACAAACCAGGCACAGGTGGATCTTCGGGCGTAGAATACCTTAAATCCACAACTACTAAAAAATGTTTTCCAGAGCTTTGGGAAGTAAGAAATCATTTACATAAAAAATCATAGAATCAAAATTTAGCTAACATCCCGATTAAAATATTCTGTAATTTTTTCAGCTATAGCTTGGATGGATTTTACATTCTTGTTTTCTACTCGGTAGAGTAAACACACTTCATCATGAAAAACTGGAGTGTTGGGTATTTTATGCAATCCTTTTGATTTTGCAACAGCAGCAACGCAGCCTGGTATAATTCCAATGCCTGCACCACTTGCAGTAAGTTCTGTAATTACTTCAAGGCTTGATGAAGATAAAATTCTCTGGTAAGAAAATCCGCTTTTCTTTAATTTTTTTATAAGATCTTGAGATTGTAAAAGATCAGGTTCACAAATCAATACTGCATTTCCAGAGCGAAAACTTTGGATTTTATTTTTTCCCTTGCCTACCCAGAAAGTCACTTCATCGCCACGAAGTTTGCGAATCACGAGATCAGGATGTTTTACGGGGTTCACTACGATACCCACATCTACCTCCATCTGAATGACTTTTTCTGCAATCTTTCTTGAAAGGTCATGGATTAATTTAATTTCAAGTTTTGGATGTTTTTCGAGGAGAGATGGCATAAATCCTGGTAGCGAATAAAGGGCCACAGAAACATGGCATCCTAATGTATATTTGCCTTGAATCTGATTTGCAGAAGCTAATGCATGGCTTTTAACTAAATCCCATCGCTGCACAAGATCTTTTGCATAAAAGAGAAGCTGCTTACCTGCTTGAGTGGGGGTCACACCTTTTTTACTACGGATCAAAAGCCGTGTACCTATAGATTGCTCTAGTCGTTGAATGGCTAATGTCAATGAGGGCTGACTGATTCCAAGACGTTCTGCTGCCCTAGAAACATTAAGAGTAGATGTTACTTCGATAAAATAAGTGAGTTCACTAAAAGATGGCATCATAGATAAATCCTATCATATTAATTCATAATCATTATTATATCTATCATTTGTTTTAGATTAATCATAAACATGAGCATTTAGCGCGATGTAAATGCGACAGAATATTATGATGGAGGACAAAATGAATACAGTGTCAAATCGTCGAAGTTTTATTAAGGTCGGTGTCGGTACAGTTGGAGCACTGCTGCTATCAAGCCCTATTTCAAAATCATTCGCAGCAGTGTGTGGATTAACACCGCCACAAACAGAAGGGCCATTTTATCCTGGCGAAATGCAATTTCAAAAAGACAATGACCTTACCATCGTGTCTGGCCAAACGCTTCATGCTAAAGGGCAGGTGATTTATATTGTGGGTAAGGTCGTGGATCCACGCTGTAGTCCCATTCAAGATGCAAATGTAGAAATTTGGCAAGCCTGTGCATCTGGAAAATATAATCACACAAGAGACTCAAATCCTGCACCACTGGATCCCTATTTTAAATATTGGGGTGAAACCTTTACAAACGAGAACGGTGAATATCTTTTTAAAACAGTTATTCCTGGGGCATACCCAGCAGATACGGATTGGACACGTCCACCACATATCCACTTCAAAATATCTCGGCTTGGATATCAAGAACTGGTGACACAAATGTATTTCAAGGGAAATCCACTAAATAGCAAGGACCTTATCTTACAACAGATTCCAACTGCTAAAAGAAATTCTGTAATTGTAGATTTTAAGGCAGCCGATCATGAGCCAGGGTCCCTGCTTGGTCACTTTGACATTACCTTAAAATCTGTTCGGTAAAGGTGACTTATAGAACTCTGTAGAACAGATTGTTACCAAGTCATTGACATATTGCGTTAGCGATTGTAAAAGACTCCAAAATAAGGAGAAAAAAATGAAAGTAACACTTTGTTTATTGAGTCTATTGAGTCTATTGTTAAGTTTCGTTTCATTCGAAACATATGCAGTCAATCCCCCATCAAATGATCTAGGTCCTAATTATGTAAGTTACGGAAAGTGCGGAGACTACCACATTGTAATGAAAATGGTTTATGAAAAAGATCCAAGAGGAGGAACAAATGTCACAACGACGGACCTCCAGTTACGAGATTCTAAAACCCTAGAAAAAATAAGTTTAACAGAAAAACTTTATGAAGATAAAGGTGGATGGGGATTAGGAGATGGGTCTAGCCTTAAGATCCCTTACTTTGAAGGATTTGACCAAAAACGGAAACGGCTCATTCATATTCAGCCTATAAAATCCTACTACATCATTACACACACAAATGATTATGCTTATTACGTTTACAATGATCCTGGTTATAAAAATGGGCAGATGAGCAACCCCGATCCACAGTCAAAAGGAATATGTTCAGACTGGAGCTTAGATGCCCCCAATAGAGAGGAGATGAGGAAACGCTTAGGAAATCTTACTGAGTAAAAATTATTGATTGGTGGGACTTTCAGCTATATTGACCATAGTAAAATAATATTATGGATACTATCCCAATTTCAAAGTTTAAAGCTACGTGTTTGGCTCTTTTAGAGCGAGTGAGAAAAACTTCACAGCCAATTATAGTCACAAGAAATGGTATGCCAACCGCTCATTGGGAGAGGGACTAGAAAACAAACTTTTGAAGAAAGCGAGGTTGAAAAAATTATGATGAGCTATTACGCAAAGATCACTCGGCAAAAAGATCAATCGTATCTTGTAGAGTTCCCAGAACTGGAAGGGTGTCTGACTGAAGGGCGTAGCATGGAAGAGGCTCTAGATCATGCTAAGGAAGCTCTGGATGGCTGGCTTGCCGCACGCTGTGATCGTGAATTTAATATTCCAAAATCATTGCCTCGAAGGAGTCGAAAATTTCACGCCATCGAAGTAAGTTTAACAGTCGCATTCGCAATTCGGCTTCGCAGGCTTCGCATAAAACGCGGACTAACGCAGGCTGAGGTTGCAAAGAGGCTTACAATCAGCCAGCAAGCCTATGCAAAACTTGAAACGCCACTCAAAACTAATCCATCCCTTCAGACGATTGAGAGGATTTCCGCGGCACTCAGTGCTGACGTTGATCTACTCCTTGCTGCTTGATATGCTAAGTAATTACTGAGGATCTATAACTAAAATAGGCTTTAAGAGTCTTCTCGTGGTTGTAAATCGACCACCAAAACGAGCAATAGTTTTCTCTCTCAACCTTGGGGCGTGTTCTTTAAGGTAATTCTCAAAACTATTTTCACCTTTCATACTGTAATGAATAACCCACGAAGAATCATTAGAGTTTAAATCTTGGGCTTCAAACCATGTGGCAGAAATAAATCCATCACACTCTAAAACTTCTTTGATATGAGAGTGCATCCAATTTTGAAAATCATCTTGCACTTGCTTTTCAACTTTTAAGCAGACTTCATAAATGATCATAAGGACTCTAAAATTTTTTCATAAAAAGCTTGAGTGTTGTCTAACATCGGCCAGTGGTGAGATCCTTTAAAACAATAGTTTGGGATTTTTTTTTCTTGGATAAATACAAAAGTTTCTTTTGGAGTGCTTTGATCTCCCCAAAGATAAAGTTTTTTACAATTCAATTGATTAAATTCTTCGCCAGCTTTGGTTTCACCAGTTTCTTCGTAGCAAGACCTGCCCATGGAAAGTAAAGTTTGAGGGTCACAAAATCGTACACTGGCATAATAGCAGTGCATGACAGGATCACCACTTTCTAGTTTTTTGTAAATCTTTTTAATATAAAAATCATAAAATTTAGAAGGATCATTATAATCCAGGGTCAGTTTACTCAAAAAGGTATCTGCTTTAGTTAAGTTTCCTTCCACACTAAAAAAGTATTGGACTTGGTTTGGAAACATTTTACATAAAGCAGTTCCAATGATTCCTCCCATGGAGTGCCCAATAAAAATCAGGGGTTGATTTTGTGAAAGCTCTTGAATAACAGTTCTTAAAACTTGAGCAGTGCCAGCAATGTTTTGGCAAGAGTTTTGGGCTGGACTTACACCAAATCCTGGAAGATCAACTGCATAAAGATCGAATGCATTGCAGAGTTTTGAGCTAAAAGCTTCTTTGTAGCAAAGGCCAGACTCTCCAAAACCATGAATCAGCCAAATACTAGCTTTTGGGTTTGGACTTTTTTTAACCCTTAAAAAAACATGGTTTGAAACTTGTATGTCCACAAAAAATTCCTTATTTAAAATTTTTTTTAAAACCTTCTGCTTTCCAATGGTTTGACTATTCTATGTACCATGGTTCTAAATTGTACGACAAAATAGGAGTATTATAAAATATTTTTGTTTTAAAGCCCGTTTAATACTCGAGAAAGACAACCAGAGCTTGTGACCTGCATATTAAAGTTTTGCAAGTAATAAGTTACCCACTTTAATACAATGAGATTTTTTTCAGTTAAGGAAAGTGCTTGTACTTTGTCCAAAAATTTTTGAGCTTGGGGATTTTTTGATTTCATGCCCTTCTTCGCATTTAAATGCATTTCGCGGAGTGCATATTCTCTGATATGTGGATCTGGATGGTCTAAAAGTTTAATCGCTTTTTCAAAGTCAATTGGTTTAAGCATAGAATCATCCACATAAGGGACAAAATCTGCGATGACATCTACTTTACCTGTAGCTTTGATTTTTTCATAAATTTCTGGTGTCAGTAGTCTTTTAATTTCGGTGTCTATTGCTTGTAGTGCTTCTTTTGGATCCATCTCAACATAACGAATCCACTCTAAAACTTCATCTCTTGGAGACCGCTCGAGCTCTCTTAGTTCTACGCGGGACTTATTCACATATCTCAAAATTCCTTTGAACTCGATATTAACACTTGATTTATAACTTGTTATACCGGTCCTAAGTAGCGCCTCATACTGTGGGTTTGCATGGATAAGCCGCAAGAGTTTTAGTTTGTTCATGCGTGCAATTAAGTCATGAGACAAATGATCTTGATTAGAATTGCTTTTGGTTGCACTTAGATGGAGATGAAAAGCAGCTTCTACCCCTTTGGTAGTTGTAGGGTGTCTTAACTCACTACCAATCCCCAAAAGACTTGCAAACTCATCAATGACTTTAAACCCTTCATCTAAGTCTGTAACAACAATGTCTTCTCGAAATCGAAATTCTAATGGCTTTCCGCCAAAGGTCCATCCAAAATATTTGAATATTTCTTGAATTCTTGAGTCCAGATTTTTTTTGAGTTTTAAGTATTGATCCGCAAAGACTTGTAACTTGAATCCGTTTGGTTGCTTACTATAAAAAAATACAAACTGGGCTTTTCTCGATGCACTTAAATGTTCTAAGCGCACGAGTCTTTGTTTTGTCTCTAGTGGCAGGGCATTCCAGCGCTCTAATACTTTCTGCCAGCTATAGTTTTCCAAAACATAGACATCCCCTTGTGGAACTGAAGGCAGTCCCTTTGAAGCGGGTGCGCTTTGGTCAGATAGAATCAACTCACCAGCAGTTTTGTTTGCGTGTGGCAGGACTAAGCCTTTGGGTGCAACTTCTTTGTCCACTGGGACATAAAGCCCGCCTTGCTTTGCAAAACCTTCCGGACCTTTTGGAGCATGAAGTGTACCTTGAGTTAATTCGGTAGGAGCTGCTGCAGGAGCTTGCATGAGCGTTGGTTTTTGTAAAGTGAGCCCTTCTGTGAGCTGTGTTCTAATATCTTCTGGGAGCGCATCAAATGCTTTTTTGCTCAAGACATAATCTTCAACAAAATATTCATTGATATCAGTTGGCTTAACAAGAGCGTCCTGCAAGGCATCCATGTCAAAAAAATCTACAATTCGTGTAAAAACAGTTGCTCCAATTTCGATTTCTGGACCAATGCGATATTGGCCTTTATAAGCATGAAAGCCTGTGCGGTATGGAACAGCTGGCGGTGGATTACTGGAGGTAGTCTTTTTGCGGGTGAGGGCAGTTGTTGCCCCACCTGGCACTCCGTCATTAGGTTCATCCGCGTGTGAAAAAACCGCTATAAATATAGCCAGCAGTAAAAGTATTCTATTATTAATCCGAGATATTGCATTTAAGTTGGTAGCGAGACAAGCAAGATGCAAGCTAGTGAAGCGAGCGCAGAAGTTTTTAAGCGAGGCATATCCAGGGCGATATGTTGAGCTTAAAAATCTTCGAGTACGCTGCAATAGCGCCGCAGATTGGTTGTCGCAGTAGAACTTAAATGCAATATCTCGGATAATA
>Ga0213870_1000723_pt1 | contig 15425 bp, 16 predicted proteins | sample WICALVC2017_Meta_FD_160119 | JGI IMG/M metagenome (GOLD analysis project Ga0213870, IMG submission 160119) | Freshwater microbial communities from subterranean cave lake in Wind Cave National Park, South Dakota, United States - WICALVC2017 | ecosystem: Environmental > Aquatic > Deep subsurface >... | reverse complement strand
TTATTTCCAAGTTTCTTTCTCAGTGAATTGTTTTTTAACAGTTTTACCATGGCTGATGACAATTTTCCAGAATCGTATGGCTCTACTATAATACCGGTTTCGTTGTTTTTATTAACGTAGCTTATACCACTGCCAAGTACATTCGTTGATATAATTGGCTTCGAACATGTCATTGCCTCCAATTGGACTATTCCAAAAGCTTCAGATTTGTAAATAGAGGGCAGGATAAAAATATCAGACAGGTAATAGTAAGGGGTTAAGTCTTTGTTATGAATTTCAGATAAAAATTCGACATGATTAGTTAAGTTTAGTTTTTTAACAATCTCTTCCAACTCAGATTTCAATACACCATCACCAACAATCAATAAAACAATTTCATTATATTTTTCAACAACCTCCCGCATTGCATGAATAAGATATTTCAAGCCTTTGTAAGGAACCAATCTACCTACAAACAAAAGAACTTTCTTACCGACATAATTTTTCTTTAATTGCTCCAATTCCTTTGAAGAAGCAGAATTCAATTTAAATAAATTCAAATCGATACCATATGGAACCACTTTTACTTTATGATTAAATTTCTGCAAAATTTTAGAACCCGAGACGTAGTTTGGGCTTGTTGCTATGATTACTTTAGCTCTTTTCAGTAGTTGCGATAAAACTGTCTTCGTATAAATAATGTTTGCCAATTTAGGCAAAATTCCTTCTTTTATTATATCACTGTGGTAGGTTACGACTAAATTTCCGGTATGATTTAAAAGCGCGTGAATTGATGCTAAAGGATTCGGTAAATGAACGTGAACTATGTCAAATTGTTTTGCATCAAATGCTGGAAATGAAGAGACGGGTGCGTTTTTTATTTTGGTAATTAAAGGATACCTAAGTACTTTAACGCCAGATATAATTTCTTTCGAAAATTTTGGTTTGTCGTTACTAACAGCAACTGTAACATCATTTCCTAGTTTAGCTAATTCTGTTGATAAGACATAGAGTTGGTTTTCAATTCCCCCCATATGCGGATAATAGTATTTACCTAGATGCAACACTCGCATAATCATATACTCACAATCCACTCAAAAACTTTTTTGTCATGTCTAAGATTAAGTTGTTTTTTTCGAATTTATTAGGATTGAACAATTTTGCGCTTTTTATTGCTGTATACAGCTTTGATATATCGTAAACTGGAATGATTTTTCCTTGTTTCGCTAACTCTTTCACAATTTCAAGTTGATGATCGTTTGTATGTTCGTTGAATTTCTTTAACCTTGGCACAACTATTATTTTTTTGTTCAGTTTGACTGAAAGTAAAATGGATCCTATTCCACCATGTGTAATTACAATTAACGATTTTTTAATCAACCTAAGCATATTCGGATATCCAGTGAATCTGAACCACTTAGCATTCTTTGGTATATAGGTTGAATAACCGACTTGAATTACAACTTTTTCATTGATAGCATTGTTTCCTACAAGATTATCGACTGCTTGTATGAGCCTGTTAAATTGCTGTGGGTGAGTACCTGTAGCTACTAGAATCATATTAACAAACCCCCATAGATTGCTTTATCTCCATATTTTTCTTTTAGATATCTCCACTGGACAAAAAACAAATCAGAAAATGGATAGAGAATTTTACCTGAAAGGGATGGTTCATAAACTTGCGCAGAACATTCGATATAAATTAGTTTACTTCCAAATAGAAGTTTACCTAGCAATGCGATAGGAACTGTTGGCCCTGCTCCGAATGAAATTATAACCTTCGGTTTTTCTTTAAGCAATATAGAAAGGGAAGAAATAATTACTGAGAGGTACTTTAATGGGTTTCTAATGGGATTTTGTATCAAGTATCGTTTATATTTTCCTAGACTTTTTCTAGTGTGTTCCACGTCAATTGTGTAAAAGAAAATTTGATGTTTGTTCAAAATCGGTAACATTTGTAAAGCTTCTGTTAAATGCCCTCCTGGACTGCAGGTTATTCCTATTTTCATCGGTATCATTTCGCAATTTTATAAATAAAACTAATGGAACGATATTTCACAAAAGCAACTTGTTGTATCTTATGCTGCCATATAATCTGACAAGTTTCATCAAAAATGTGTATGCTATGCCTATTGACATTATAACGAAGGTGGATAAAATATTGCCTCCGCGGATAAATGCAACGCCTTGAGGGCTTGAGACGGATAGGGAGTTACTCCCCCACAATCCTGTGGCTTTTCTATAATCTGAGAGAGGTGGTATAAGAAATCCTGCTTTTATTCCCAAAAGAATTTTGGATTTTTCTGGATGCTTTTTATACAACAGAACATCTGTTTGGTGTATCCAGATTCTAGTCACCAAATATCGTATCTTATCTATCAGCTTGGTTGGTAATTTGTGCACATGTGTGAAGTTTGCTCCTTTAGCATAAACTACTTTAAACCCTAAATTATTGATACGCAGCACTAAATCTGTATCTTCCCTGAAAGTAAATTTAATTGGCAATGCTGTAAATCTATAATCGAAATAACCTGCAGACTTAACGGCTTTAGTTAGATAGGCTGTACTAGTGCCGCCATAAAAATATTCGCCATTCGACTTGACATAATAATGTGAACTGACGCCGACTTCTTGATCATGAAATGGCTCCATCATTTTGTCCAACCACTTATCACCTGCTATGCAATCGTCGTCCATGACTATAGAAACTGGATATTTGGCTACTTTGAAACCGAAATTTCTGGTTATTGCTGGTCCCAGCGTCTTATTAAGATTTATTATCCTAATTTTCCAGTTCTTTCTGTATTGTCCAAGAACAGCCTTAGTATTATCTTTGGAATTATCGTTGATGACTATTATCTCGTACTTGTGTCGAGTCTTTTGGTTCAGTAAAGCATTTAAAACTTTTTTTAAAAGATATGCTCGATTATAAGTTGATACTATTATGCTTGCGCCTTTCATGACCATACGTAGTATTAATTTAAAGATAGTCTCATAAAGGTTTGTGGAACATATGCACATTGTATATTTAACGCCGAATTTTTATCCTTCCATCGGCGGCATAGAGACTTACGTTTATGAGTTATCTAGAAGGCTGGCTGACAGAGGCCATGAGGTATCTGTGGTGACTAGTGATAGGCTTAGGAACGGCAAAAGACTGAAAAAATTCGAAGAAATCTATGGTATCAAGGTATACCGTGTACCTTTTAAATTGGTCATGAGATACAACTTCTCGCCAAGTGCACTCAAGATGTTGCCAAACTTGGATTATGATGTGTTGCACATCAATTCAATAGGATTTTTTACAGATATCATACCTATAATTAAGAGCAGGAAATCTGGTAAAATAATTGTAAGCACGCATGGAGGAATATTTCACACGCCCCACATGAAGTTTATCAAGAAAATTTATTTCAAATCACTAGTTAAGGAATCGTTAAAGCATGCAGATTTCATAATTGCAACGAGCCATAATGACTTCAAACTTTTTTCAAAAATATGTGACAAAAGTAAAATTGGGGTTGCTTATCCTGGCGTAAATTGGACTGAATTAGGCAAGCTCAAACGTGTTAAAAATAAGAATACGCTTTTGTATGTTGGAAGATTTGCGGAGAACAAAAGATTGGATAGAATGCTCCATGTCATGGCTGAGTTAAAAGTAAGGGTAAAAGATGCGAAACTTCTATTAATTGGAGAAGATTGGGGAGAGAAAACCGAGTTACTGAAATTGGCAAAAAAATTAAACTTGAAAAATCATGTGCGGTTTTTGAGTAAAATAAGGAATCATTACAGATACTTTTCAAAGTCTAACATATTCCTATTGTCATCTGAATACGAGGGCTTTGGAACAAGTGTCGTGGAGGCTATGGCTTCTGGTTTGCCGGCAATTGTAAACGATATAGAAACCATACATGAAATAGTTGAAAATGGCAAAAACGGTTTCATTGTAGACTTTGAAAATTACAAAAAGGCTGCAGAAATTATTTCTAGCGTACTCGAAAATACAAATTTGCAAAAACGATTGGGTAGAAATGCTAGAATATCGACCAAAAAATTTGATTGGAATGGTATTATTGACAGGATAGAAAAAATTTATGAAAAATAGTTACTTACTTCCTCTGATCATCTGCATAGGGTTTGTTATCATCCCATACAAATAGGCTGCACTTCTGACTACATCATATATTGGTATGAATAGTGCTGCAGGATCTCTATATTTAATTAAAGCAATTGCAGTTGCAATCGGTGAAATCACAGGCAACAACAATGGAAAGAAGCCTTTCAACGGATTTTCGTACTTGCTATAATAGACGAAACCGCTTGGGTACCTTTTCCAAGATTTTACTATGTCAGACCAAGAATGAAAACGATGACTAATAATCGTTGACTTTTTAGTATATCCTATTTTGCCCTTGATTTTTCTATGTATAACGAAATCGTCACCAAAGCATACCAAATCGTCATCGTACATATAGCCTTTCTTGAAGACCCTAACTGTTTGTGTATAGCCCCGGTACTTTGACATGGTCCTGAGGTTGTCTACTTTCTCCAACAGATGGTCCATGGCAAAGTTCTCGCCGACTTTAAGGCCTTCTATGTTGTCACCTTCAAAAGCCTCGATTATACCTTCGATAAAGGTCTCATTGACAGAGCAATCGGAATCGAGATTAACCAATATGTCTCCTTTAGCAGTCTTAATTCCTAGATTTCTTGAGTATGATTGATTGTGTTTGCCGGATGAAAGCAGTTTCAGGTTCAACTTCTCCATGAATTGATTTACTATGTTCACTGTGCTGTCTTTAGATTCATCGTCAATCACGATAACTTCGAAGCTCTTTTTTGTCTGCTTTGTCAGACTGTCCAATAGTTTTCCAACATACCCTTCGTCATTGTATACTGGTATTATGACAGAAACTGACATACAACTGGCTTACTATTTTTACCTATTTAAAGGCAGTTATTTAATTGAATCTAATATTTTAAATTTATAGGCTTGGTAAATAATGCTTGTACTTTTGCAAGGTGCTTGAATGAAAATCTGCTTTCTAACACATGCATTTCCACCCGCAGAAACAGCAGCCGCATCTTATAGCAATGATTTCGTAAATGAGCTGGTTGACAATGGCTTTGAAGTCGTTGTTGTGACGACCAGAAGGAATGGTTCTGCAAAAGCCGTTGAGAAAAGAGGTGGCCTTTCTGTATATAGAACTAATCTTGAGTTGCCTATCTTTGCCGATTACTTTGAATTCATGACAAAAGTTTCACTGGTTATAGAAAACATTCATAAAAAGGAAGATTTTGAACTAATGCATTCCGAGCATTTGTTCCCAGCACCATCTGCTGGACTCTTTGCAAAGAAACAGAAAATACCGCATGTCTTAACAATAGAGGGAGTTTCGAATGTGAGCCTTTATTCAAAGATGCTATTCCAACTTCACAAGTTTTTATTACCTAGAATGCATTTCGATGTCCTTGCATCATGGGGTAGATACATCCTTGATAAATATTTCCTCAAATGGGGCATAGAAGAAAGTAAGTGCATGGTTATTCCTGGTGCTGTAGATACAAAAAGGTTTAGTCCGAATGTAGATGGTAAAACCGTAAGAGAGAGGTTGGTGGATGCGGAAAAAATTATTTTCACTGCAAAACCCATGTATCTCACAAATGCATTGGGTATAGCTCATATAATCAGAGCAATGGAGATTGTATCTAAAGAAAACTTTGATTGTAAGTTAGTTATAGGTGGTACTGGCCGCATGCTCGACAAATTACAAAATCTCACTCATAAACTCAATTTGAATGGAACTGTAAAATTCATAGGTTGGGTTCCACAAAAACAAATGCCAAACTATTACAGAGCTGCTGATATTATTGTTGATTCTTTTATATTCAGTCATCCTGGTAGTGTTACTGTGTTAGAATCTCTTGCATCTGGAACTCCAAATGTCCTGACAGAAATAGAATGCCTGCCAGGTGAAAATAACGTTCCTACGTTAGATATAGCAATGCTTGCAAAACGTGGGGACCATGAAAGCATAGCTCGAGGCATTCTAAATTTGATTGAAGACAAGGCTCTTGGGAAAAGGTTAGGTAAGAACGCCAGGGCACTTGTAGAAAAGGAATTCTCGGTAAAGAAGGTTACTGATTCTTACATAAACCTCTACAATGAACTTATGGTCTAATTGATAAAATAATTTTCTATCAAGTAATTGTAAATTTCATCCGCAACCAATTTATTACCTAAAGAGTTCAGGTGTGCGTCCTTTCTGAAATATAGCTGCCTATACATCTTTGCCTGCTTAGAAAATTCTTCAGTCATATCGACACAATCAAATTCCAATTCCACGCAAAAATTTCTCATTGAGTCCATCTGATAATTGTTTGTAAGGTCAAAATATATCTCCTCCTTACTGGGAATCAAAATCATTATAAGTTTTACATCATTAGCGTCAGCGAGTTTTTTTGCCCTTGTTACCGCCTGCTTCCCCAAATTCTCTCCAACCCTTATTTCTTCGTTGACATCAGCCTGATTTAAAAAGGAGTAAGGCTCAAACACGAAACTCAAATTGTGCTCATTGTATTCTACAACAGCCGCATCATGCTTTATGGCTCCCAGCTTGCTCCACACAAATTTCGCTATAGCGATGTTGTTTATTGCGAACTGCTTCAAATTATGCCAGGTAAAATTAAGGTTCCTGTTCTCGAATCTGTAGCTTTCTAGGTAATCGTTTGGCGAGAACTGCCACAATATTATTTTTGGTTTTGTCTGCAACGCATATTTTTTCACCATCCTTTCCTCCTGTATAAGCCCATAGCCTCCAATCCCCATGTTTAGAACTTCCTTATTTAGTTTCTTTTCGAGAATGTTCACCCAAAGGTCGCTTTCGTTGACGGCCAACCCGAAGGTGTGTGAGTCACCTATTGCTATAATATACGGATTTTCCAACTTATCGTCCCTCAGCCCTATACCATTGTAGCCTATGGTTTTCACATGCACTTCCATTTCATCTGCGTTTTGGATGATGATATCCAGATTCGGCTTGACCACATGACCCACATAATCATCTTCAATCAAAGCCTCGTCACGAAAATTCTCTACATTCAGAGCTCTAAATGTAATCTCAAATGTAAGTAACATCAGCAAGATTACAACAATTCTTTTCGACATGCTAGGTTGTCTATCAGCTGCCCTAGATCTTTTGTGCTCACTGGACAACTTTTCATTTTCGCCAGGGCTCATATCTTCCTACCTACAGTTATGAAATAACCTCCGTCATTCGCAGTGCTGAAAATCCACCGCAACTGGTTTATGATGTGCTTTGAATTGAGGTTTATCTCCTCTTTGTCGAACAAATTTTGGCTAGTAATATCAAAGTCGTAAGCCAATCTCAGTGTAGGTATTGAATTGATATATTCGATGTTATTTTCCTTGAACCATCCCAGAACTTCTGATACCGTATGCCCCGACTCGTGCACATGCTCGAACTGGTCGTTGTACCATCCTCGGAACCTTTCCTTGTCATTAAAAGACAGTATCTGCTTTTTAAGAAACAGCCTCTTCACTGTTTCATTGTCCCTAAAAATTGTATGCAGCAAGAATTTCCTGAGATAGAGGGAAATCCTTCCGAACTTGTTGTATAGACCTATTACAACGTACCCGTTTGGCTTGGCCAATTTCAGAATCTGCCTAAAAGCTTCTTTTGCATCCTTGGTGTGATGCAGTACTCCAAGGCAGAGCACATAGTCAAACTGCTCGTCTATCCCAATGTTAAATATGTCGGCTTGAAACAGTCTCAACGTCTTTAGGTCAAACCTCTCTTTCAGCTTTTTAGCCTTGGCAAATGAGGAGTCTGACATGTCTACTCCGACAACATTATTTCTTTCCAATGAAAGCAGGGAAACTAGTTGTCCTGTTCCGCAACCTATGTCAACCACACTAGCATCCTTCGGTATCTTTTCGTTTAAATATTTCGCAAATGGGAATGCACTATTTATCAAATCGCCTTTAGAATTGAACCTGCTTAACTCAAAATCCGGAAAGGGTGTTCTGTTGTAAAAGTCCTTGACTTTTTCTGTTATGTCCATATCAAAACAACGCGTATATTAGTGGTCCCAATGGTGTAGACTGGCCAACTATAAATAAAATTCCGAATGCAAAAAGCAAAATTACAAAAGGTATAAGCCACCAGTTTTTCGACTTCCACAGAAAGACAATCATCTCTTTCATTATCATCAGCTTGCTGTAGATTGCACGCAAAGATCGGAACAGACCCATAGAATCACTTAACTAATTAACTTGAAATCTTTTACATATTATTCTTTCTGTATCGGAAGGGACTATGCCGACCCTCTCCCCATCCAAAAGCAAATATTTAATTTTTTCCTCTTCACAGCGACTTACGTATTGTGTGGTATTTTTTATACTAACACTACCATAATAATAATTCAATCCTTTTGTTTTACAAAATTCAGTTAATTCATTTCCAAACATATAGTCGTAAGTATCCTTTTCGATGCGCATGATATTAAAATACCATACCATAAAGCTAAATACGAAAAGGTACATTGTTATTAAAACTATTGTAAATTTGTCATGGGTATTCCACTTCCTCCTTAGTCTGCGTGCATTAAAAAACCTAGGTTCTTGAATACTTCAGCAGGTCCAGTATATATTTTAGAGATTCCTTTTCCAACTGAAGCTTTGATTGGCCGAACTTCCTGTCCTTGAAAGTCACTGGTATTTCAGTAACCCTGTAGCCCTTGTTTTGTGCCTTTACTATGAACTCCATGAGAAACGAATTTCCTGTAGATTCTGTCTTGACATTTTTCACAACATCTTTCCTTATTGCCCTGAACCCGTTAGTAAAGTCGTGTATAGGGACTCCAGATATGAAGGCTGTCAGCATATTACCGTATTTGCTTGCAATATATTTTCTCCTTGTTTCGGGCGTTTTCCTCTCATAGTATGAGCCTTTCATATGCCTTGAGCCGGCAACGATGTCATAGCCTTCATTAATTTTCTCAATCATGTTGACAATCTGTTCTGGGTCATGTGAAAGGTCTGTATCCATCGCAATTACTATATATCCTTTTGCTTTCTGATAGCCAAAAAGGTGTGCGGATCCTATACCAAGTTTTTTGGGGCGGACAAAGACTCTTATGTTTCTATATTTTTTATTTAGCTTTCTTACAATCCTTGCTGTTCCATCTGGGGAATTATCGTCAACAACCACTATCTCAGCTTTCAGCCCTTTTCTTTTGAGAACAGACTCTATGTGAGTAATAAGCTTGACGATATTTTCTCTTTCATTGTATGTTGGTAAAACGACTGAAATCATATTTCCATTATTTGACATTATGGTTTAAAAGTATTCGCTGGAATATGGTTTCATAGATATGGTTTATTTATTCTTAATGAACGAGTCTATAGTCTCGTTAAGCCCGTCTTCAAATTTTATGTGCGGTTCCCATCCTATAGTCTTTTTCCCTAAAAAATTATTGCAAGAAAGCCGCATTGAACCTGAAACAGTTTTATTTAGCATTACCAACTTAGCATCAAGTTTTTCAGCAATCACCTTTGCTATTTCACCAACTTTTATCTCACGGCCAGAACCAATGTTTATAGGTCCCCCGACAAAATTCGATTCTGCTGCTTTAATAAATGCATCGACTGTATCGGCCACGAATGTAAAATCTCTTGTTGGTTCTGCATTCCAAATTTCAATTTCCTTTTGTTTCAATGCCTGCACAATCACTGTTGGTATGAAATAATCGGTATCCTGCCTAGGACCGAATGAATTGAACAATCTGAAATAGACAACAGGTAAATTATGATTCTCAAGAAAATAGTTGCACATGTCTTCGCCGAATTTCTTTGTTGAATTGTATACAGAACCAATTTCTATAGGGTGTTTTTCGTCTATTGGAAGATATTTTGGGTGCTTTCCATATAACAGTGCCGATGAGGGAAAAATTATTTTCTTAGCTGAAGTTTCCAAGGCAAACTTAAGCATGTTATATGTGCCAAGCACATTAGCCTTAAAGGCCATGTCGGGATTTTTTTCGCACAGGTTTGGGACTGCGTAAGCGGCAAGATGGAAAATAAAATCTGCTGGCTTCAAGCTCTTTAAGTTTTTTTCATTGGATATATCAAGATTTACGAATTCGATTTTGTTAACAACATGCGACAATCGTTTTGCATTTGCTGCTAAATCAACAACAGTGACATTAACGCCCAGGTCTAGCAATTTATCGACGATGTGTGAACCCAAAAATCCAGCACCACCGGTTACAATAGCGGTCTTGCCGTCAAAATTCATTATATAACCTTCGATTTTATGAACTCTTCTATACAATCAGCAACATATTCCCTTTCGGGTTTTCCAATATTCTGATGATTCCCAAAGAAAAACGAATTATACATTATAAGTTTAGAATTTGTTAATTCTCCTGATGCACGATAACCCAAAAATTCTGATACCGGTTGCTCCACCATATTCCCGGTCTGCACTGGCCTTGTTTCTATTTTCCTGGATTCCAGAAAATCTGTCAGCTCTTTTCTTGTAAATGGCGCATCAAGTTTAACGGTCAAAGGATAGCAAAACCAAACATGCCTTGTGCCTGGACGCTCTTTCGGCAATATCAAATAATCTGAAAATTCTTCTAACCTTTTGTTCCAAAGGTCTGCATTGTCCTTCCTTAATTTTATGAAATAGTCAAGCTTTTTCAGTTGGTGCATTCCAAATGCGCCTTGTATTTCAGTAGGCCTTAAATTGAATCCCATATTTATGAATAGGAATCTAGGGTCTATGTGGCTGTACTTCTTTGCTATAGCTTCTCTGTCTTTTAAATCCCTTATCCATCCGAAAACTCGTATTTGTTTTACCAACTCGAAAAGTGTTTCGTCATCGGTATTTATCATGCCTCCCTCTATTGTCGTTATCTGATGCGAGATGAAAAAACTGGAGGTTCCTACGTCTCCGAAGGTTCCTGTTTTCTTGCCGTTTACCTCAGCCCCGTAAGATTCGCAATTGTCTTCTATAACAAATAGGTCATGATCATCTGCAATCTCCATAATTCTTTTTATATCCGAGGGATTTCCAAGCAGATGCACTGGCATTATTGCCGCAGTTTTATCGGTAATTGCCGATTCGATTTTATCCACATCTATGTTATAATCAAGACCGACGTCGACAAAAACAGGCTTGGTTCCGACATTGACTATAGGATATACTGTAGTAGCCCATGTCACAGCAGGAGTGATTATTTCATCACCTTTGTTTATTCTATCTCCCAATACAGGGTTTGTCAAGGCTGTTAATACTGCCAGATTCGCGGAAGAGCCGGAATTCACCATCGCAGAATATTTTGCGCCTAAATAGCTGGAGAAAAGATTTTCAAAAGCGTTTACTTTTTTGCCCATTGTCACCCAGGTTGACAAAAGGGATTCTATGGCTTCATTAACCTCCTCGTATCCGTAGCTGGGCCATTGCAAAGGAATTTTAGTTTTGCCTGGTACGAATTCGAATTTTTGAGTTTTGAAATACTCCATAACTATTTGACTTATGTTTTTTATGGCTTCGCCCTTTAGCATAAGGTTATAATGACCGATACGGACTTAAACATTTATAGAACACTATTCTATTGATGTCATCTAATTTCTGGGATGATAAGAGAATCCTCATAACAGGGGTTACTGGATTTGCTGGTTCTTGGCTGGCTGAAAAATTATTAGAAAGAAGTAAAATTGAACTGTTTGGACTGAAAAGAGAAAATTCGTCTTTAGAAAATATGGAACACTTAAAAGATAAAATGACTCTGTTAAATGGGGATATACTTAAAATGGATTCTTTATCGGCTGCGGTGAAGAAATGTGAACCTGATATTGTCTTCCATTTGGCCGCACAAGCCCTCGCTAAAATAAGCTACGACGAACCTTTTAAAACATTTTCTTTGAACTTTACAGGAACTATGAACTTAATGGACGCGATTAGAAGATATGAGGGCGGTATTTCGAAAATACATTTTGCGAGTTCGTCTAACGTATATGGTGATGTGAAGCCTGAAGAGATTCCAATCAAAGAAACGCAGGAAATCAGGCCCTTTGAAATGTATGGTATATCAAAGGCTTCTGCAGATAGTTTATGCAGATTCTATTCCAATGCTTATGGCATGTCAATTGCAATAACAAGAGCATTCCACCATGAAGGACCTAGGTGCAATAAAGATGTTGTTGGGATGGAAATTGTAAGGCAGATATCGAATGTGGTAAAAGGGCGGGCTAAAACTTTATTTTTTGGAAACATTGATGTAGTTAGAGATTTCAGTGATGTTAGGGATATCGTAAATGGTTATATCTTGGCTGCGGAAAAGTGTAAGAAGTGTGATGTATATAATTTATGCAGCGGCAAAGGATACAAGATTCGGGATCTTATACAACAATTGATAAAAGAATTTAATTTGGATAATGTGCCAGTAGAAATTGATAAAAAAAGGCTTAGAAAAAAGGACATGCCGATTTTGATTGGGGATAATTCTAAAGCTAAAAGGGAGTTAGATTGGAAGCCGGAAATAGACTTCAAGGACACATTAGTAGAACTTATAAACCATAATATTAAGACAATTTAAGTGATGTTATGGGATTTTGGGAAGGTAAGATTGTATTAGTTACTGGCGCTAATGGGTTTACAGGCTCGAACTTATGCAAAGCATTGTTGGAAGAGAATGCGAACGTCAAAGCTTTTGTTAAAAGAGGCGGGTTGGTTTTCAATTTAAATGAAATCAAAAATGATGTGAGTATTTTGAATGGTGATGTAACCGACATGACAAGTTTGATTAACGCTATGGAGGGTGTTGATTATGTGTTTCATTCTGCGGCTGTAGTTCCTGTTGTTGGGGCTAGAGATGTACCAGCTAATACGATACAGGTGAATACAATAGGCGCTTTTAATGTTGCATGGGCTGCGATGAAAAGTAATGCAGAAAGAATGCTGCATATATCTACGTGCCATGTGTACGGCAACCAACCGGAGGATAAATTGCCTCTGAAAGAAGATGCTGCACCAAATCCAGTTGATATTTATTCTTCGTCTAAATTTGCGGCAGAAGTCATTTTGAAACCTTTGATAGATCAGGGATTTGATGTGGTGATTTCACGCGCATTCAACAAATACGGCCCTGGTCAGCGTGGTGATTTCTTTGTACCAAAGGTAATATCGCAGGTTTTGAAAGGGCAAGCACCTAAACTCGGTAATCCTAATCCAACTAGAGACTATTCATATGTGATGGATATAGTCAAGGGGTATATGACAATTGTGGAAAGGGGTAAGAAGGGTGAGGTATATCATCTGTGCTCCGGTGTTGAAACAAGAATCGGCGACTTTTGTAATGAAATAATGGAAGCGTGTGGTTCTGATGTAAAGCCTGTTTGGGAATCTATGAGAACGCAAGATATATCAAGGTCTTATGGGGATTGCTCTAAAGTAATGAAAGAGTTGGGGTGGAAGCCGAGAGTGGATTTCAGAGAAGGCATTAGGATGACTATTGATTGGTGGAGAAAACATCCTGCGTTGCTCGACTTATAAAATACTTGAGGTGAAGCTGAATGACTGGAAAAACAATCTCAATACACCAACCAAATTATCTTCCTTATCTTGGCTTTTTTGACAAAATTAAAAACTCAGATATATTTGTAATCTTGGACAATGTCCAATTTGTAAGAACCGGTGAATTTGCGTGGCAACATAGAAATAGAATAAGAGTAAAAGAGGGTTGGTTATGGCTTACTATACCGGTAGTTAGGGAGTTTAAGTCGAAAATAAAAGATATTAAGATTGCCAGCCAAAATTGGCAAGAAGGGCATTGGAAATCTATAGAGTTCAATTATAGAAGAACACCTTATTGGGAGGAATACTCTTCTGGTCTGAGCGAATTCTACAAGAAAGACTATGATTTTTTAGTTGACATCAACATACCACTGATTAAATGGCTTATGGAAAAATTTGGTTTAGAAAGTGAGCTTATTCTCGCATCTAATCTGAACTTAGATGAAAAGCTTCAATCAACTGACCTCCTTATTGAAATTGTTAAGTGCTTAGATGGTGATATATATCTATCCGGGAAAATGGGTGAAACCTATCTAGACAAAGAAAAATTCCAAAATCATCGCATCGAAGTTATTTTTCAAAACTTTCAGCATCCAACATACAAACAAAAGTATCCGGAATTCGTCTCTAATTTGTCTGCAATAGATTTTTTATTTAACGCAGGCGGAGCTTTGTAGCATTTATTGATGCTGCTTAGTTTTATATTTCTTTCGTCAAAGATTCTACAACATAATCAATCTGCCCATCGGTTATACCTACGAACATTGGTAGACATATCATCCTCTTCAAAATATCCTCAGCCACAGGCAGCATACTTGGCTTATATTCAAAGTGTTCTTGATAAACTGGCTGCAAATGTATGGGTGGATAATATAAGAAACTCGTTTCTATTTCATACTTCTCCTTCAAAGTTTTTTGAAGTTCGGTAGTATCGAAAGGTAGAATAACTGGGAATTTATAATAGCTGTGAACAACATTTGAGGTAGCTTTTATTGTTTTTATATTTTTCAACTTAACTAGTTTTTCCGTATACTTTCTTGCGATCTCGTTTCTTTCTTTTACAAAATTATCTAACCTAGCCAGCTGATGTATCCCTATTATTGCATTTATGTCGCTCATTCTCCAATTATAACCAAACCTGGGATAATTGTCTCTTCCCTCTATCCCATGATGCCTTAGGCTTCTTGCGAATTTATCCAAATCATAATCGTCTGTGGTTATCATTCCTCCTTCTCCAGTTGTCATTGGTTTAGTTGGGAAGAATGAAAAGGAACCCGCATCGCTTAAACTACCAGCTTTCTTACCATCTATAGATGCACCATGTGCTTGCGCAGCATCTTCGATCAAGAACATATTGTGATCTTCGCAAACTTGTCTTATTTCTTTCATTTGAGGAGGAATTAAACCAGCTAAATGAACTACAATTACTCCTTTGGTTTTGGAAGTTATCTTTTTTCCCAAATCGTCTGGATTTAAACATAAAGTATCTTCACGGATATCCGCTAATACAGGTCTTCCTCCTGCAAAATAAACAGTGTTTGCTGAAGCGACAAAGCTATTTGTTGGTACAATGACCTCTTTATTCTTTACATCAAAATATCTCAAAGGTATTTCCAAAGATGAAGTGCCAGAATTAACTGCAATCGCATGCTTCACTCCAATATATGCGGCAAACATGTCCTCAAATTTTTTGACATTTGGTCCTAAAGTTAATGTCCCTGATTTCAAACTTGTCTCAATATCAGAAAGTATTTTCTTAATATCTTCTTCTGAGAAGAATGGTCTAGCAGCTGGTACTTTCATTTCAACCACCCCTTTCCAACATTTCAGAAATGCCTTCGT
>Ga0213870_1000722_pt1 | contig 15426 bp, 16 predicted proteins | sample WICALVC2017_Meta_FD_160119 | JGI IMG/M metagenome (GOLD analysis project Ga0213870, IMG submission 160119) | Freshwater microbial communities from subterranean cave lake in Wind Cave National Park, South Dakota, United States - WICALVC2017 | ecosystem: Environmental > Aquatic > Deep subsurface >... | reverse complement strand
AAAACGAGGAAGACGGTATAGAGTAAGCTATGGATACACCCAACGGCCGGCTCAGGGTAAACAATTTTCCTCTTGGATTAACTTTTGATGACGTTCTTCTAATGCCTGGATACAGTGATTTTTCGCGTTCGGATATTAATCTTTCAACACAACTAACTAAGCGAATAAAACTTTCTTTACCCCTTGTCTCAGCGCCCATGGATACGGTTACAGAAAGTAAACTTGCGATTGAATTAGCTAAATTAGGAGGTATTGGAATTATTCATAGAAATTTAACTATAGAAGATCAAGTGGATGAAGTTATCAAGGTAAAAAAACAAAAATTGCTCGTTGGCGCTGCGGTTGGCGCAAGCGCAGGATTTGAGGATAGAGTAAAAGCCTTAGTAAAAGCAAGAGTTGATGTTATTGTAGTTGATTCAGCCCACGGATTTTCAAAAGGAATTATTGATGCTGCCAAATTTATAAAAAAAACTTACCCTAAAGTTCAAGTTATTGGAGGCAATGTTGCGACTTTTGATGGTGCTAAAGGTCTAATCGATGCAGGAGTTGATGGGCTTAGAGTCGGTATGGGCCCTGGAGCAATTTGCACAACGCGCATTATTTCTGGCATGGGAGTTCCTCAATTAACAGCAATACTTGAAGCTTATAAGGCTTCAAAAAAAGAAGGCATACCTGTTATTGCGGATGGGGGAATTAAGTATTCAGGAGATATAGTAAAGGCATTAGCTGCAGGAGCATCTGCTGTTATGATGGGAAGTTTTTTTGCATCATGCGTTGAGTCGCCGGGAAAAACAATTAAACTTTCCAAAAACGAAGTGCCAGAACGTTTTCAAAGTGCCCCTAACAACACTAATAAAGAATATCTCTTTAAAGAATATCGTGGCATGGGGTCTCCCGCTTCTATGAAAAAAGGGTTAGAGATAAAAAGCGGGGGCGAGTTTCATGGAAAGGATTATAAAGATAGGGTACTTGTTGCAGAGGGGGTTGAAGGATTAGTACCGGTAAAAGGAACTGTAAAAGACTTGGTTGATCAAGCAATTGGGGGAATAAAATCTGGCATGTATTATGTTGGAGCAAAAACTATTTTAGAATTACAGCAAAAAGCAAGATTTATAAAGATTACCCAGGCATCCTTAACCGAAAGCCACCCGCACGATATTTTTATTACTAATCCTGGAGAGAATTATTAAAGATAAGCATTTAATCCGCCTGGGGAAACAAAAGTACTTTTAAAAGCTATTTTATTACATTGAATCAGTTCCTCAACGCTTAGAATATTTTCTTCTTTAAGAAAAGCAAACTGTCTCCATAAATGGGCATTTTCAATCACTTCTGGCCAGTCAGTATTAATGGTAAATTCCACCCCGTTTTCTAAAAATGTTCTTAGTATAAATTTTAATTCTTCTACACCCTCTACAGCTTTTACTACTATGTTTGTTAATGGGCAGATCTCAAGGACAATATTTCTTTTTACTAATTCTTTCATAAGTTTTTTATCATAGGCAGCGCTAATACCATGTCCAATACGATTTGGGGCAACAAATTCAAGAGATTCCCACATGTCATTTGCTTCTGGCACTTCGCCAGAATGCGTGGTTACTTTAAGACCAGCCTGTTTTGCTCTCTCAACTAGCCTTGTATAATCCTTAAAGTGAAAAGATGGAGTGCCAGGACCGGCAAAATCGATTCCAACAATACCTCGCCTTTTATACTTAATTGCTTTCTCAACGATTATTTCGTTTTTTTCATAAGTAAATTCTCGGGCAAGACAAAAAATAATGCCAGCAGAAAGATGTGAATACTCAAGAAGTGCTTTTTCCATTCCCCGTAACATTGCCATAATGATATGATCAAGATCTTCTTGTCCTTCGTGGTTGTGCTTCATAGGATTATTGCGTAGCTCTATGAGTGTAATGTTGTTGCGGTATGCACCGCTCATAATTTCGTAAATGGCCTTTTCTACAGCATACGTACCGGAGCTTAGCTTATCTAGTAAGGGATGATAGATAGTCTTGAAATAGTCGTTTAACTGCATTTTTTTCTGAGGAGATAATGTAATATAGTTGATAAATTCTTGATATTCCTTTTTGGGGAGTTTAAATCCTTGCGCATGAGCAATTTGCCAATAGATGGAAGGATTTATAGAGGTACTCAAGTGGGCATGAAGTTCTGCCAGAGGGAAGGAGGGAAAATGATCTTTTTTACTGGAAGGTTCTGTCATACTTTATTCTAGCACATCAGTATATTTTTATTCAATTAAAAGTAAAATTCTTATTGACACGATTGGATAGTTGATATAGACTTCTTTCGTATGGCAGGGTCAAAAAAAGCATATTGGGGCGGAATTAGTGTAGTTACCGATACGGGTTGGGGCGATACGGGAAAAGGAAAAATAGTTGATGTTGCGGCACAGCATGTAGGCATGGTTGTTAGGTACAATGGAGGACCAAACTCGGGCCATACCGTAAAAAACGAACGAGGCGAATTTATATTCCACGGTGTTCCTTCAGGAATTCTAAATCCCGAAGCTCTTTGTGTTATAGCAACTGGATCGGTAGTAAACCCAATTGCGTTAGGAGAAGAAATTGCTCAGTTAAGACAACGAGGTGTTAAAGTATCTTCTTCAAATCTCCTAATATCCAGAGATAGCCATGTAATTATGCCATGGCATAGAACACGCGATGTTTTAACAGAAAAAGCCCGAGGATTAAAAAGAATTGGAACTACAGGGCAAGGAATAGGACCCGCGTATTCTGATCGAGCCGCTCGGATTGGGCTTCGTGTCGGGGATTTGCTTGAGAGAGCTTTTGAAAAACTCTTTGATAGAGAATTACTATTTCAGGAAAGATTAGCTAGACTAATGGACAAAAAGCAATTGTTAAGCGAGTTGGAAGGATTAAGTGCGGGAGACACAAAAGTTCTTCTGGAAGAAGTTAAAAAAACTCACTATTATGATAGAAATGCTATCTTGGAGGAGATTAAAAGAGCAAGGGAAATATTAGGGCCGATGATTACCAATACTTTGAAGGTGATATGGAATTATCAGGATGATAAGAAAAACATTTTGGGAGAAGGAGCGCAGGGTGCGTTACTGGACCTTGATTTAGGAGGATATCCTTATGTTACTTCGAGTCATCCGGGAGCGAGTGGATTTACTCTCGCAACCGGAATTCAGGGAAAAGACATACAAAGGGTGATAGGTGTTACCAAAGTATATTCAACACGGGTAGGTGATGGACCGTTGCCAACGGAACTTAATAATGATATTGGTGATTACATTCAGAGAATAGGGCATGAAGTGGGAGCTACCACTGGTAGAAAACGCAGATGTGGATGGTTGGATATAGCTACGACAAGATATGGAGCAAGAATTGCCGGAGTAACTAGTATTGCGTTAACAAAATTAGATGTCTTAGACGGTTTAAATGAGGTTAAGTTAGGCGTAGGATATGAAGTGGATGGAAAACAACATAGGGATTTAACTACTGCTGACCCCAAATTTATGGGTAAAGCTAAAGTAATTTATGAGACTTTACCCGGTTGGCAACAAGACACTACGATTGCACGATCGTTTGGGAAATTACCTATAAATGCGCAGCAATTTATAGAGAGAATTCAGGAGCTTGTTGGAATACCAGTTGGAATAGTTTCAGTGGGACCAGACCGATCCGCTACATTCTACCGCTGATATTTGTGTATAATACAATTTATGATCTTCGTTGTTGATTTTGGATCGCAGACTGCTCATCTTATCTCTCGCCGTATTAAAGAGTTAGGCGTTGATGTAGAAACTGTGTCACCAGATATTGCATTTGAACGAGCGACACAAAATAAGCCTAAAGGTATTATCTTTTCAGGTGGGCCTTCATCGGTTTACGAAAAAGGCGCTCCAACAATCGATAAAAAAATTTTTGATCTTGGTATTCCAATACTTGGTATTTGCTACGGATTACAACTAACTGCATATCTTTTGGGTGGGGATGTCAAAAAAGGAGAAATACGTGAAGATGGGCCAGCAACGCTAAGACTTAATGCCTCTTGTCCGCTTTTTGCCTCTGTTTCCCAGCATTCACGAATTTGGATGAGCCACGGGGATGAAGTACTAACACCGCCTCCTAAGTTTTCCTTTATTGGGGAGTCAGAAACAATAAGAGGTGCTGCAATAGCAAATGAAAAGCGAAAGATCTACGGCGTGCAGTTTCACCCAGAAGTAGAGCACACAGAACATGGTAACCTTATACTTCGCAACTTTGTTGAAAAGATATGCAATATTCCAACAAAAAAACAGACCCTTAAGATAGAGGCAATAGTTGAAAATCTTAAAAAAACAATTGGGAAACACAGAGCAATTGCAGCAGTGTCTGGAGGACTTGATTCAACTGTTGCGGCAACGCTAATGGCAAAAGCAATTGGGCAAAACCTTATCCCGATTCATGTTGAGAGTGGTTTGATGCGCAAAGGTACTACCGCAAAAGTTGTTAAGTTTTTTACCAAAAAACTCCGCATAAAGCCAGTTATTTTGCGCAAAGAAAAAGAATTCTTGCTTGCATTGAAAGGAAAGTCCGACCCTGAAGAAAAAAGAAAAGCCATCGGAAAGCTATATATTGATCTTTTTCAGGAAGAGTCCAAAAAGTACAGAAATGTAAAATTTTTGGTACAGGGAACGATTTACTCTGATGTTATCGAGAGCAAAGGCACGCGGCATGCAGCAAATATTAAATCGCATCACAATGTTGGTGGGCTTCCGCAAAGTTTAAAACTTACTCTTATAGAGCCAATTCGCTACCTTTATACCGATCAGGTTCGTCGTTTGGCAAAAAAGCTAAGTATCCCAGATGAAATTATTAAGACACAACCGCATCCAGGCCCAGGCTATGCGATTCGTATTCTTGGTGAGGTAACCCATAGGCGATTAACGATTATGCAAAAAGCAGACAACATTGTTGTTGAGGAAATGAAACGCTTTGGTTGGTACGATAAACTTCTTCATTCTTTTCCGGTATTAACTGGTGTAAGAAGCACTTCTGTCAAGGGAGATGGACGCGTATACGGAGAGGTTATGGCTATCCGCGCAGTTACTTCAACTGATCGAATGACTGCTGATTGGGCAAAATTACCACCAGAGCTTCTTCAAAAACTAACCTCAAGACTTACCAATGAGATTCCAGAAATCTCCCGTGTTGTCTACGACATTACCACCAAACCCCCTGCGACAATGGAGTGGGAGTAAAAACAAATTAAAAATGAAAAATTAAAAGTTAAAAATTAGCGGAGGATGAATTTTTTGTTTGATCTTGACAGAGTATATGCAACCTGTTAGGTTTAATGTATGCTTTGGCAAGATGTAGTATTAACAGCAGGGCAATTCTTATTCATTGTTGCATTAGCTCCTTCTGTATTCAGCAAACATAAACCGGCATTAACAACAAGCTTACTGACTGGGAGCGTACTGGCAGTATTTGTAATTGCTTTTTCTAGCTTAGGTCTCTTACTAGCAGCAATTACCACTTCTGTTTCCTCGTTAACATGGTTTATTTTAGCGTATCAGAAGTACACAATGAAAAAATCATAAAACAAACTTTTCAATCACATCCGCAACTCCATCTTCTTCAACGCTTGGCGCTATGTAATCCGCAATTTCCTTTAGATCATCAACTGCATTGCCCATTGCGACTTTTAGACCACATGCCATAAGTAGTGGAAAATCATTGTATCCGTCTCCAACACCGATAATCTCGTGAGTTTCTATTTTAAGCAGTTTTGCAACTTCCAATATTGCATGTTGTTTAGTTGCAGATGCTTGATTTATATTAATGTCAATCTTATCTTTTTTCCAAGAAGGAAGCCTGTGGACATAAATTGTTGGAATATGAGATAGCTTATTAACATACATATTAGCCTTTTGTGGTGTGAGTCCATGAAGCCATAATTGGAGAGGATTTTTTGGTTTATACCTTTGTGAGATTACAATACTTTTACCGTTATCTAAAACAGTGAGCGGAACAGGAGATGTTTTCAATAGCCTGATAACTTTAAGCACATCTTCTTTAAGAAGTGACTGCTCAAAGAGGATTTTTTTAGAGGTTGTATCGATAACTTGGGCTCCACCAACAATAATTGAAGGGCCAGAAAGTTTTAAGTGATCAACAATATGGGCAAGCAGAAAGTACGGCCTTGAGGTTGCCACTCCAACATAAAGGATTTTACTTGCTTTCGCAATTGCACCTGTTACTTTTTTTGATGGCATGCCGTCTCGTTTGTTTGGGATAAGAGTACCATCTACATCAACGATTAGAGCTTTATATTTTTTCTTCTGTTTTTTAATGTTTGTTAATCTCATTATTGTTGGATTGTAATAAAGAATAACAGGAAAAGCAAGGATATAAATGGTACAATAAGCTGGTTTTCCCTATGAAAGATAAAAAGACAATAATTGTGGGCGTAACAAGCGGGATCGCAGCGTATAAAACACTTGATCTTGTAAAAACGCTAAAAAAAGATGGAGTTGAAGTTTTCGTAGTTATGACCAAGAGCGCAATGGCAATGGTTCCTGCTTCTAAATTTAAAAAAGCGTCTGGAAACAAGGTCTATAGCAAGCTTTTCGAGAAAGGGTTTGACTATACCGATATTCTTAAGATCCGTAGGGTTGATCATATTGATTTGGCTGACAAAGCAGATGTTGTTGTTATTGCGCCAGCGACAGCAAACATAATTGCTAAAATTGCTGCTGGTATTGCTGATGATTTTCTTACTACAACTTTATTGGCAGTTCATTGTCCAGTTATTATTTGCCCTTCAATGAATGTCAACATGTGGAATAATCCTATTGTTGAAGAAAATATTACAAAGTTAAGGGCGCTTGGATATCACATTGTTGAGCCAGAGAAAGGCATGCTTGCCTGTGGTTATGAAGGAAAAGGAAGACTAGCACATATAAAAATCATTAAAGAGGAAGTTTTACGATTGCTTAATATCGCTACATCACTTAAAGGCAAAAAAATAATGGTGACAGCTGGAGGAACGATTGAAAAGATTGACGATGTTCGCTATATCGCTAATCGAAGCTCTGGGAAGATGGGCATTGCGATTGTTGAAGAGTGTTTCTTGCGAGGTGCTGAGGTTCTCTTGCTAAGAGCAGGCAGTGCGGTAAAACCTCGGTACATAATTTCTGAGATAACCTTTGATACGGCAGAACAATTGCAAAAATTGATCAATAAAAACGTCATCAATTACAATATGCTTTTCCAAGTTGCAGCGGTTTCTGATTTTAAGGTAAAAAATACATTTCAAGGGAAAATCCCAAGTAGGAAGAGTGTAATCATACAATTTCAGCCGCGGAAAAAAATTATCGATCAAATAAAAAAGCTTAATCCACGTATTTCCTTAATAGCATTTAAAGCGGAATATGGTTTATCAGAACAAGCTATTATTAAAGCTGCACATAACAAATTAAAAGAAAGCAACGCAGATGCAGTTGTTGTGAATGACATAGGAAAAAAGAATCAAGGATTTCAGTCAGATTTTAATGAAGTTATTATCTTGTTCCCTGATGGTAAGTATAAAAAAGTACTGCGTGCCTCAAAACGGGTGATAGCCAAGGAAATTATCGATACGTTAATCAACAAGCATATTATTTAGCGAAGGGAGGATTGTTTGCAGCTGGGTAATAAGCATCTTTTTGCCTGGTGCGTTGTTATTAATAATAAGATGTGCAATACGGGGTGGCTCAAACATTAGAGACATTGTATGTTGATATCTTTTCTTAAGCGGGAAGATTTTTCTTCTTGCTAAGCGTTTCTCTCGAATTAATGTATCTGTGTGAATCAAGAGAAATGTTATTTTGGGAAAGTGTTTTGCAAAAAGCAAGCGATACTGTTCCTTTATAAACGTTTGTGAGACTGCTATACGTTTGTGGTACGCTGAAATCTTTTTTATTTGTTGGAGGAGTTTATTGAAGAATATGCTCCGTTGCCTGTTAGTTATTCGTTCTCCTTTAATCAGTATTTTTTTCATATTCATAGGTAGTGCATCATCACCGTCATAGTGGAAGAAACCAAATGTTTTTTGCAATACATTACCAAGGTATGATTTGCCAGCCCCAGGCAACCCAAAAATGATAAATAACATAGTCTGAATTGTAGTAAAGGATAGTATGAAACGCAATAATCAAAGTGGTACAATATGGCAGCTATGGATGATGTTGCAAGAGTTAGGGAAAAAATAGATATAGTTTCTTTAATATCAGAATACATTCCACTTAAAAAAATGGGCAGAAACTTTAAGTCCCTCTGCCCTTTTCACACCGAGAAAACTCCATCTTTTGTTGTTTCGCCAGAGCGGCAAATCTGGCACTGTTTTGGCGGATGCGCAAAAGGCGGCGATTGTTTTACCTTCCTAATGGAATACGAAAATTTAGAGTTTGTCGAGGCGCTTCGTATACTTGCCAAAAAAGCAGGAGTTGAGCTTAGAACCTCTAGTTTCCAAACAGGTTTGTCATCAAAAAAAGAAAAGATTTATATATTAAACCGCCTTGCAAACGAATTTTATCATTATGTGTTAATCAAACACTCTGCTGGGGAGAAAGCGCTTTCCTATTTGTTTGAAAATCGAAAGTTAAACACGGAGCTTATAAATACTTTTATGCTTGGTTTTTCTCCGAAAAGCGGCAATGCTTTAGTAAACTATCTTGTTAATAAAAAAGGATACAAAAAACAAGAACTAATAGAGGCAGGTCTTGCATTTCAAAAGGGCGAAGATACTGTTGATTTTTTTAGAGGAAGAATTATGTTTTCTCTTTCTGATCATAGGAATAATATTGTGGGGTTCTCAGGCCGAGCAATAGATAGTGAGTTTGTAGGCGGAAAGTATATAAATACGAGGGATACTATTGTTTATCATAAAGGAGGTATGTTTTTTGGCTTAAATATAGCAAAGGATGAGATAAAAAAGAAGGACTGTGCAATTGTGGTTGAGGGAGAATTTGATGTAATCTCTATGTTTAAGGAGGGCATTAAAAATGTTGTTGCAATAAAAGGAACTGCCTTAACAGACAATCAGGCAAGTCTTCTTTCGCGTTTTACGCAAAATGCTAGTCTTTGTTTTGATCAGGATGCTGCAGGTTGGCAGGCAACAAACAGAAGTCTTGCTGTGTTGGAGAAAAAAGGTTTCAATATAACAGTTGTTGTTACGACAAACGGTAAGGACGCTGACGAATCTATAAAAAATGATCCTTTTGTTTTTAAAAAGGCAATTAAAGACAGGGTTGGTGTTTACGACTATATTTTTTCACGCGTTTTCGCGTTGCATAATAAAAATACAATTGATGGTAAGAAAAAGATAGCAGACGAATTACTGCCGACTCTTTCAAGAATTGAAAACGAGATTGTTAAAGAGCATTATCTTAAAAAACTAAGCACAGAGCTTGACACTTCATACGAAAGCCTTATAAAACAAGTCGAAAGAATAGAGAAAAAAGAGATTATTGGACAAAAGAGAGCGTTTGTAAAAGTTGATAAGACATCAAGGAAAGAAGTTTTAGAAGAATATCTTTTAGCGCTTATTATTCAATATGAAAACCCGAATCTCATTCTCGATAAAGTTATTAAAATTCTAAAGGATTATGCATTTGAAGCACCCTCATATAAAAAAATTTTAGATTTCCTTGCTTTTTATTTCAAAAAGTACAATGTGTTTGATAGCAAAAAATTCTTAAGTTCCCTGCCTTCTGAGTTAGTTAAAACATTTGATACTTGCTTTTTATTCCCAATGCCAAGGTTTTTAAATAATAAAAAGAACGAAGAAGAGGTAGAGAAAGTAGCAAGAGAATTACGAATGATATTTTTGAAAGATAAAATAAAGCTTATTACTCAAAATCTAAAAAACGAAGAAAAAGAAAGAAACAGCAAAGAGATAGAAGCGCTTGGAAAAGAGGTATCAATACTTATTCATCTTTTATCACGACTGTAAGTTGTGATAAAATACTCTTATCTCTACCATGAAGCAGAAAGCACCAAATATAATCGCAGATATTGTAGCGTCTGCCAAAAAAAGAGGATATATTACTCAGGACGAGGTTTTGTCCATTTTTCCAAAACCCGAGGAGCACTTAGAGGAGCTTGATGAGCTTTATAAAAAGCTGTTAGTAGGGGGTGTTGATGTATTTGAATCTGTAGCAAGAGACCAAGAGGATCAAAAGCCAATTGAGGAATTAGAAAAAGAGCTTGAAGCTTTAACTGTTTTGGCTGAGGGTGCAGTTTCTGATCCGGTGAGAATGTACCTTAAGGAAATTGGTAGAATTCCTCTTTTAACTTTTGACCAAGAGATATCCTTAGCAAAAAGGGTTGAAAAAAGAGACAGGGAAGCAAAGCAAATCTTAATAACTTCTAATCTAAGGCTTGTTGTTTCAATTGCCAAAAAGTACGTTGGACGCGGCCTAACGCTTTTGGATTTAATACAAGAAGGTAACCAAGGATTAATAAGGGCAGTTGAAAAATACGATTGGAGAAGAGGTTATAAATTTTCAACTTATGCTACATGGTGGATTAGGCAATCCATAACAAGAGCGATTGCAGACCAGGCAAGAACTATTAGAATCCCAGTGCACATGGTTGAAAATATAAACAGGTTTCTTCGAACATCTCGAAGACTTATGCAGGAATTGGGCCGCGAGCCAACGCCAGAGGAGGTTGCAAAGATCTTAGGAATTGATCCAGATAAGGCCTTGGAGATTATCAAAATATCTCAGGAGCCGGCAAGTCTTGAGACACCGGTTGGAGACGAGGAAGATAGCAGACTTGGTGATTTTATTCATGATGCTGCAGCTCCTACTCTTTTTGATTCGGCATCAAGAGAGCTTCTTAAAGAACAGGTAGAACAAGTGTTAAGCTCCCTATCGGATAGAGAGCGAAGAGTCTTGATAGAACGGTTTGGTCTTAAGGACGGTAAACAAAAAACCCTTGAGGAAGTCGGCCGTATGTTTGCTGTTACTCGGGAGCGAATTCGCCAAATCGAAGCAAAGGCGCTGCGGAAACTCCGCCACCCCTCAAGGGGAAATAAGCTTAGAGATTATTTGGGAGATTAAAGATATATCTTATGGTTCAACTTGCGTGAGTTTTGTGTGACTGTGGGTGACGGAAATATGGGTAAATTCAGAACCTTGTGCTGCTCCGTGCCAGTGCACTTCACCAGACGGAGTCCAGATGACATCCCCTTTTTTAACGTGGTAGGTTTTCTTTTTGGTCGCTACAATGCCTTTGCCTTTTGTTACAATTAAGACTTGATCATTGGAGTGTTTATGAAACTTATTGTGCACGCCTTTGGGAAAGTGAACATAATCGATACTCAGATCACTTCCTTCATTCTCTGTTATCGGTGACTGTCTTATTACATTTCCCGTAAATAGTGGTTGACCTAAGTGTTGTTTTTTAACGGTTTCTATATTTACAATTTTCATTGCTCTTCAATGTTAACACAATTATAGTATATTTTATTAAAAACCGAGCTTTTCTTTAACTAAAATCAGCGTCATTCTTCCAGGTGTAACCTCTTTATTAACAATTAACAATTTGTTCACCCCGCTACCCATCCCGTAAGCTTTCTTAGCCCGCGTATCTTCTAAAGGAAAGACGTATTCATAAATTCTTTTTATCCCTTCATCGGTATTTTTAACTATCTTTTGTGTACCTACTACCCAAATTACCTTGCCTGCACTGTAAACATAAGCCGGTAGCTGGCTTCCAGTGGCAGAAGCAATTAAAACATGTCCATCTAAAGTTACGGCATGAACACTGCCAACCACGACTTCCGGAGCGGCTACTAAGCGGTTCATCTCTTGAGCTTGGGTATTTCTATCCATCGCATAAAGCTTGTCTCTTACCGGCTTAAACTTTCCATCCGCGCTATTTATTTCCTCGGACAGACCAATAGTATCTAAGGTAACGGAAGTCATAGTCATAACCTCGCTGCTCTCGTCAATAAGTTCCAAGACTTTCTTCTTAGCCTCTTTACCAGTATTGACTGCTATTGCGTCTATCCCGTTTTGTTTCAAAGCCTTAATGGTGGTTTGTATAGTTTGTTTCGAAGCTAACTTATCCCATTTTGCCATAATTCTGCCTCCTTCCTATTAACTTTTACCAACAACCTTATGTATGTCTATGCTAAGGCTTTTTGTATTGCTTCGTTAACGTTATTGGGCAAGTTTTACATTTTTTGCTCTTGGGCCTCTTTCACTATCCACAACATCAAACGTAACGGCTGCTCCTACTTGAAGCGCATCAAAAGTAACACCGCTCAAATCTGTAGAGTGAAAGAAAAGATCCTTTGTTTCTCCATCGCGAGAAATAAATCCAAATCCTTTATCTGTTTTTGTTTTAATTGTTCCGTTCATAATATTTTTCCTCCTTTCATTCTTTATATTATACTATTTCAGGCGATAATTATCTAATGCAATGCGAGGAAGTATTTGTTATAATGCAGTATGGCTTTTAATAGAGATAACAGATCAGGTAGGCGCGACTTCGGCAGAAGAAGCTTTGGTGGCGATCGAGGCGCAGATCGACAGATGTTTAAGGCAATCTGCAGTAACTGCGGTAAGGAATGTGAAGTACCCTTTAAACCCACAGGAAGTAAACCTGTTTATTGCAGAGACTGTTTTAGAACCATGGGAGGTCCCACTTCAAGGCGCACTGACGACAGAGGTTCAAGAAAGCCAAATTTTGACAGTAGCAGCAGAAGTTCATCTTATCCCCAGTATAAAGAACAGTTTGAAACGCTTAATACCAAACTTGATAAGATCTTAAAATTACTAAATCCGGAAAAGCCGGAGACTCCGATTGTAATTGCAAAACCTCAAGTTGAAGAAGTAGTGAAAAGTGTAGGAAATATAAAACCTGTAAAAAAGAAAACAAAAGCTAAAAAGGTAGTATCCACAAAAACTCCTAAAGAGTAAGACGTTCCCTCAATTAATTGAGATAGACATAGTCTTAAAATATGTGCTCCGCCTGATGGAAAATACCAGAACCTATTATCTTTATCAAGTATAAATTATAATAATGATGTGAAAGTATTGATCACAAAGCGAGTGCATTGCGGCTTGACTATTCCAGACGGCAAGAGTCTTACAATTGATGGATTCACCTTTTTGCCAGACTTTGAGGGAGAACGTGTAGCAAGACACATTCAGACCGTTTTGGATGTTAACACAAAAGAAGAGGCATCAAGCATGGCAAGTAAAGTTTTTGGCGATTTTTTTGCCAAACTAACACTCATCGATAACTCAAAATATCTTCTCGGCGATGAGCTCTCTGTTTCTGAAGTTGGAGGGGCAACAACCACACACTCAATATCTATTTCTGTGAGCGCGTTTATTGTTCAGGACGGCAATATTGTTAAAGGTATTTATGAAAAGGACATTGAAACCAAGCGCTTAAGAATCAGACCTCTTAGGCTTTACAGAGATGGCGTAAATACTAATGACTCATTTCAAAAATATCTCAATTTTTACAGAGTGCTTGAATGTTATTTGCATTCAAGAGCATCAATAAACGACTGGATAATAAGACATGAACGCAAAGTTATGATGAAGAAAAATAACAGAGATCAAGATATTACAATTTATACTTGGATAAGGATAAAATTATCTCATTCAAAAAATAACCGAGAGGATTTAACACCTTTTTTAATTTCAAATCCCAAACATGTTTTTGTTGTTAGCAAATATCTACCTAAAATCCAAGAGTTAGCGAGGCAAATAATAAAAGGGCGAGAAAGGTTAAAACATTTATCCGTGTGAGGAGTTAATGCGATTAGCGCACATGCAAACAGAAAGATAAGTTGTGTTAATAAGCTGAAATTTCCCCTTTATAAAGCCACTCCGGTATTTTGTTGTAACCTTTTACTTTTGGGTGATTAGCAAAAATTAATCTCAACGTTCTAATCGCTGTGTAAGCATATATGATTAATTTACGTTGTTTCTTGAAATATTTTTGATCGAAAATGTCATCGTGTATTGAGTGTGCAGGGGTCTTTCTAAGAGTTCGAATTTCTCGAAAAGTTTTTAACATTTCACTTTTGGGTTTAGTATCTGAAAACCTTACTCGATTGAGCCATTGTTCCAATAAGGTTATCGTCCCTTTTTGTGACACTTTTATCCTACCATCTCTCATTGTTTCTTCTAATTCTAAGTCTAAGTCTAAGTCATCTCTAAAAAAGTCTTTGTTTAGATTATCGGACATTAATTTGTCTAGAAGAAGGGTAAACTCATTAAATTCTTTTAAGGTCGGACGTATTAGAAAGCTGAAGCCTCTGGGTTTTGATTCCCTTGAATATTCTTCCTTGAATAATTTTGGCTTCCCCATCAATTGTACCATCTGATTGATATGATGTAGCTCTTCAATAAAAGCGTTAAATATCGACTCTTTAAAATCCCAACTACCCATTGAGGCAGCCAAATAATCCGGATGAAGCAAATACTTCCCTTTTAACATCATATTAAACCAAAGTTGTTGATGTTCAGAAGACAGATCAGCTAAGTAACATATAAAGACAGCAACTGCTCTTTTTGTAAGCGTTTTATTATAAGCAAATCCAAATGTTTGGATAAAAACTGCATCCCGTTTGTAGACCTTCCCGTTTTTTGAAAATTGCGATTTTATGCTTAGGCTTCCGTGTATGTCATCACATTCAAAAGAATATCTAGGATCGTTCCTATAATGTTCCAAGACGCTTAAATCGAAAGGTCTAAACGACAATTGAGGTGCACCTAGAGCCATCATTAACTCAAAGGGTCTCCCAGCGTATTTTTGTTTATCTATCACTACTGCCAAATGTTTCCTTGTGGGATAAAGACATGCGTAGGTTAAATCAACTCTTTTTAGTTTTTCCAAAAGAATTTTAACTGTCTCAGGTTCAAAAGCTAAAATGTGGGGATTAGGATGCTTATCGCCATAATTAACAGTAAGTACCCCTTCCTTTATTAGTTCTTCTATTAAAGAAAGGTCGTTGTCCGCCAATTTTAAGTCTCTAATGGGAATCCCATTAAAGTCGCCTGATTTTAAATAATAATTTGTAACTTGTTTTATAATTTTATCCTTCATCTCCATAACTTTAAAAACACAATGAGGGACATTCCCTTGCGTGAATTATACTAAATTTAGAACGGGAGAAGTTGTCCGGCGGAGACCTTGAGGGCTTTTGCGAGCTTTTCCAGCAATTCGAGAGAGGAGTATTTCAGCGAAATAATTATATATCTTTTGAAATATGTATAATTACATTATGGGTGTTGTGAGGCCTCCGTGGATTTCCAAAAGCTGGTTTGAAAAATGTTCTTTTAATTACTGCGATCATTTTGGGAATCAAGAAGTACTTGCGGCTATTTGCAAAATCTGCAAAGAAGATATAGAAAGAAATAGGTTTTACAAAAAAGCAGGT
>Ga0213870_1000721_pt1 | contig 15443 bp, 13 predicted proteins | sample WICALVC2017_Meta_FD_160119 | JGI IMG/M metagenome (GOLD analysis project Ga0213870, IMG submission 160119) | Freshwater microbial communities from subterranean cave lake in Wind Cave National Park, South Dakota, United States - WICALVC2017 | ecosystem: Environmental > Aquatic > Deep subsurface >... | reverse complement strand
AGTATGTACTGTCCAAAGAGGTTAATCGAGCCATAGTCTTTGCTTTGATTCTCCCATTCTAAAATAGCGTCCGAGGGATTATCCAGGAACGAGGTAACCCGCGCTTCAAGACTACTTCCCTGATAGAGATTCGGGTGGTCATATCCAAGAAGAGTCGGGGTAATTTCCGAACGCAACTCATTAAGCCAAACCTCTTCCTGCAGCCCTTTTTGTATCGTCTTTTGATAGAAAGTGATAAGATGCTGAAACTCATGAGCCAAAAACGCACGGAACCGATTGCGCTCGGACGTGTGTATGATATTGAGGTATATCATCTCCCGCTGATTCGTCTCGCCACGGAGGCCAGGAAATCCATCCTCCTCGCGAAAGTACCCTCCGGCCTCATCAATCATCCGGGTAAGTAGCACTGTAATCTTAGGATCGTTGTCTATGCCTGGCGTATGCTCGCTTCCGAAAACGGCGCGAACCTGTGGGTATATAACGGTGTCAAACTCGTTCGAGAAATCTTTGATGTAAGATACAAGACTCGCCTGACGAGCCGGACCTATCACATCCCAGTAATCATTGGAAACGTACCAGCGCGCATACGCGCCTTCGTATTGCATGGTCGCGGTTCGCCGATCCCTTCCTTCCCAATCGTAGGAGCCATCGACAAAAAAGGTGGTTGTTTCTGCCCGGGCAGATCCTCCGAGAAACACGCCCCAAGCTACAACAAGCGTAAGGAAAATAAAGTTTGACCTGAGAGAAAACACCATTCGATGTACAATATCACATCAAGCTCAAAACCCTAACACCTCTTGCATAAAAACTTTTCGTAGCCACTATTCAAACTCTTTGAGAAATTCATCCACTTTCTCCTGCATCTGCGGATCCAATTCCCTAGCCTTCTCGCCTTCTTCCTTCGCGTCTTGCGGTTTTCCTGCATTCTGATACAGCTTTGCTAATTTGAAATGCGCCTCGGCATCATTGGGACTCGCCTCTACAATCTTGCGATGCCATTCAATGGCTCGATCGAACTCTCCCAGAGCCTCGTACGTCTCGGCTATGCGAGAGTAATACTCTTCGCCGGGAGTGTATCCTTCGTGAAGTAACGTTTCAAACTCACGCTTCGCATCCTCGTATTTAGCGGTAATCACATATGCGTCTGCAAGGTTAAGTCGAACGTTGATATGCTCGGGCTCCAGCGCCACTGCCTTCTCAAGCATCTCGAGAGATTTCTCGTCTGCCCCTAGATAAAAATAGGTTTGAGCGAGCGCGGTGTATCCCTGTTGATTGGTAGGGCTTAATTCGATGGCCGTCTCGAGCGTTTTCTCTGCTTTTGCGATGTATTCGCTGTTGTAACTGCGGGCGGCATTATAGAAGTTCCCCAAAAGCATATAGTGGCGGAAATCCAACGGGTTTTTCTCAACGGTCTTCTCCATGATCTCTCCGACTTCGGCGACAAAGTCCGGCGGGATCTTTGTGCCGCCGTTCAGCCAGCCGATAACTCGATTGGTGAAAAATTCTACGGTCTGCCGATTCCCAATGGGGCTCACGGACAACGATTTTTTATATGTCGTAAGGCGCTCTTCGGGAGTAAGATTAGCCCCATTAATGCGAATGCCCCAGTGCGCATCCTGCAGGGACTGTATGCCGAAAGAAAAAAGAAAGTACGCGAGAAAAATGGAAACAAACACAATTGAGGCGGGGTTTGGGTTTCGAAGAACTGTCCTTTCTCGTTGCTCCTCGTTCTTCTCATCGGAACCCTCGGCCGCTTTCGAAACATCCGGTTCGGCGTGACCTTTGGGGATGCGTAGCGACCCAGCCACAAACGCAAGAGTAAACGCAAACATAAGATAGGTATTCAGCATGTCAAACACCAAAAGATTCTGCGCGAAGTAGCTTGCAAGGATTGCGGTGACAACAGCAGGAAGTAGCCAATCATCTTTTGTTTTCCAGAATCTCTTCCATAGCATGAACAGCGCCCCAACGAAAATTGCGAGGTACGCTAAAAGTCCTGCGATCCCAGAGTGGATAAGGTTATCAAGGATAATGTTGTGCGTGCGGTCAAACCAAATTTCCCCTCCGCACCTGGGTAGTGGCATACAGGGGTTATAGTATTTCGTAAATACGACATTAAAATTTTCCGGACCCCACCCAAGGATAGGCCGTTCCTTAAATCCCTGCCACCCCTTAAACCACACCACCTTTCGAGCTCCGATAGTCCCTTCGTCGGAAAAAAAATAAGGAAGCCTCCTAATCACTGGCTCGTACTGACTAAACGTAGCCCATGTTACAATCGCACCAGCCGTGACCCCCGAAGCCAAAAAAATAAGTCCGATAGCTCGAGCGAACTTTATTTTTTGGGCAAACAGTAACCATGCCACACACACCACAAAAAATCCTCCGACCATTGCCACGAGCGCCCCATGAGCGTTGGCGTTCAGCACCGTAAGGACGAGCAATGCCAATCCTCCTCCATACACTGCCTTGAACCATGTATCCTTCGCTTGTGTAAAAAGCCATATCCCAAAGAAAATATTAAACAACAAGTACGCAGCCATAAAACTTGAGTTTCCGATGGTCGAACCCATCCTTGTCTCAAACGGGATGATCGTAACGCCAATCCGCTCGAGAAGAAAAACCACTGCCACAAGAACCGAAACGAGGACCGACACCCGCATCAATTTTTTCCAGTCCTCAAGCGTCCGAAATGTAAAAACAAGCGCAAAGAAAAACAAGGCAAGATGCAACCAGTGAATGGCGCCTGCCATCCGCTCGAATGTACTCCAAAAACTCCGCTCAACGTTTATCCCGGTGAAGGAAGTAACAACGGTAATCAGCACGAAAATTCCCATGGCAATCGAAACCGCATTCCATCGGGGACGAAATTTTTTATTCGATAGTGCAAGAAGAAGCCAGGCTGCGAAAATAATTTCTGCGAATATCCAAAAAAATACTGTTTTGGGAACAACGAATGGGAAGAAAAACGAAGGGTGTACCACGAGCGGCGCACACAAGGCAATATATGCGCCCCAACGAACAACTTCAACCAAAAAACGCGCAAATCCGGCTTGGCTTGTTTGTTTTGCCTGCTCACTTGGCACAAAGTGATCTTCGAGAACTTTGCGTTGTTTTTTACGCCGAGATTTTCTGCCCACCGGTCGTAACTCGTAACTCGTAATCCGTAATCCGTAATTTTACGAGTTACGGATTACGGTTTACGGATTACGGAACCTATTTACTCCTCTTGCTAAGTAGTTGCTCATTTATTTTATCCACCGCCTTATGCAGCTTCAAATCTATCCCTTGTTCCTTCGCAAACTGAATAAAAGTCTTCATATCTTTTGGCAGGCAGGCGCCTGCGTACCCACGATACCCATCGTGAAATATCGAAAAATGACTGTCGTTTATGCGTTTGTCCATGGTAAAGCCGACCCGCACATTGTCGTAATCAGCTCCAACTTTTTGGCACACATCATAAAGTTGATTGGCGAACACTACATTTTTTGCGTAATAATTGTTTATAGAATATTTAATAAGCTCCGCCTCTATTGCCCGAACAATCAGCGACTGCGCTCTTGGAAGCAGAGGCATAAGCATTTGACAAATCTTCTTTGTTTTTTTATTTGTGTATCCCAGGATTTGTTTATCAGGATACGCGTAATCTTCTTTGGCGTATTTTGCACACAAAAACTCCGGGTTGAATATGATATTCAGATGCGGATACTTCTTCGCGAAATAATCGGAGGCGCCCGGAGGTATTGTGGACTTTATAACCGCGATGCGCCCCTTTGGAAACTTATCGAGATTTTCAACTTGCGCCGAGATGTCCGCGCCCCGAAAAACTGTCTGCCCTTTTCTTGTCGCACACTTCGCGTAAGGACTAGGCAAGCAGATAAAAATTATCGGCCGCGCTAAAACCTCCTCTAATGTATGCGGTGTGCGCACAAACTTATCCCAAATTTTGCATTCCTTAAAATGATATTGAATGGCACTGCCGACATACCCCGCGCCTATAATGCCGAATTGTGATGGATAAAACATAAAACAAGGAGTCCGTAACTCGTAACTAGTAATTTACGGATACGGATTACAAGTTACCCATTACGGATTACGAGTTACGAGTCCCTTAATTCCATCTTGTAGTGAAATCCTCGGCTCCCACCCTAATATTCTCTTCGCCTTGCTTATATCCGCAACCGTATCTCTCACTTCCCCCTGGCGCTCGGGGATAAATGTATGCTCACCTCCAATAATATCAGCTATTTCCAGTACGCTATGGTTATCGCCCATGCCGATATTTACCACCTCGCCATTTCCTTTTCCAATTCGCGAAGCAAGAATATTCGCCTCCACAACATCCGCTACGTTTGTAAAATCCCGAGTTTGTCGCCCATCTCCGCATATAGTAAGACGTCTCCCCTCCGCCTTTTGGCGCAAGAATTTCCCGATTACCGTGGCATAGTCACCTTCCATATCCATACGGGAACCGTAGACATTAAAATAACGTAAAGATATTGTATCGAGCCCATAGAGATCTGTAAACTCCCAGCAAAGTTCCTCTCCAACATACTTGGAAAGTCCGTATGGACTTAGGGGTTTCACCGCCATGCTTTCTGAAAGCGGAAGCTTGCTCTGGATGCCATAGGCCGAAGAGGAGGCGCTATAGACAACCCTCTTTACCCCCGCATCCCGAGCCGCAAGTAATGTGTTGAGCGTACCGGTTACATTAGAGCGAAAGGTTTCGCTAGGGTTTTCGATAGATCGGCTAATCCTTGGCAGGGCAGCAACATGGAATACAATCTCTTTTCCCTGAAACGCTGGCTTGATTGCCGCGAGATCTGCGATATCCAGCTGTAAAAACTCTGCGTTGGTTTGGAGATTTTCACGCTTGCCGGTAGAAAGATTGTCAATAACGGTCACGTTGTGGCCATCCTTTAATAACCTTTCTACCAAGTTACTTCCTATAAATCCGGCGCCACCGGTGACAAGTACGTTCATAGGTTAGGTGCTAGGCAGCTAGAAAAAATCCTAGAGCCTAATCCCCTAAAGTCTAAATCCTACTTATCGTAGCTGATATTTACAAATCCCGCAATCCCATTACAATAATGGGATGCAAGACATACTCAAAATCAAAAGATGGATCCTGCTTGCCGGAGATCTTCTCGCTCTTACGACTTCGCTTCCGATCATGCTTTTTGTTTCTTTTCGGGGCGCGCTTGACTCTCGCCTCTTTTTGAACCACCTTTTTCCCTTTCTTGCAATCTACTTTTTTATTGTTGTCCTTTTCTATATAGGTGGGCTCTACGACGTACGAACACGTAAGTCGGCAACTTCTCTTCTCCCAACCATCCTTCTCGTTCATGTGGCAGGAGCTGTATTTGGAATTATAATCTTCTACCTTCTAACCGATTTCTCTTCTGTTACTCCCAAAACGAATCTAGCCCTCGCCATGGCCGTCTCGACAGCCCTTGTCTGGGGATGGAGGTCGCTTATATTTCAACGCTTCGTTATCCAGCACCTAAAAATCAATGTCGCAATTGCCGGGATCAACGAACATGCGAAGGAATTAATGAGCATCATGAACATGCGGCCGTACCTTGGCTATCAGCTCATAGCGCTTATTCATACCGAACCGTTTTTGAGCCAGAAAACCGACGAACATGTACAAACATTTTTTGCCGACAAGAATCTCATAGCCAACTTACAGAACGCGAAAATTGATACGGTAATCACGGCTGAAAATCCCCATCTCAACCCTGCGGTAGCCAAAGCATTCTATGAATGCATTCCCTACAAAATTCAATTCCTCGATCTCGCCCAAAGCTACGAGTTGCTTACGGGGCGCATCCCCATATCCTACATCAACCAAACCTGGTTTCTCGAAAACATCAATGAATCTAACAAAAAACTATACGACGAGGCAAAGCGAATCATCGATATATGCGCTGCGGCATTCTTCTTGCTGATCTCTGCCCCCTTTTGGCCCCTGATTGCCCTTGCAATCAAATGGGAAAGCGCTGGGCCGGTGTTTTACGCGCAAGAGAGGGTTGGCGCGAACAAAAAACTCTTCCGTCTCATTAAATTCCGTTCCATGATCAAAAACGCCGAGCAAGACAAACCTATCTGGGCTCAAAAAGAGGATCGGCGAGTCACGAGAGTTGGAATGTTCCTGCGAAAAACCCACCTCGATGAACTTCCCCAAATGTTCAATATCCTGCAGGGCGATATCAGCCTCATTGGGCCCCGACCAGAACGCACCGAATTTGTGCGGGAACTGGAACGGCAAATCCCTCACTACAACATCCGCCATATCATCAAACCCGGCTTTACCGGCTGGGCCCAGATCAACTTCCGCTATGCCCGCACCCCCATGGACACCTATGAAAAATTTCAGTACGACCTCTATTATCTCAAAAACCGCTCACTCATCCTTGATATCGCCATACTCCTCAAAACAGTGACTCTTTTTTTCAAAAAAGAGAAATAAAGTTACACTCGCACCCTATCGAGAAGCCGGAACCGAAAATTATATTTCTCCTTCAAAATTCTCAGAGAATCCAACGCAAGCAAAAACAAAACTGGATGAATAACAAACCGCAATCGTTCTTGACCAACAGGCGATACGAGAAAAGCGTACACAAGCACAAACCCAACAAGAAACAAGGATACTTTACGCATTTGCTTTTCTTCTTTCTTCCAAGAAAGGAAAAGGTGTAAGAATGCCAAGAATGAGATGCCAACAAAGAAAAGTTTTGGGAAAAAGGGCACAAGTATGGAAGGAGTATGGGTAATTTTTTCTCTCAATGTTCCAAGGTTAAGAGTAACCAAATCATGGTAGAGCGGAATAGACGAAAAAGATGTCTTACCCCCAGATAGGCTTTCGTAGAGATATACATACCCGTCATGAATGAACAAGCGCGGCATGTATAACGCATGGAAAACCGAATACTTGAATGCGTGATCTAAAATAAAATCTCGCGCTGCCTTTCCCAATTTCGCGGCGCGCTCAGCCCTATTTATTCCTTCGTCCCCCCCTAGAATAATTTTTATATTCTCGGGGCTATCAAAGAACGGCTCCTTCTCCGGATACAGCCATCGCTCAAACTGTACGACATTATCTTTATATAAGTTTATATTTGCTGTTGAAGAAAATTGTAGGGAGGAAAAGGTTACAAGGTTAAAGACAAGCCAAGGGGAAACAACAAGGTAAAAGACACAAAGACCAACAAGAGTCGCACGCCATGGAATCTTCTTCCCGCATGCAAGCAAAACCGCAAGGGGTATAAGGAAGACAAAATAGAACGCGATCGCCCTTGTAAGCGATGCTAGGGCGAGCGACGCACTCGCGAAGAACAGGTGTGTATTTTTTTGCGTGTGAATGAAAAGTACAAGAAAAAAGATAGCGGGAACAAAGAAAAAAACAAATAACGCTTCGGACATTAGTACATTTGAAAGCAAGGCGCCAGCCGGTTCGATTGCAAATACCAACGCTGCTCCAAACGCAACAGATTCCCTAAACACCTTTCGCCCAAGAACGTAGAGAAAAACCGCAGCAGACGAAACAAGAACGTTCTGAACAAATCCTACAACCAGTACCGAAGAGTTTGAAACCACAAAAGGTACTAAAAAGAGAGGATAAAGAGGTGGGCGATGGTTTTCTGGGACAAGGCCAATTGAGTCACTTGAGTAGACGCCGTGCGTTGCAAGATTCTGTGCAATACCTACGTATCCACCCGTATCGCCGCTCAACCAAAAATCCTGTCCATACCCATGCCAAGAAAGAATAAACAAGAATAGAAGCCGTATAAGAAGCGCAACAAAAAATACGGTTAATACTTTCTGTCCCATAGAGAAACATATACATCAAAATTTTCTATCGCGATAGAGTTGACAAAGTGACACTATTATGCTATTCTTACGCCATCACTTACATAAGCGGCGCCTACAACACATTGGAAGGAGAGGAAGATGGGAAGGATTGTATTTCTGTTGGGACTTGCGTTCACGCCGCTACTGGATGTATCCGTAAGCGATCGATCGGATCATCGGAAATCTTAACTTTTGTACAAAAGGAGAAAAATCCCATATAACATCCCGGCGATCCCCACAATTTGTATTAAACTAAGAGATTCTTTGAAGAGAAGCCAGGAGCTTACTGCAAGGAATACAAGCTGGGCGCTGACGGTAACAGGATAGAGAATGTTTAACTGTATTTTCGAAACGAGCCACACCCATAATACAAACGTTACGCAAGAAGCAATCAGTCCGCTTAGTATGTAGAGGTTTTTGAAGATAGAAAACGTTAGTCCAACCATGCCCTGGACGGAGAATGAAATTTCTCCAAGCGAAGTTACCCCTTGTTTTATTAAAAGTTGAGCGGCAACGGTGAGGATAACTACGATGAATAAAATTGTGTAATTAAATAGCATCTTCGAAAAATCTTTTTATCTTGCTGCATACATACTCGACATCTTTCTTTTTCAAAAACGGCGACGAGGGCAGCCAAAGCCCTTGCGTTGTAATTTTTTCTGAAACCGGGAATTTTCTCTTCGAGAATCCTTTGTAAATCGGCTGGGTGTTTATGGATGGATAAAATGGCCGCGATCCAATGCCGTTCTCTTTCATGTGTTCGATGAGTGCCAAGCGATCCTGGCCTGGCACCAAAATATCAACAAACCAAGGCGTAGTTTGCGCAAGGTCAGTTTTTACAAACTGAACCTGCCCGATTCCGGCTAATTTTTCCTGGTACAGCCGGTACAATTCTTTCTTCCTCTTGATACGCTCTTTGATATTGCTCATCTGGCCGATCCCAATCACTGCCTGAACATCGGTAAACTTAAAATTGTAACCAAGCGCCTCATGCCAGTCTGCTCCGCCCTGGAGCCTGCCAAAATCTTTCAGCCTCTTTACCTTCTCATAGAGGGATTTTTTGTTTGTTACAACTACACCCCCCTGACCAGTCGTTACGATTTTATGGGGGCTCAAAGAAAAAAACCCAAGTTCTCCAAACGTACCCAGATACTTATTTTTATGGCGCGATGTGAATGCCTGACACGAATCTTCGATAAAGTAAATGCCGTGCTTTTTGCATATCTTTCTGATCTCATGTATCTCGCCTGCACGGCCGTTCAGAGAAACGTGCATCAGCGCTTTCGTCTTTTTGGAAATGGGAAGATTTCGGGGGCTCATGCAAAGCGACCCTTCGTCAATATCCGCAAAAACCGGTTTTGCTCCAACCATGCGCACGGCATTGGGAGTCGCAATCATGGTAAAATCAGGAACAATAACCTCGTCTCCTTCTTTGATGCCAAGCGCCATTAAACCCAGAGCAAGGGCAACCGTACCGTTGTTTGTCATCACCGCGTACTTTACGCCTAAAAATTCGCTTATCGTCTGCTCGAGTCTCGCGGTCTCGTGAAATTCAGTCAGCCATCCGCCCGAGCGAAGGTAGCGATCCATGAGTTGTCGTTCTTTATTTGTCAGCCAGGGCTCAATTTGATGAATCATATAAGTAGTTTGTCCTTTTCCAGACCAATGTATGGGCCGTTTTTCACCTCAAGCACCTCAGTCCCCTCTTCAAGTACCTTATATCCATGCCCGCCCGCAAGGGTTATCAAAATATCGCCGGTTTTCAGCAAGAGGGATCTCATTTTTTTGTGCTTCTCATTATAGATATCTGCTCTCAACTTCCCGCTCTTTACAAACACAAGTTCCTGCACATACAAATTAACCCTTCTTGCTTTCTTGTGGGCATGAGCCTTCAGTACCTTTCCTTTTTCATATCTCCATGTCGCAACCTGAAGAGGCTGTGAATCGTCCGAATAAAAATTGAGGCCTTTGGGAAAACTGTCTTTTCTTAAAACAAGAGCAAGCAGTACACGCCCATCTTTTATAGTTGTTTTGGTCATAGAACTTCCTCAAAATATACGGCGGTTTTCTTAATGCCCTCTCGTAAATCAGTTGACGGAGTCCAGCCGAATACTTTTTTACACCGCTCTACATCCATTACTTTGTGCGCAGCGCCATCCGGACGGCTTTCGTCAAATACAAGTTCTCCATCATATCCAACGATTTCTTTTATCAAGAATGCCAGGTCTCGTATCGAAATCCCCTTGCCGGAACCGATATTGATAGGCTCAATAATCGGCTCAATGCTTAGCGAGCGCATAATTACCTCAACTGCGTCCTCCACGTACAGCCATTCGCGCACCGGTCTACCGGTTCCCCATACAACGACCCTCGCATCTCTGTTCCTCTTTGCAATGACCATCTTCCCGACAAGGGCCCCAAGCGCGTGACAGCGAACCTCATCGGTGTAATCCCCAGGCCCATACATATTCGGGAAAATCAAATTTATAAAATTCATTCCATACTGCTTATGGTATGCCCACGCGTGTACCCAGCTTGCTTTCCTTGCAATGCCATAGCTTAGCACCGATTCGTGAAGCGGTCCATCCCACCACTCATCCTCTCGAAAAGATTTTCCAGACACATCCGGATACGTGCAGTTTGAAATAGGATTAATGAAAAGCGTAACTCCTGCCCGCCGCGAACATTCGATAAGATGCGCGCTCATCAAAGTATTATTGAAAAAAATCTCCCCGGGTTTGTCGTATCCAAATTGAATGCCGCCAACAAAGGCCGCGGCGTTTATGACAATATCTGGCTTCTCGCTCGTAAAAAAATTCTCGAGTTGCTTTCTGTCTCTAAAGTCCACCCCTTGGCTTAGCGAAGAACTCACGTACGGAACGCTCCCCTTTTCTAACCGTCTTACAACGCTCTTTCCTAAAAATCCGGTACCGCCTGCGACAAATATTTTTTTAACGTTATCGGACATTCTTTGTTGCGCGTACAATAATAAAAAGGCCTAAATGATTGAGGGGGGATTTCTCAAACACGTTATCTAGCCACTTGCCAATTGGAGCTGGTAACACCATGATTCGTTTCCCCTCTCGGACCTCAAAATTGTGCTGCTGAAGCATTGATGTGAGCTGGCCAAGCTCTGAAAACTTGCGATTCCTGTCGTCAAAATACATTCTGGATATTCCCATTTTTCTCATAAGCCTGCGCAGGCCGTCATAAAACCTTGCCACATTGTGATTTGCGCAAGATATCAAAAGGGTTCCTTGAGGCCGAAGCACTCGATACGCCTCGGAAACAAATTTTTCTGGACTATCCAAACAATAGATGACTTCAGAAGCAATAACCGTGTCAAACGAATTATTTTTGAAAGGAAGATCTTGCGCGTCACAGCATACAGCTTTGACCCCCAGCTTCTTCTCGGCAACCCTGCACATCTCCTCCGATATATCGGAAACCACAAGACGGCTTCTGTTGGGAAGCATCATGGCAACCGCTCCGGATCCCGCGCCGACTTCAAGAATATCTCCTTTTGCCCACTTCACCAATGCCTCCCCCCTTCTTCTTCGTGAATACACATTGCTTACCGCGTCGTAATTTTCGGCAATACCGTCAAATATCTTTTTGAAATCTTGATTGCGAGGCTTCTTATATATATCGGGTTGGAAACGTAAGCGCAGAATCTCCTTCAGTATTTTTAACCCGTGAAAAAACGCATTGACTTTCGACTTTCCCCCAAACCGCTTTCGCTCCATTGCTGATACCTCGGCAAATCGCAGTCCGGCTTTATGGGCCTTAATTAAAATCTCCGGGCAAAACTCAAACCCATCACATCGCAAATCAAGTCGTTTCAGTCCATCCTTTGTGATGCCGGTAAAAAGATAGAGGCTATCTGTAACGCGCATTCCGTGAACAATATTCGTAAGCCAGGTAAAAAGCATATTGCCGGTGAACCTGATCCACGTATCATCCTCTGTCTTCCCGCCTTGTAGGTATCGGCTTGCCATGACATACTCATATCCTTCTTTCATCATCTCGACAATTTTTGTAATATCGGCAGGGTTGTGAGAGCCATCTGCGTCCATCATGATGATAATATCACCTGTTGCAATCTCGCACCCCTCCCGCAGCGCACCTCCGTATCCTCGACTTTTTTGAAGATACGCATTGTATCCAAAAGATTGCACAACTTCGCGTGTGTTATCTATGGAGTTTCCGTCGACTATAATAACCTCGTCCACCGCATCTTGCGGCAACTCCTCCAACAACTGGCCGATGCAGTCGCCTTCGTTTAAAGTTGGAATAATGACAGAAATTTTCATCTCTTTAGAGGACATTCTTCCTTTCGATGCAATGCCTCGTTTCATCATAATACTTACAATGGATTCATAGTACTACTGAATAATCCATAATACAAGAGTGCCTGTAAAGTTACATTTTTGAATGACTTGACACGGAATGCCTTTAGGGAGCGGTTTTAAAAAAACCGAAGCGCCATCACTTCGGTTTGGATTATTCGAAAAAACGGATAGACAGGGGCCGACACTCCCCTAGTCGAATAACGTATAAGGAACCTGGTCCTCTCTATCGAACGGCGTATCTCCAAGGCTTATTAAGATTGCGGGTCCAGTGAAAGAAAACGCATGTACGGTCAAGGGAGGCATTTCTATAATGCAGGGCGCCTCGATCTCCTCCCACCGCATAATCTCTCGCGCCCTACCGTCGCTCGCGACTTTCTGGGTAAAAAGGAGGGCTGTACCAGAAACGAGAATAAAAGTCTCGGTTAGATTTCGGTGAAAATGGTTTCCGAGTATTGCCTTGTCTTTCACTGCTAGGTGGGTTACGCGGACTATGCCTGAAATACCGCAAAGCACCTCGTAGACACTCCTTCGAGTGTCATCGTGCTGGCATGTTAGTGGCGCAACTCGCAACTGCTTTTCGCTTACCAACGTACTTCCTCCTTTAAGCGCCTCTAGAACGTGACCTGCTTTCTTGTTCCCTCGGTAATCCAGTCTGCCTCCATCCATTCTGCCTTCCACTGGGACTGCGGGAGCTGCTCGCCGCTTTGAAAAATTGCTACGGGGTCTCCTCCTTGAACCGGAGCAAGACGGATGGGCCGATTGAGCAATGCTCCGTCTTCTAATCTCTCCCCATCAAAGAGCCGGAGCTCACAAAGCCGTATGGGAAGATAAATCCTCCAGTACAACGTAACAGTTACTGACCCAATCTGGGGATCAATGGTAACTGCTACATTTTCGACCGGTATCTCTTCGTTGTCAACGAGGAACATAATGTGGTCTGCATCTCTTGCTCTTGCACATTCGAAAATACGCTCGTACACATCCGCGCGTACTATCCTCGTTGGCTTAAGTCCCCACGCATCGAAGTTTGCTAAAACGCTTGTACCGATACCGACAGCACGTCCTAGAACGTACACCACTCCCTTCGCATCTAACATCAACACTTCGTCGCAGGCCTCGCGGGTAGCTACTATCCGAGGATGAAATAATTCTTCGAAACTTTTGGGACAACCTCCCGGGATTACCCACCCTATGGGTGGAATGTCCCGATAGTGGCTCACGATATATTCTTTCTCCTCAAGAACGAGGATCAGACATACGTCTCCTGTTATAACCTCCAGGGGTTGATCGCACGAAGCAATCTGTACGAAATTCGTCCCCCGATCTAACTCCAGAAGGGCCGAGTCAAACCAGGATCGCGAAACGCTCGCAAAATGTTGCTGTCTTTCTTTGGAGCTTGTGAGAATCTCCGAATCCCAATCGAGCTTTACATACAGCGTCTTGTTTTTTCGTGATACCCACGCCTGCCTGGCGCGTACGGTCAAAAACTGATTTCCTGTTATGTCCCGTGCGTCTTTGAGTTGTCGAAGATCTGACACTCTCGCTACCTCCTATGAAATCGCGGCTTGAAGCATTCGTATATTATACATGCTGCTGTTAAGAAGTCAAGTTTGGACCTTATGCTCTTCTGTACAATGAGTATTGTACGAAGTACTTTTTATTTTTTATTCCTTTTGATCTCATCGTAATCATGCTTTGTCATTCGAGCGGCTAACTCTTTGAATTTTATTCGCGGGCGCCAGCCTAAAATGTTTTTTGCCTTGGAATAATCTCCAACTAAGATTGCGGGGTCCGATGGTCGAAAGTATCTCTCATCGACCTCAATAATGGTGCGGCCGGTTTTGCGATCAATTCCTTTTTCGCGAAGTCCCTTCCCTTTCCATTCAAGCTGAAATCCAAGAAGCGAAGCAACCTCTTCGGCAAACTCTCGTACGGAATGAGCCTCGCGGGTTGCGATTACAAAGTCATCCGGTTTTTTTTGCTGAAGCATTAAAAACATCGCTTGCACGAACTCTGGAGCGTATCCCCAGTCTCGCTTCGCATCGAGATTTCCCAATAATAAGTTCTTCTGTAAGCCAAGTTTAATCCGTGCAAGACCTTGAGTAATTTTTCGCGTCACAAATGTCTCTCCTCTTTTTTCACTTTCATGATTAAACAATACGCCGTTTACTGCAAATATATTATATGCCTCGCGGTAATGTTTGGTTATGTTGTACGCAAACACTTTGGCGCAGGCATAGGGACTCTGGGGATTAAAAGGTGTTTCTTCATTATACGGCGGGGGTGTTGGCGGAGATCCAAACATTTCACTCGAGCTTGCTTGATAAAACTTTGTCTTCACGCGTGCTTCTCTGATTGCATCAAGTATTCGTAGTGTTCCAAGGCCCGTGACATTCGCGGTATACTCGGGCATATCAAAACTCACCCGCACATGGCTTTGGGCACCAAGATTGTAAATCTCGTGGGGATTTATTTTCTCAATAGTTCGACTGACGTTGCTGCTATCGCTTAAGTCACCATACACGGTACGGAAGCGTTCGTACCCCGGCTTATCATATATATGGTCAATTCGACCTGTATTAAAAGAGCTTGATCTTCGCTGGACACCCCACACCTCGTACCCTTTTTTCAATAAAAACTCCGCGAGATACGACCCATCTTGCCCGGTTACCCCAAAAATAAGCGCGCGTTTTTGCTGTGGCTTTTTCATGCGTCGGTAATTTTTCTAATGTTATACGTCTTATAAAAATACGAATCCTTATCTTTCAGTAAAATTTTTGGCAGTCCCTCTTCCACGATTCTCCCATCGTCAAGAACAAGTATCCTATCGCAATTCAGCAAGGTAGACAACCGATGAGCAATAACAAGCATCGTGATCTTCCCTTTTATCTCCCCTACTGCTTTTTGAATCATGAACTCTGACACATTATCAAGAGCGCTGGTCGCTTCGTCCAGAATGAGGATCTGCGGCTGCCGCGCAAGAACTCTTGCAAGTACCAGTCTCTGCTTCTCGCCTCCGGAGAGCAATATTCCTCTTTCTCCAACCGGAGCTTGGAATCCTTTTGGCTGCTCTTGTATAAAATCATATATAAAAGCCATTTTTGAGGCAGCCTCAATTTCTTCGTTGGAAAGCGTATTATCATAAAACCGTATATTGTTTTCTATCGTATCGTTCATCACAAACATCTCCTGTGATACATAGCCAATATGTTCTCGCCATTCTCTTATGTCTACTTG
>Ga0213870_1000720_pt1 | contig 15448 bp, 15 predicted proteins | sample WICALVC2017_Meta_FD_160119 | JGI IMG/M metagenome (GOLD analysis project Ga0213870, IMG submission 160119) | Freshwater microbial communities from subterranean cave lake in Wind Cave National Park, South Dakota, United States - WICALVC2017 | ecosystem: Environmental > Aquatic > Deep subsurface >... | reverse complement strand
GGGTTAAGAAAACAGCAAATTGAAGAAGAAAAAAGGAGAAAAGAAGAACTCAAAAAGCGGAAAGAACTTGAAGAAGAAAGGAGAAAGCAAGAAGCAGAAAAAAAGAAGGGAGAATTAGAAAAACGCAAAGAAGAAGAACTGAAAATTCAAAAAACTGCAGTAATAAAAGAGTTAGAAACCAAATTAAACAAACTCAAAGAAAGCATAAAAAAACTGAATTCTGAGCTAAAAAATCTTGAATCTGAAAGAAAAAACATTTCTAACAGAGCAAATGATATTGACGCAGAGCTGATGCCTATAGAACATGACGTCATAAATAAATCAAAAGAATATGATGATATAAAACGACAGAAGAAATCCCTTAATGAAAAATACAGCACACAACTAGCAGAATTGGAGAAAAAGGAGCTTGAAGAAAGAAAGACAAGAAGTTCGAGAATAAAAGAGCTTAAGGCAAAATTACTAGACAAAGAAGATGCTTTGCTGGGGGAATTAGAGCACGAACTGAGAAAATTAAGCCCTGAAAAGAGAAAAAAGACTGAGAAATGGAAAAGGCTCGAGATAAAGGCTAAGCTTAAGCTTGAAGAGCATAGCCTTGAAGAGCAGGTTAAAAAAGATGAAGGCAAAACTCCTGATGAAAGAAAGCAAATAGAAGAAAATTACAAGAATTCATCGAGAGACTTAAACAAAAATATGGCTGTACTCAAGCAGGCCATAGTCGATTTGGAGAGCCATAAAGAGCACGTATTAGTCGAGAAAAAACATTCACATCCTAATCTCTTAACCATAGAAAAGAAGATAGAGGAAATAAAGAAAACAATAGAAAGAGCAGAAAGATCTAGCGCACAGCTGGAATCAGAATTGGCAAAAGCCAGAGCAGAGATAAAGCCTAGATTGGGGATATTGGGCAGCCTATTCAGCTTAGAAAGGCCTGTTAAAGAAAAAGAAGAAGTAAAAGAAAAGATAAAAGAAGAGCCTAAAAAAGAAAAGAAAGAAAAAATTGAACTTAAAACTGAGAGCGAGCTAAATAAATGTTACAATAAATTGCACGAAGCAAATGAAGCCTTAAACAAAAATAATTTGGAAAATGCAAAGGCCTTCTATATTTCAGCAAGAAATATTTATGTCAAATTAAGTTATGAAGACAAAAAGAAAGTCTATAACGAGCTGATGGAAGTTTATAATAGATTATTGAAATAGATCATTTCTTATTTTTCTGCGCCTCTTTTTGCAAGTCAATGCCCAAATCCTTTAGGCTTTTGATATGCATCTGCATTAGTTGCTCTACGATTGAAAGAATTTTCAGCATTTCCTCCCGTTCTTTTGCAAGAGTTGTCAAGGCACCCTTATGGAAGCCTATCTGCTCGTCTTTGCTTATGTCTTTTGGCATTTAAAAATCACTTTTTTGTTGTCTTCTCTTCTTTGAGAACTTTTTTTGCAATCATAAAAACCACTAATGCAATTACTAAAAAGTTAACTAAAGCCCCTAAAAAGTGTCCCCAAGAAATAACTATAGGTCCTAGTGAAATTGTTGCTTTTTGCCATTCTCCTCCAGGAATAAAAGGAGTTATTATTGGCATTACCACATCATTTACCAATGCCTGTACTAATACTGTTGCAGCCACGCCTATGATGAATGCTACAGCCAACCCTATTATCTTATACTCGTACAAAAATTCCTTGAATTCCTGAACTAAACCCATAATAAAGCATTTAGTTTTTTGCATAGTATTTAAATATTGCCATGAAATAACAAAAATTATGACGCAAGTTTTAGGCATTGTAAAAGAAGGAAAGCTCATTCCAGAGAATCTGTGGATTAAGTTTGTAAATAGTTTGGAAAATGATTTTGATGAGTTGGAAACAAACAAGGAGAGGGCAAAAAGAGAGATTGCAGAATCAATTATCAATGCCGTCAAGAAAAGAACAACTACAAAATTTGGAATTCTATTTTCTGGAGGTGTAGATAGTTCTTTAATAGCTTTTATTGCAAAGAAATTGAAATGCAATTTAACATGCTACACTGTTGGCTTGGAAGGCTCTGATGATATTGAATGGTCCCAGAAAGTTGCGAAAGAGTATGGATTTAATTTTAGGTATAAAATATTAAATATAAATGAACTTGAAAATGTTGTGAAAGATGTTGTTAAGCTTTTGAACGATTCTGATATTGTAAAAGTCAGTGTCGGCTCTGTTTTGTATTCTGCTGGTAGGATTGCTCTTGCAAATGGTGATAATATTTTATTTGGCGGCTTAGGTTCTGAGGAGATTTTTGCCGGCTACCAAAGGCATGAAGAAGCTTTCCAAAATAATGATTTTGAATCTCTGCACAAAGAATGCTGGAACGGCCTAAGAAATATGTGGAAAAGGGACTTGGTAAGGGATTTTGCTATTGCAAAAGCTCTTGGCTTAGATTTAAGAACACCATTCTTAGACAAGGAGTTGATTAAAGTTGCTATGCATGTTCATCCAATGTTTAAAATTGATAAAAATAACAAAAAAATAATTTTAAGAGAAGCTGCTGAATTTATCGGCTTGAAAAAGGAGTTTGCATGGCGCAAAAAACAAGCGGCACAATACGGAAGCAATTTTGTTAATGGAATTGAGAAATTGGCAAAGAAGAATGGGTTTAAATTGAAAAAGGATTACTTGCAGAGTTTGTTAAAAAAGTGATTTTTATTTTTGATATATTTTAAAATTTTTCAAATTTTTATTGATTTATTAAAATTAATGCGTTAGGAAAGCAACAAATAAATTTGCTAAAAGAATAAATGTATCAGAACAAAAGAAAGAGCTAGAGTTTAATGTGTTGATTATTTTAAAAACAAATATTCAATCCGAGACTTCGTCGCAAAATTTAGTGCTCGGCAAAATTGTCTTTGCCACTAATTTTGCCTCGCCTATTTATACATTAAAAAATCAAAATTAAACAAAAAATGCAATACAAATTTCATGCTTACGGGCATCCGAACATCCTTGCAACACATAAAACTACGCTTGAGTTTACAAAAGATTCTGAACTGACATTAAATGGAGATTGCATTATTGGAGTCAAAGCAGATTTTGATTTGAATAAAATAAAACAATTCATTAAAAAACTAAACAATAAAAAAATAACAATAACGATTGAAACATTAAATAATAAAAAAATAAGAGAAAAAATAAAAGCTGAGCTTAATACTGGTTTTAACAGCGATAAGGAATTAGTAATTAGAAGAACGGATTTCGCATCTGAAAGAACGTTTGCAATAAGGGCAAATAAGGCTGCTTTTGAGCTTAATAGAGATTTAATTAAGTTTTTAAGGCTAAAAGGTAATAAAATTATTGTTATTATTGAAAATAAGATAAAATAAAGATTTAAAATACAAAAAATTAACCTTTTCTATAAACTATATAATCTTAAAAGGATAAATTTTTAAAGTAATATAACTACATGACCCATGGGGGTTTGGTTTTTGAGAAGATGAAAAGAGGGTTAAGAGATGAAAGGCTGTAAATTAGAGAAAACAAATGATAACAACAAATGGAGCGCAAGGGTATTTGGCAAATTTGCCACCTAATTATGAGAAAATACGCGAAATAGGTAGACTAGTTAGTGATACAATAGGAAGCAAAAGAGTTTCTCAGCCTGACCATATAGCACTCGTTCTCGGACAAGATGCTGTATTGTCTTATTATTTCGTGGATACTTTATTTCATAATATCGAAAATGGAGGACCATTTCCAAGCTATAAAAGGCGTAATGAAACGGCGTTACTTGAGCATTCTTTTTCTGCTGCGTTCGGCCCATATTTTAGATATTTGGATCAAGTAATTGCGTCTCATTTTTTCCCAACACCTCGAGAGATGCGCGGCGGTTTAGTGCACGATGGTCCAGAGGAGTTTGGAAAGAGTCTTTTAGGAGCTTTGGTTGCAATAGATAGTATCGAGCATGTTTTAGGAAAAGAAATTGGTTATGATGCTGATACTGAAACAAATAAGAACGCCTTGCTGTTGGGACCGCTTGAATCTAGATTGGAAAGAATGAGGGTGCCTATTATTGATCATAATAGCACCTATAAGGCATTTACTTCATTAAGAGATGAAGTAAAGGTAAAATTAGAAAACTTGCAAGAACAGTATGTAAGGGTTTTAAAATCTTTGACGTCATTTAGAACATATATTGAGCAGAAAGTTGACTATATGCCTGCTCCACAAAAACAATACTTGTTGCAGATAATGAACACATTAATTGACAAAACTCAAAGGCTTGTCGGCAGCAGGCAAGCATTAAGAACGGGCGAAACAAAACATCTTGTAAAATCTCAATATAGTCATGTTATAGATATTATCGGTGAAGGCAGATTTTATCCGCCAATAGACAGAAGACTTCTGTTGTCAGGCAATCCTAATGATAAAATGACTGACGAAATGAGATCTGAAGAATTCTTACTTTCACTGAAACTTCTGCTACATAGAGATTACATCAAACAGATAGCTAGAAGAGTTATGACTGAGGCAAGAGAATACGCCAAAAGGCGGTTAGATGGTGATGGGTATTTAGCTAATGCGATGATAAAGCTTTCAGAATTTGCCCATAATGCCAGGACTATGGATACTATACCTACACACGCCAGAAGTATATTTTTGAAAGGTGCTATTAATGTGGAAGAATTTGCAGCTGTATCAGCGGATTTAAGAAATTTGGGTCTTGATTCTAAAAGATTAGGAATTGGGATCGATTGGGCATACAGAAGTATGAATTTAGGACTTACGAACGGCTACTCTCATTTTAAAAGATCCGCAGACACTGATACAGCAGCACAAAAAGCATTAGATTTATTTCATGCAATGAGAGAAGGCATGGGTAATTTAGAAGACATAGTTGCTTCTGTATTAACTGCAAAACCCAAAAACTCAACTACAAAGCAGCCTGTTAATGATAAATCTGGTGAACTATTGCATGCTTGAGCACAATAAACACCACTTTCTAGTAGTATTTAACGAAAGGTTTATATTCAATGTATAATATCTTGTATTAAAATGTTAGTACCTTTTGCTTTATCAGACGAGGATCTCAAGCTATATATTGCTGACTTCCACATAGCCAGAGAAGCATTTAGAAGGGCATCTCAGCATCAAGATCCGACAAAACCAATTCCCTTGCCTCCAGAGGAGGTTATGGACTTATTGTACGAGGATAGGTCAATAAATCTGCCTTTTGAAGCTTATGCTGTTGAAGTAGCTAACAGCCAAGCACATCTTGCTGACTTAATACGTGCCTCGACAAGGGATTGGGCGGGCATTGGCAGACGTGGCACAATCGATACACATAAAGGTCCGATCGATGCGTTGTTCTACAGAGGTTCTGATGCAACTGGGACAATAGTTCTTATAGGAGAGAGGGTTAAAGGTTTTGACAAATATATAGAGAAATCTATGCTTAATGTAAATGGCCAGAACGAAGCAGGGCACTTTGACCAAAAGGCTGCAAGGGCGATTATTGAGCATCCTGAAGCTATTGAATTCAGAAGAGTAAGGCCAATTAGAAACTTGAGCAGAGCGGAGAAAAAAGATTTCAGAAAAAGGTACCATAGAAAAAGTAAATTGGAGGAATTAACACAAGAAGAGCGCCGTGATTATGAAAGGGAATTTGGCAAAGAATTTGCTGGTTTAAGTGACAAAGAGAAAGAGGAATATAGACGAAGATTCACAGAAGGTCCAAACAGAGACTTATGTCTTAGCGATGCCGAAAGGCTTGCCAAGGTTAACAGTATTGATAGTATACCAATAAGTCCGCACTACATGCTACTAAAAGGATTAGAACTACGAGTCCAAAGGCAAGTTATTTATGACCACAAAGGAAATGAAGTTCTGGAATTTGAGTACATTTTAAGGAGTCGCCAAAGCAGAGGTAATGATTTCTATAATACTGTGCTAGAGAGTTGTAAGGCTGTAGGCTACCACGGAGGCGGTGCCCAGTATATCGATAGTTATGGTAGAAGATCCCATCTCATACAGAGTGGAGATTTACTGGTTAATTTCCACATTATAGATCCTAATTCGGAAATAGATATAAACGATTTAGCCAGCAGGGTACAGCAGAACTATGCAGTTGCACAAAGAAGATTTCAAATTCCTGAGAGAGATCCTAAAAAACTTACAAAAGATGAAGTGAGAGAATTAGAAGAAAAAATTCGAAAGTCAGAGTCTAAGATTATGGAAGCCATAAGATTGGGTATGGAAGATCTGCCAGCAATTGGGGATTTGCCAGAAGTTAGATTCTTAATACTGCCAGAAACCAGGACAAGGGATTTAGAGGGATTTTATGATGAAATGACTCTTGATATGAAAAAAATTAGAGAGACATTTATCAAAGAAGAGACTGGCCCAAACAAAAAGCCTGATACCGGATATGAGAATGTCAAAGTTTTTGTTTGCCTTTCTCCTAGTACTAGCCATATAAGCGGAGAATTTCAATTTAGGGATCCTGCAATGGATTTCCATGCAGAGCAAGGAGCAGGAGCAAGCTACTATAATGCCAGAGAAATTCTAAGAGTTACAAGGCAAGCCAGAACAACTGCTCCAATAACCCCTCTGGATGAAAGATTAAAGACTGCTTTTTTCACTCAAGGAGAAGCTAGCGATATTGAATTAAGCAGAGCATTTGCTGACTTTTATTCGTGGTCTTTAAAAAATTTGATTATGGCCGTATCGGCATTAGGACCTATTCCATCAGAACCAGAAAGTTTAGAAAGAAGGACTCTTGATGGGCTATTAGGCAGGCTGATAAACTTATATGAAAAAGCAAGAACAAGAGTAAGTTCAGATGATCTTGGAAGACTTGCATCTGTAATGGGTCCTATTTCAAAATCATATCTTGATGGCAAAGTTGGCGCCCCGTTAATATACGATAATAATTTGCGGGCTGTAAACGCAAAAGTGCGAAAAGCAAACTCAGATTTAGGAACAAGTTTTGATCATTTCGAAACTGATGAAGAAATTGCATTATTCTTGCATAAAAAGCAAATTGATTTCCTGTATAAAGTCTATGAGCACCTTGCTGGATCTGAAGATGTTAGGAAAGTCGCTGCATCATTTATTGTAGGTCAATTAGTAAGACGTTATAATGACTATTTTGAAGAAAACCTTCCAGATCAAGTCGAACTGAATTACAGGGGGAGAATTGATAGTTTTGGCAAGGATAGGGGATGGGCTACTTATACATCTAGAGGCAGACAATTTGGAAATATTCCGACCAGAATGAGGGGAAGAATTAATAGATTATCTGATGCTGTACACGATCTATCTGTATTGGAAGAGATATCAGGAACGCCTTTTGGACCAATTGATGATTATACGCAGGAAAGACTTAGAAGGGCTCGCAATAAATTAACTTCGGTAAGAACTTAAACAAAATTTAAATATAAGACTTAAATCCCATAGAACTATGCTTGAGGGTTATGAAATAAAGGATGTCAGGAACTATTCTGCTGAAGAGCTACGACAACTTACCACAGTAATTGATGCAGAACTGCAAGAAAGAGTAACATCTAAGCCTTCACTCTATTTAATTGGAAGATATCTTGTAGCTTTCAAAAGAGAAAAGAGAAATTATTTCTTAGAAATCTATAAATCAGCAGAAGGCTCCATATGGTGGTCTTACGGTGAAAACAAATTTCCAGTCCTAGGTTTGAGTATTAGCAATATAACCAAAAAAAGTATTGATTTTATGTTGCTAGATTCTATGCTGCACACAAGCCCTAAAAGAGGTACGCCAATAGAAGCAAATCCTGCCAACATCGTAACAAATTATCTGGACTTGGTAACAAGAATATTGAATGATATTAGAGTACACTAGAAATATTAAAAAGCGTTAACTCTCCTCGTCTTCCCAACATAATTTAAAATTCTTTTATTAGAATATTTTCCAGTTCCTAAAAAATCATTTTTATTCACTAAAAAATCCCTAGGATTTTTGGTGTCCCGAAAATCTTTGATTTTCGCGGCTTTCAAAATCACAAAGCCATTGCAATCTTTGCATTCCTTTTCCAAATCTTCGCCCTTAAACCATTTTCTTGTCTCTTCTTCGTTTAATTCAACGACATTCTTTGTTGCTTTTGGACCTACAATTTGGCTACCTTCAATGCTTAATCTTATTCCTAATTTATCAAATTCGCAAAAATACATGCCGACAGAATTCAATCTTAATTTTGACAAATCAATTTTTGAAATGTCTTTGCTGATTACAAAAATTCTGTTCTTATTGTTCTTTAGAAATCCATAATCTAATTTAATTTTTGCACCCCATTGCTTATCAATCATTTCATATATTTCTTTTATTTCCTTGTTGTTAAGGATTTTCAGTTCAGGCATTTTGGTTGATATAGTGGACGAAAACTGAGTGCAGAACTTTTTTCCGTTACGCAGTTCGGAAAAAAGTTTTGCGAATAGGATTTTTATCAAAAATCCGTGTTTGAGTCCAATTTTTTATTATTATCTTATGATATCTTTGTTTTAAATAATCAGATTCCCCACATAGGGTTTTGATTGCGCATTATCTCTGCAATTTCCTTTAGCAGCTCTATTTCTTCTTGGCTTAATAATTTCTTAAATTCCTTGTATTTCCTGAAATGCTCTTCTGGAATTGCAGAGTACAAAACATCTTCCTCATGAATTTGCCTGCCAGCAGTTACATCTGGCAATGAAACTGCAACTCTTTTGCCTTTCTCTGCTTTCTCAATTGTTTCCTGCTCATGCTGCATACTTTTAGCTTCAGTTATTGTTGCTCCATCTTTTTTCATCAATGGAGTTCCCGCTTTCAAAGTTCCTGTAAGAACTTCAACTCCTACAACAGCAGGATTATTCTGCCTGAAAATATAGCCTCTTAAAATCTGCAGCTTGCAGGGCTTGACTAAATAATCAATCTCTTTTGCCTCAAGCTTTTTTCTTTCTTCCTGCTGCCACTTTTCAAAATCCTCAATAAGCTTGTATATTATGTCGCTCAAGATAATTTTTACATTGTCCGGAGCTTTGACATCTGGCATAAGCTCAACATTAAAGCCCAGAATTGCTGACTGCAAAGGATCCTTTTCATAATTGATTTCTGCATCTGAGATATCTTTTTTTGAGATATTTCCAATAGAAGTCTTTTTTATCTCTATATTTTTTTCTTTTAGCAATTTAATCAATGCCTCTAAGCTTCCCAAGGAATCTGCTTTTATAACAATTCCCTGCTTGTCTGTTTCTATTATAACCTCTTCAACTTCTTTCTTTATTTCCTCTTTTACCTTATCAACATCAGCCAAAGCACAGCCTCTTAATGGCATGCCTGCAACAACATTGTCTAATTCTGGGCCAGAAATCTTGATGCCTATGGCTGCGCTTGCCTGTTTTACATTCTTGAATTTTGCTTTTTTATCGCGCATCTCCATTAATGGCTGCGACATCAAGATTGTTTTGACTTTTGAAACAACTGGTTCAGCCAAAGAACCTATAACTATAGTATCATTCTGCTTTAAAGTGCCGTCATAGATTATTACGTCAATTGTCGTGCCTAAGCCTTTCTCCTCTTTAACTTCCAACACAGTGCCTTTTGCATAGCCTTCAACATCAACCTTCAAGCTTTCTTCAAGGAATTTCTGCGACAATCCTGTCAGAACCATCAATAATTCTGGCAATCCTTCCTTAGTTTTTGCGGAAATTGGAATAATTGCGATTTGTTTTGTGTAATCCTCAACCCTGTCAAACCTTTCAGAATTAAAACTATGTTCAGACATCTTGCCAACAACTTCGTATAATTTTTTTTCAAGCAAAAGCATTACTTGCTCTTGCTGTTTTTGTATATTTTCTATTAATGTAAGATTCTGATTAGAACTCCATCCTGATAATAAATCAATTTTATTCAAAGCAACAACAAATGGAGTCTTGTATTGTTTCAGAATATCAATGCATTCTATTGTTTGCAATTTGACACCTTCATTAATATCTATCACAAGAATTGCGATATCAGCCAGATTGCCCCCTCTTTTTCTCAAATTGGTAAAAGCTGCATGTCCTGGCGTGTCAATAATGACGAATCCTGGAATTTTTATTTCAATCTTGGCTTTATGCAGCAAATTTCCGCAGATTTTCTTTATTGTTTCCGTGGGAATTTGAGAGCATCCTATGCTTTGGGTTATTTTGCCAGGCTCTGACTCTACAATAGCGGTATTTCTAATTGTGTCAAGCAATTGAGTTTTTCCCGCATTGACATTTCCCATCACAGTAACTATAAGTTGTCTTAGCATTATCAAAAGTAAAGAAAGCGTGTTTTTAAACGTTGTGTAAAGCGAAGATTTTTAATTGGTTTATTGTTAATCATTTGTATGATAATAAATGAAGGATCATTAAAATTAAAAACAAAGAAATTTAAGAGAATCTCAAAACAAATGGGTGTCTTCTATAACCCAATCATGAGCTTGAATAGGGATATTTCCGTTTTACTTTTAAATTCTATCAACAAAAAAAATATGCAAATTGCTGATCCATTGGCAGCAAGCGGTGTAAGAAGCATCAGGTTTTTGAAAGAATTAAGCAAAAATAAAATTAAGAAGATTTACATTAATGATATTGACAAAAAAGCAGTGAAATCTATAAAAGAAAATTTGATATTAAACAAATTCAATTATAAAATTAATAAAAAAATATCCATAAATAATGAAGATGCAAATTTGTTTCTCTTAAATTCTAGCGGCTTTGATTATATAGACATCGATCCATTTGGTTCTCCTAATTTTCTACTCGACAGCTCATGCAGAAGGCTTGCAAGAGATGGTATTTTGGCAGTTACTGCTACTGACACAGCAGCCTTATGCGGCACAGCATTGAATGCATGCGTGAGAAAATACTGGGCTGTGCCGAAAAAAGACGCTTTAATGCATGAAACCGGATTGAGGATTTTAATAAGAAAAATACAATTGGTTGGAGCGCAATACGACAAAGCCCTAGTTCCAATTTTCTCTTATTCTAAGGCACATTATATGAGGATTTTTCTTAAAAATGAAAAAGGAAAAAATAGGGTTGATGAAATCTTACAGCAATTCAGTTTTTTAAACAATGTTGGTCCTTTATGGATTGGGAAGCTTTATGATAAAGAGTTATGCGATAAGATGTATAAAAATGCACTGAAAAATGATTTTTTCAAAAACGACAAAGAATTGCTCAAGTTTCTAAAAGTAATAAAGGATGAGTCAAAAATAAATTCTGTTGGGTTTTATGACTTGCATGATATTTGTGAAAAAAACAAGATTAAACATCTGCTAAAAAAGGATATAATAAAGAAGAATATAAAAAGACTAGGCTTTAAAGTTAGCGATACTCATTTTGCAGGTAATGGGATAAGAAGCAATATTCCATATCAAAGATTGGTTAATTTGCTAAAAAACAAATAAATTTATATATGTGGAAATGTTGAGAAATCTGAAATGCAAAACAAAAATTTGCCGAGTATCACTCTTTTTCTTTCACTAATTATATTTATCATAGGGTGTCAAGCTCAAGAAAAGCCTATTGAGAAAACTGTGGAAGAAGTGGTAGATACTGGAATTCTTGCAGTTGAATCCGCTCCAAGTACAGCTCAAGTTTATGTTGATACTGAATTCAAAGGTGAAACACCATTCACATTGTATAATATCCCCACTGGCCAGCATAAAGTAGTTATCAAGAAGGATGGCTATTTAGATTATGAAAAGATAGTGACTATACAAGTAGGAAGGACTGAAAGCTTGGATGTAAGCTTAATACCTGTAAAGCCCACTGAAGAAAAACCTGTTGAAGAAATCCAAGAAAAGCCGGAGGAAGCTCCAGTAAAAACACTAAGCAAGATAAATTATAGCAGCTTTGCCATGTACTATGATTTTGAGAAGCCAGAGTTTACAGAGATAAGGACAGACAAAAGCGATTTATTCTCAAGAAAGTATGACAATTATATTCATTTTACACCAATGTCTGGAGCAAAAATAAACGGCATCAACAAAGCATTAAGCGAGGTAGATAAAGAGGATTGTATATTTCCTGACGCTGCGGTTGTTTTGTTATATTCTAAACAAACGCTTTGTGTTAAAACAATAGAAGGAAATATTGCTGTCTTAAGCTGGAAAGAATCATCTAATGAATTAGAATGGAAACTATTTGGCTAGCCAACTGCCCTTCTTACATCAGTAACTTCTACCGATTCGACACCATCAATCTGGCTTATTTTCTGCTCAAGCTTTTCAGTGCTTCCAATGCCTTCATTCATTACAAAAAGGATTTCTAATGCTTTTAGGCCAAATGCAATCGGTTTTATACTTATCTTGAACTCTTCGGAATTGCAGAAATCAATTATTTCCTGTTTTGCTTTTGTCTCTAATTCATTTAAATTAACCTCAGTGCTCTGAGGCATAATCCTTAAAGTTACAACAACTCTTGCCATTTGAGAACTAATTGGGCCCTTCAAAGTTACAGTTCCCACACTTATATTTTGCAGCTATCTGCCTGCAGTGCTGGCACCTTACAATTTCTGTTTTGCCGCATTTAGGGCAATTAAATCTTGTTGAGCCGATTGTGTTTGTGATTCTTTTCTTGCACGACGTGCATACTGCCTGTTTTCCTGCCATAATTTTGGAATAAGAATACGATTTAAAAAGGTTGTGCTGTTTTTAAGTATATGATATTCTACCTTCTTTCTCATCAATCTCAAAAATTTTCCCAAAAAACTGCTCTATTGTGTAAATATTTGTCCTGCAATGGTTTGTTATTTCAGAAGCTTTTATTTTGCCTCCTATTAAAGCCATGAAGGGTAAGATCTGATCTGCTAAAAACCTGTCAACTGGCGCTTTGCTTTCAATCTGCGTGATTAATAGATTAGCAGCTTCCTCCCCCACAATTTCTGCTTTCTTTCCCTGCTCTCCTAAAGAATCTGCTCCAACTCTTATTGGATTGTTTTCATCAATATCATCTTTGTTTTTCGAGAAAATTGCCCATAATGTTATGCCAGAGCCTGTTGATAAAGTATCTTGATATTGGGTTGTTATTGAAATTGGGGCATGATAATTTTGCTTTAATATTAATTGTGCAGAATCTGCTTGGCGTTCAGCTACCTTTGCATTTTCAAGATTTCGTGAAGCATGAGAAATGCCTTTAATTTGTATTAAATGGTGTTGTTCAATCAAGCTGTATGGATGAATATTTTGTTTTAAATGTTTTTGAAAATCCTCAAAGCTAGAAAAATCATTCAATTTATATTTTGGATTTATTTTGATTTCAACTTTGCCGTTGCCTTTTGGATAATATCCCCTTTTCAATAATTTTGCTTCTGTTTTTGCAAATCTTTGGAGTTGCGGCAATAATATATTGTTGAAGTAATCGAAGGGCTGACTAAATTTGGTGTCGCTTCCACCAATTATTGTTATTGTAATTGGTTTTGACACAAACATAATAGGTAACAATAAAGCCTGCATTAATAATGTAATAGAACCTGCAGTCTCAATATCAATATTCAGATTTTTTGCGACTAATTTTTTTGGATAATATTTTAGTGATAAAGAACCAAGTTCTGCGCCTTCTGCTTCGGCATTACATAATTCTTGCAATGATTTCACGCAATAAAGGTGCTGATTTTTCAATCCTGGCTCTTTTCTTCCTTTTCTTATGTCGTGAATTTCAAATGACTTTTTGGTTATTGTGGATAAGGCTAGTGCTGTCCTAGCGATTTGGCCACCAGATTCCAAATATCCGCCATCGATTCTAATCATAAATTAAAAGAAACATAGTGTTCATTATAAAATTATATATTTTCTATATCACTAAAGCCAGAATCTAAACCTTCTAATTGGCTAGAGCTTAGTTCTTTCTCTTCAGTATTTGCATTGCTAATATCATTGCCAAAATCTGCTGTTTCATCACTTGGTTGTGTAGTTTCTAGTTGAATAATTTACGTTCTAGGCCTGCACGCAGAAATAAAGACAATTAATATTAAAAGCATAAATAAAAATATTTTTTCATAAAGCCACCTTTTATAATTAATCTTATTCATCATCTTTATCTTTTGATTTTTTTTCTTTATTTTTCTCTTTAATTTCCTCTAATTCTTCTTCCTCAAACTCTGCTAATTTTGTAACTTCGTCAACACTTAATCCAGTTCTTGCTGATATTTCTTGGATTATAACATCTTTATTTGTTGTTTGCAACGTGAATTTTAGCTTTGCATCATCAATTTCTATTTTTACTTGCGTTAGTTTGTCAAATATTTTTACTTCAATTTCTCGCTCTTCCTCCTCATGTTCTTCTTCTTCCTCAAATTTCTCTACAGTCTTTTCCAAAATTTTTTCAGCATTCTTGATTAATTGCTCAGCAGCATTTGCCTGTCCAAATGCTTCACCAAAATCGTTAGCTTTGAATGCTTCCTCGGCTTTAGAGATTTTTGTTTTAGCATTATCTATCAATGTTGTTATAGGAGTTTCATTTGCAACATGACCTTCCGACTTATGCTCGGCTAGTTCTTCCTGCAATTCTGTCAAATCTTCCTTTGCATCTTCAATCTCTTCTGCGGCCTTTCCTCCTTTGATGTCTGTAAGTCCTTTCTCTTTTTCAATATCTTCAATCTCTTCTTCAACTTCTTTTTCAGATTTTCCCGTTTTTTGCTTTATCTCAATTTTCGTTTTGTCTTTTTTGTTTTTTATTTCTATTTCAACTTCTCCTGTTTGCCCTTTTAGGCTATTTAAAACAGAGTCAATTAAATCCTTTTGTTGCTGAGTAATTTCACCTTTTATTTCAATCTTTACTTTTAGTTCGTCAAAAGTCTGTTCAATTTCTTCATTATGCTCCTCTAATTCCTTTTCAATCTCAATTACTTCTTTTATTTCATCTATTGAGTTATCTTTTTCTATTTCCTTGACATTCTTCTTTACTTTTACTAAGGTCCTTCCATGCTCTTCTTTTGCCTTTTCTGCTGCTTCTAATTTATTTTCTTCAACCATTGCCTTAACCTCTAGCAATCTTTCTCTTGCAATTTCTATGCCTTTCTTTGACTTTTCACTTTTATCAAAAGTTAGAAGCAAGTTTAATTGATCTATTGCTTTATCCAAGCCCCATAGAAAAGAATCTGGTGTTACACCTGCATCTGCTTGTTGAGCATTTACAGTAGATAATGCTAATAAAATCATTAAAATTCCGATTAAGCCAATTCTTTTCATTTTATATTACCTTTGAATTCTTGTTTCATATACTATTTAAATTTTTCTAAAACCAATAAAAAAATAAAAATGATATTGAAGAAATAACCAAAAACCTTATAAATCTTACCAGAAATAACATCCAATAAGGGGGTAGGTTATGAGCGCTGAGAAAGAGATAGTCAACTATTGGTACAACAAAAAGGGGCTTTTCACAATAAACAATATCAAGACTTCTAATAACAGAGACTGCGGTATTTTGGCTTTAAAGTTTG
>Ga0213870_1000719_pt1 | contig 15451 bp, 15 predicted proteins | sample WICALVC2017_Meta_FD_160119 | JGI IMG/M metagenome (GOLD analysis project Ga0213870, IMG submission 160119) | Freshwater microbial communities from subterranean cave lake in Wind Cave National Park, South Dakota, United States - WICALVC2017 | ecosystem: Environmental > Aquatic > Deep subsurface >... | reverse complement strand
GGGTTACCCCGCCCCCTTTTGTCCGTATCATTTCTGTCACATCTTTTGTGGTGTTTTTTTGAAAGTCATAGGACTTATCTCTGGGACCTCTTCAGACGGGATTGATGCCGCTCTTGTTGAAATTAGTCGGCAGGGTGCGCTTATCCGCCTCATTGGTTTTGATATCTATCCGTATCCCAGAAGCCTACAACAAAATTTAATCGCCCTCGCTTCTGGGAGGCCCCAGTCTGTAGCAGACCTTTGCCATCTCAATTTCTATTTAGGGGAGCGGTTTGCGGATGCGGCGATTCAAATTGCAAAAAAAACCGGTGTTGCCCTCTCCTCTATAGGTATCATTGGTTCTCATGGGCAGACCGTTCACCATTTACCGACCCCCAAAAAAGAGGGGAAGTGGAAGATTCGGTCTACGCTCCAGATTGGAGAGCCGTCTGTCATTGCCGAGCGAACGGGTGTGACCACGATTGCCGATTTTAGGCCGAGGGATATGGCGGCTGGCGGCGAAGGGGCGCCGCTCACGCCATTACTGCACAACCGCCTTTTTAGCCATCAAAAAAAATCTCGTGCCATTATCAACATCGGGGGTATCAGCAATGTCACTTATCTAAAATCAGGCGGAAAGAAAGAAGCTGTTCGCGCATTTGATATGGGGCCTGGGAATATGCTGATTGACGGCCTTGTCCGAATGCTTACAAAAAAAAATATCGATCTGCATGGGAATATTGCACGTCGTGGAAAAATAAATTCACCACTACTATCGGCATTAATGCGGCATCCATTTATCCAAAAAAAACCACCCAAGAGTACGGGACGAGAAACTTTTGGAAGCGCCATCATTGATAGATTGGTGCATGAGAAAAAATCATTTTCTTCGGAAGATTTAATTGCAACGGCGACGGCTTTTACAGCAACGGCCATTGCCTTTAATATTAAAAATTTTATTTCTGAAGAGAACCCGCTTGATGAAGTATTTGTGGGTGGGGGCGGGGCGCGAAATTTGTTTTTAATGGAATCTCTTGCCCAGCATATGGCACCCATTCCTGTCTCTTCGTTTGAAACGTTGGGTTTTGACAGTCGTGCTATTGAGGCGATGACATTTGCGCTACTGGGGTATTACACATGGCACAACCAGCCCGCCAATATTCCTTCTGTAACGGGGGCATCAGGGTTAGTGCTTTTGGGTAAAATTGTGCAGGGACACTTGGGGTGGACCGGTCAAAAAACAGTGGGCGTGTAGAGGGGCGGGGCGTGTCTCGATTTTATCATCTCTATATTTCACCCAAAAAAAGTGTTGATTTTGTGGAAGTCGCGCGGTTTATTGCGTCGTCCACAGAATATATACAATATGATGTTCACAACCTTGTACTCTATACGATGTTTGATGCGAAAGAGTGGTACACGCGGCTTGAAAAATATGTCGAGCCGGGGGGGAAGATGTTTATCTGTGAATTGAATATTTCAGATTATTGGGGATATATGAATAATGGCCTGTGGAAAATGTTAAAAAAGGAAAGGGATAGCCAAACAAAAAATATATCAACAACCTGCTAGCCAAAAATCGTTCTATTCAGCCCGTCCCAAAAACATTTTCTCAAAGAGAGGGAACGCATCGTTCCTTCGCGTAGTCGAACCTGCCCATCCTCCGTTTCTACGTGGCGGGCAATGAGCTGATTAAAAATCTTCGCGTGCTCCACATCTTCTTTGATATGACAGGTGAAATATTCGATTTGGTCTTCTGTCAGAGCGGTGTTGTTTGTGATGCCCCTCACGATATAAGTAAACATCGTTGGAATAGAGAATTCATGGCCAGGGCCTACGGCGCCCAGCGCCGATAAGAAATCGTTTCCACGGGTCAACTGCATATGTTCCTCAATAAATTGTGCCGTTTCAGGAAGCAGAGAAATGCGTCCCCAATCTTCATCTTTTAGCCCTATCGCCCTCAAGAAATTGCGATAAAGCGCCGGATGAGATCGGAAAATGGTGTACTGTCCAAATTCGTCGTCAAATACTTTTCGGAAAAGTGTAGTGGCATCCTGATCTGGAATTTTTGGCAAAACATTGGTCATGTAATTTACAAATACCTTTACCAGTTGATAATGCTGAAGCCCGAAGGTTTGAATTTGGGTCTGGGTTAATGAATCAGAAGCAAAGCGGAGCAAAAAAGGGTGTTGTACCGCTTCATGATAAAGCGCTTCTTCTTCCAAAGATCGAATAAAGATTTGAGGATCCATAAATTTGCAGAGGCGACTAACGATTAACTTCAGCGGGGCAACAAGCCCGCTATGCTCGCAGCGGCACGTCGCCGCTAATACCCCATGCCAATGAATTTAGACTTGGTCTCTTCCATTAGGGCATCGGTTATTTCAGTCATCCCTTTTTCTTTTGCGATCCGTTCAATCTCTTTGCGTGCCATTGGACGAATAAAAGAAGGGATGTTATCCAGTCGTGATTCCGCTGCCTTCGACCAAACGATCTCCCCCATATCGTTTTTTGATGCGTCCATCACTTCAGGAGAAATGGTGGTGATCCCATTCTTTCGTGCGTAGTTCTCAACCCCCATCTCAATCATTGGCCTCATAAAAGAGGGGACTTTTTCGATACGCTCTTTTGCTTCTTTTGTCCATTCCAATGCCTGCGCGCCAGCAGGTGCAGCAATGCCCATCTTAGCAACCATGCTAGAGAACGGGCAACTCCCCGCAGGCAAAGTTTGCCCCGCCGCAGGCGCCACCTTTGCCATCTCTTCTTTCAACATCTCCTGCTGGGTTGTTGCCTGTATCGCAGGCGGTAAAACGCCATCCGCTTCTTTCAGGTTTTCTCTTATTAGCTCCATGGGTGCAGCGGCGGTATCCCTGCCACCAATTTTAACCCCCAGTGCCTGCACCATAGCGGTTTCTCCTGCGTTGGTAACCATTGCCACTTTTGCGCCGCAAGTAGGACAGGCAAAACTGACACCCAAAGATTGCTCTGCGGGGTTTTCTACCTTTTGAAACGCCATAAACGATTCACACTTCATACAAACAAATTTCATTTTTTACTGCCTCCATCATTATTATTGTTAAGACACAAACGCGCCCTTTTTATTGAGAGAACATTCTATCTGTGTAACCATTCCATCAAATAGTGCTGTGGTTGGATGAGAAAGCGGCAGCGGAATGCCTCGATCACATGCCCGGGCGATTTGCACATCAAAAGGAATCTTTCCCAACAGGGGAAGATCAAGATCACGCGCGATATCTTCGCATCCCGCAGGGGTCGCACCCCCTTCGCCGCCCTCTGTAAACAGGGGAACAGGCGCTTGACAGGAAGGACAGAGTGCGCCACTCATATTCTCAACCAGACCCAGCATGCGAATGCCGATGTCCCGTGCGTATACAATCGATTTGCGAACCACGATTTTAGCGACCTCCGAAGGTGTTGAAACGACAATCGCGCCGTCTAATTCAGGGAGGAATCCTGCGATGACCGGCGGCTTATCCGCCGAGGCCCCCGGTGGGAGATCGGCAATGAGGTAATCGAGGTCGCCCCAGAGAATATCGGCCAGAAATTCACGAATAACATTCATCTCAAACATCCCCAGCCAGATCGGGGATAATTCCATTGCCCCTTTCCATCGGACAGGCGTATTTTTCTCCGTTAAAAAAAAGTCCATGGAGGCGACCTTGATGCCATAAGGGCCAATGGGTGGAATCGCGCCATCTGGCCGGATTTCAAATGCCCCAGAAACGCCAAGCATTTTAGGAATACAGGGGCCATTTAAGTCAACATCAAGCACGCCGACCTTGTGTCCTGCACGCGCAAAGGCCAACGCGAGATTCGCCGTCGTTGTACTCTTCCCAACCCCGCCTTTTCCGCTCATCACAACGATCTTCCGACGAATATGTCCCATGCGGACCTTCACCTGAATCGACTGATCCACAAGCTGTTTCATGACTTGGGCATTATCGGAAAATTGAATTTTTTTAAGTATTTCTTTTAGCGTTTTCTCTTCTGCCACGAACGATCCTTGTTGAACGGACATTTTCATTGGTGCCGAGACGCAGAATCGAACTGCGGACACGAGGCTTTTCAGGCCTCTGCTCTACCGACTGAGCTATCTCGGCGTAGGTTGACTTTAAACAGGGGGAAGCTTAGCAGTATGCACCACTGTCTATCGACATGAGCCTATTGAACAAATGAAAGATCAGGGCAAACAATACAAAGAATTGCTACGGATTGTCAATGGATGTTGCCTCCCAAAATCTGGACAGAGGAACTTGGTGGTAAAATGGCCTGCTAAGACATCAACAGGATGAACCGCTGCCTACCGTCCGAAACCGCGATTAAGCGTGGGGGATGCTTTACAGCGGAAATATCCGTATCTTTTAAGGGATGTGACGGTGACGCATTGTGATCATGTATGGCGTACAGACATCTAAAGGAGGGGCTGGCCGCATAACCCACCAAATAGAACCCGTTTTCTTGTCTTGACAATGGGGAGTACCATAGGCACGTTATTTTTCTCCTGTGTTGTAAGATTTGAGCGCCTTTGAAATGCGCTCTCGCTCCGAATCATTGATAGTGGCAATCTCCAAATGTGTCATTGGGGTTGTTTGTGTTACCCACTGTCGTATTTTACGATACAAAAGAAACGCAGCGACTCCCAGCAGTAGAAACGGCCCAAACCAAATCAATTGGTTGATCCCCTGCATCCGTGGTTTCAGCACAATAAAATCGCCATAGCGGCTTACAAAATAGGCGCGAATCTCATCTCCTGATTCTCCCGCGATCACCCGCTCTCGAACAATCTCGCGCATCTGTGACGCCAACTCCGCATTGGATTCCCAAACCGACTCTGACTGACAGACCGCACATCGAAGCGTTTTAGAAATCTCGCGCACCTTAACTTGCACTGCTTCTTCCGAAAGGGGTGTGGAAACGGCCATTGAAGAAATGGGTAGAACAAAAAGCAGAATGAATCCAGTGAGAAAATAATGTTTCAGCATTTTAGTATAAACCTCTTATTAGCTCATTTCTAATTCAATAATGAATTAAAAGTGGAATAATTACCCCGTCAGGATCCGCCTGCCACCCCTTCATAGGGGGAATTCTTCCCCTCTTGTAGAGGGGTGCCCAAAGGGCGGGGTGTTAAAGAATTAGAAATGGAATTAGCCCATCGGACGTATATTACTATAAGTCCTCCGCATTGTAAAGTAACAAAAACGGGTCATTTTAGGGAGTTGACGTAAGGTGAGTGGTTTTGATAGTCTGATGCCTGTTTTGAAATTAAATGACAGCGTTGCTAAGATGGACAGTCTGCTTTCAAAAAAAGGGTGCGTTCCGTGCAGTGGGGGTGTTCCCGCTCTAAAAGGGGAAGCACTTGTTCCCCTTTTAGGCCAGCTTCATTCGGACTGGAAGGTGGTCGACGAGCATCATCCACAGGCGGCGTCCCGCCTCGAACGAAAGTTTTTATTTTCGGGCTTTCAGAAAGGGCTTGATTTTACCATTGCCGTTGGCGCAATAGCAGAAGCGCAGGGCCATCACCCCGATATTCATCTTGCGTGGGGAAGCGTCGTGCTGACCGTCTGGACACATAAAATCAACGGCTTGACGGAAAGCGACTTTATTTTTGCGGCAAAGGTTGACCAAATTTAATCAACATCTTAATCATAATGGAGAGCAAAAATGAACGTACTTGTAACAAAAGAAGCACCCGATTTTACGGCCCCTGCAGTGATGCTGGACGGCAAAATTAAGGAGGATTTTCGATTGTCGGATTTAAGGGGCCAATATGTTGTACTCTTTTTTTATCCCCTTGATTTTACTTTTGTCTGTCCGACAGAAATTATCGCGCATAACCACCGAATCGACGAATTCAAAAAACGCAATGTTTATGTTGTGGGTATTTCCATTGATTCGCAATTTGCTCATGCAGCTTGGCGAAACACGCCTCTTGAAAAGGGGGGTATCGGTGCCATTCAATTTCCGTTAGTCGCCGATGTTAAGCACGCCATCACACAAGCTTATGGGGTAGAACACCCCGCTGGTGTTGCGCTCCGGGGTTCTTTCCTGATTGATAAGGCTGGGATTGTGCAACATCAAGCTATTAATAATCTCCCATTAGGCAGAAACGTAGATGAAATGCTCCGATTGGTGGATGCGTTACAATTTGCTGAGCAAAGTGGCGAGGTTTGTCCTGCAGGCTGGCAAAAAGGAAACACAGCGATGAAGCCGACCGCGCAAGGGGTTGCTGAATATCTCGCGTCCAATGCCACAAGTCTTTAAACAAACGGGGAGGCTTATATTGACTGTCCAAGGCTGCTTAATTCACAGCGAGTGCGTCTCATAAAGCTCTTTTATAAAGGCAGCCAAACGTTCTCTATTCCCAGAAACCGCTTCTAATGTTTTCTTTACCTCTTCTAGGGAGGGGAATGCAAAATCGGGCAGGATCGCCGTGAGACCCACTTGACGTGCTTTTTTCTCTACCATAATTCGTGCGATTCTTCGCATTGGCTCTGAAATTTCGTCTAAGAAACGAAAAGCCCCTTTGCTCCAATCCATATCATCATCAATTACAACAACCACCTCCGCAGGGCACGTTGCCCCTCCGAGAATTTTTGTTTGACAGGATAGCCGATAAGGGGAAGAAAGCTTAGCCTCTTCCAACATATTCTCCTCGTCTAAGTCTACGGCTGATAGGTTCATCATGCCCTCATGGACAAAGACCCGACAGGTGCTGCAAGTTGCAAAGCCGCCACAATCGTGGCGCATGAGCAGTCCTAACTTTTCAGAGGCATCTAGAATACTGGTTCCAGATGGCACCTCTCCGCTAATTTTACTGGGATAAAATGTAATCCTTGGCACTTCCCTAGCCCCTTTTTATAAAAGAGGGGGATCCCTCCCCTTTATAAAAGGGGCGGTTAGGTGGGGTTGTCTCTGCCCCTTGCTGATTCCAGCCGGGGTTTACTTTTTTTACAACATGCATCACCACAGGATCAATAATGTCAATAAACGGTTTAGGGTAAAGTCCGATCCAGAACATGAGGACAATCAGCGGAACCATATAGGCAATCTCACGACAATTCAAATCGGTCAATATCTTATTTTCAGGCTTGTCTAAAGGGCCAAACATCACCCGTTGAAAAAGCCACAGCATATAGGCCGCACCGAGAATAATACCAATAACGGCAATCCCCGCAAACGCCTTGTTGTATTGAAACGCACCCACCAAGATTAAGAACTCTCCGATAAAACCGTTTAGCCCCGGCAATCCGATTGATGAAAACATCGTAATGGCAAAAAATGTTGCTAAAATCGGCACCTGAGCAGAAATCCCTCCAAAATCGGCAATAAGACGGGTATGCCGCCGTTCATAGAGCATTCCAACCAGTAAGAAAAGTGCCCCCGTCGAGATGCCATGATTAACCATCTGAAGAATTGAGCCGGTTAAGCCCTGCGGATTCAGGGCAAACATCCCCAACATGACAAAGCCTAAATGGCTGACGGAAGAGTAAGCAACCAGCCGTTTTATATCTTTTTGGGCCAACGCCAAAAACGCCCCGTAGACAATCCCAAAAAGGGAGAGTCCCACCATCATCGGAACAAAATAATGTGATCCCTCAGGAAACATTGGAAGGGAAAAGCGAATAAACCCGTAAGTACCCATCTTCAACAATACACCCGCAAGCACAACAGACCCCGCTGTAGGGGCATCAGTATGGGCATCTGGAAGCCACGTATGAAAAGGGAACATCGGGACCTTAATGGCAAAACCCAGAAAAAAGGCCAGAAAAAGCCATATCTGCAAATCGAGTGGCAGATTTATTTTGTATAGATCAAGGATATTAAACGTAAACGTGCCTGTTCCGTAAGCCGGATTGTGATTCAGAAAATAAACCGTGAGGATGCCCATGAGCATAAAAAGAGAGCCAAACAACGTGAAGAGAAAAAACTTAATGGCGGAATAAAGACGGCGACCTCCGCCCCATATCGCAATCAGAAAATACATCGGCACCAACATCACCTCCCAGAAGATATAGAAAAGAAAGAGGTCGAGGGTCATAAAAACACCCAGCATACAGGTCTCTAAAAACAGGAGCGCAACGTAATATTCCTTCGTTCGTTCGTGAATCGCAGTATAAGAACTCACAATCGCAATAGGGGTAATGATTGTGGTGAGGAGAATGAGCAAAAGCGAAATACCGTCTATCCCCAATAAATACGCTACTCCTATGCTTGGAATCCATGATGCCTTTTCAGCAAACTGCATGTTGATATCAGAAGGATTAAAACCAAGAAGCAATAGAAAGGATAAGACCATCGTAGCAATCGAGACTCCAAAAGCCGTCTGACGAATGGCCTTATGATTCCCTTTATCGAAAAAAAGGATCAGAAGACAACCGATGAACGGTAAATAGATGATCAGGGACAAAATTGAAAAGTTAAAAACATTGCTCATAAAAAACTCCTAAAATGCACAAAGAAGAAAGCCAACACAACAACCCCTGCCACCATGACCAGTATGTAGTTTTGAATCAAGCCCGTCTGTAGCTGCCGACACCGCTTTGAAGCGGCGTCCAAAAATGCAGAAAGGCCATTCACGACGCCATCCACAACACGGACATCAAATACCTCTGAGACACGGCTTTCCAATAGCGTGAAAAGGCCGGTCGCATTCACAAATCCATCCACCACGTATGCATCCACTTTCCATGACCAATCGGCAATCCGTTTTGCGGGCGCGATCAGCACGGACTGATAAGCTTCTGTAATAAACGCCTCGTATCTGGCCAACGGCGACCGTGCGATCAGAAGGAAGATCGCGGCTCCCTTACGATAAAACCAGTCAATATCAATGCTGATAAAGGAACCCGGCGTCAATCGTTTTTTGAAAAAGAAAAAGGAGAGTGCCGTCATAAAAAGCATCTGTAAAGCGGAGAAAATATGTACCATCGTATAAGGGTGATAGTCTACAGGCAAGGGCAATGCACGATAAAGAAGATTCGGAAAGAGACCAATGAGAACACACAAAACGGCGGCAAACCCCATCCCCCATCGCATATTCGAGGGTGGATCGGTTGTGACAATGCCCGCGTCTTTTCCGAAAAAAACAAAATAAGGGAGTTTCAATCCGGTATAGAGAAATGTCCCGCAAGAGACTGCGGTTAAAAGCATCATGACAAGCGGTTGATGGCTCTCCCCTGCTGCTGAAATAATCATCGATTTACTCACAAACCCGGAGAAGAAAGGGAAACCCGCAATCGACAATGCGCCAATCATATAAAATAAGCATGTAATCGGCATTGATTTATAAAGCCCGCCCAGCTCGGTCATTTTTCTCTTACCCGTCATAAAAATAATAGACCCCATTGCCATCATCAGAAGCCCTTTATAGAGAATATGCGAGAAGGCATGTGCCGCTGCGCCGTTTAAAGCTAAGGGTTCCCCTATACCAACCGCCGCAACCATGTACCCTACCTGACTGATAATCCCGTAGGCCAACACCCTGCGAATATCATTCTCTAGTAGAGCATAAATAGCGCCATAAACCGCCATCACAACACCGATGACAATGAGCATTTCAGTGCCTGCAAAAGAGCGAATAAGCAGGTATACGGACGTCTTCGTCGTAAACGCGCTCATAAACACGGCACCCGTAACAGTTGCCCTTGGATAGGCATCAGACAGCCAAGCATGAAACGGAACTGCCGCCGCATTAATGAGAATCCCCAACAAAATCAAGGCTGGGCCGAGACCTGAAAACCCCTGTAGGAGTGCGGTACCCTCGACCGATAAAGCAATGTGCGAGAACGTAAGCACCCCTGTCTGCATTTGACACATAAAGTACAATCCCAATCAAAAGACAGACCCCACCGAAAATATGAACCATGAGATAGCGCATGCCCGCGCCCCACGCATCAGGACCTGCATACCAGACCAAAAAAACGGAAGAGAACGCCATGATTTCCCAGAAAAGAAAAAGAGAAAGCAGATCACCCGCAAAGACCGCACCCAATGCAGAACCCGCATAAACAAAAGCGGCGATCATCTCTCCCTTCTGATTGACACGCAGTGCATAGATCATTCCGATAAAAGTGCTGAGCGAAAATACAGTGCCAAAAAGGAGACTCAATTTGTCGACTCGGCCAAAGACCATCTGTTTTCCCATCAAAGAAAAGAGGCCATAATTTCCTTCTGGAGAAGCCAGCAACGATAAAAAAGCAATCAGTGGGGTGCCCCATTGGAGAATCCTTCTCGGTTGATCCTTCAGAAAAGGAAATACAATCGCGGCGGCAAAAAAGAGAACGCCCGGATGAAACCATTCAATCATTATAAAAACCTTCCTTCTTCGCAATAAAAAGAACGCCAAGCAGTTTAGAGACAATAACGATCAGAAGCGTCGCACAGAGACCAAAGACAGCATAGAAGCCGGGGAAGGACTCCCCAGGCAAAACAGCGTGCTCCTTTGGAATAGAGAAATCAGCCATCAGCAACAATGCCAACAGAATAAAAAAAACGACTTTCGCCTTTTTAAGCCAATCTGGATTTTCGAAATATTGTTCGAGTTTCATTTTTACCCCTCATTGAACCACTTGGTGTACAAGTACTAACAACCCGTCTGGATAAATCCCCAAAATAAGTGAGATGACCGCGCTCACAATGAGCGGAAAAACCATCACAAACGATTCTTTTATTTCGACATGATGTTCTCCGTGAGCGGTCGGCGCTTCCGTCCCAAAAAAGGCTTTATAGATAATTGGGATGAAATAGCCTGCATTTAAAAGCGTGCTGACCACCAGAACGGCCAGCAGTCCAAGCTCCTTTGCCTCAATGGCGCCAAGGGCTAAATGCCATTTTGTCACAAATCCAGACAACGGCGGAACGCCAATCATGCTCAACGCACCTATTGAAAAAGCCGCCATCGTCCATGGCATTTTTCGGCCGATACCGCTCAACTGAGAGACCTCTGTTTTATGCGCGGCGACATAGATAGAACCCGCACAAAAAAATAACGTAATCTTCGAAAAGGCGTGGTTGGCAATATGCATTATTCCTCCGGTCATGCCGACGGGGTTTAACAACGATCCCCCTAGGATAATATACGAAAGTTGGCTCACTGTGGAATAGGCCAGTCGCGCCTTCAGGTTATCCCGTGTCAACGCATAGATAGAAGCCATAATAATTGTAAACGAAACGAGCACTCCCGTCGCAAACCCCAAGCCCAATGCACCCATCATTGGAACGCCAAAGACATGCAGGATGACGCGAAGCACACAGAAAACGCCCGTATTCACAACGGCAACCGCATGTAACAGTGCACTCACGGGTGTTGGCGCAACCATCGCTGCGGGAAGCCAAGCATGAACTGGCATGATCGCCGCTTTTGCAATACCAAACAAAAAAAGGAAATAGATCGTTTTCAACAGGGTTGGATCAGCCACAACAGAAAAAACGCCCCCTGTCTTAAAATCAAGCGAGCCTGAAACGACATACGTCAATATCACTGCCGCCAGCAAGAATGCCTTTGATGTGCCCAAGAGATAGAAAAGATACTTGTTTCCTCCCGCATACGCTTCTTCGGTCTGCTTATGTGTCACCAACGGATAAGTGACGATGGTCAGCATTTCATAAAACAGATAAAGCGTGAGGAGGTTTGCAGAGAAGGCAACCCCCATTGTCGCCGAAAGGGTAATGGCAAAACAGGTGTAGAAGCGGGTTTGGGCGTGTTCGTTCAGAAGACGCATATATCCGATGGAGTAGATTGTGGTTAAAATCCACAGGAATGATGCGGTCAGGGCGAATATCAGCCCCAGAGGGTCTACGCGAAAAGAAATGGAAAGTCCCGGCAAGAATGAGAGCACCGTAAAGTGGAGCGTATTCCCGGCAACAATGTCTGGAATCATGGATAGGACAATCAGAAATTTGAGTATTGCAGAAACAAGGGAACAACCCTCGCGACGATTTGGATTGTTTCTGTTTAATACAATAAAAGCCGATCCCAGCAATGAGACCATCATTGCTAAAAACGGTTTCACTGACGTTATTTCCATAACAAAATCCCCCATGATCCAAACGAAATGTCTTGGAACACTACCAAGTGTCTCTTAAAAAGTCAAACGAGGGAAAATAGCCCAAATTCCGCTATCGCGGAATCTGGGCTGATATCATGTCTTGCAACGCAAGGCGTGAAGCGGGTATCCTAGTCGAAAATGGAGAAAAATAAATAATGCTTAAAGACGGCCAATTGCCAAAAAATGTTTTACCCCAACTTTATACGATCACTTTAAAAATTATTCCAGAAGAAATTGATTTTATCGGACATGAGACAATTGATGTTCATATTCAAACACCGACGCAAGCTGTTATGCTCCATGCGTTAGATATCACGATTGAACGTGTTGAAGTTTTACAGAAAGGCCAATCCCATTTGGCAAAACTTTCAGAAAGTAAATCTGACGAAACGGTGACATTCCTGTTTGAGCAATCTTTATCCTGCGGCCCCGCACAGATTGCCATTACCTATACTGGAAAGCTCAATAAGCAGTTGCGGGGTCTTTACCAAGTGGAGCATAACGGAGAGCAATATGCGTTTACCCAATTTGAAGCAACCGATGCTCGGCGTATGATCCCCTGCTTTGATGAACCCGCCATGAAGGCCCGTTTTTCTTTAACGGTGATCCATCCCGTAGCCCTGACCGCGCTCTCCAATATGCCCGTCTCGAAAAAAAAACTGGAGGGAGCGCGATTTACGACAACGCTTTTTGAAACAACGCCAATCATGTCAACTTACTTGCTGGCGTTGGGCTTAGCCAAACTTGAATCTAAATCAATCAAAGTAGGGGAAACAACGGTTGCCGTATGGGCGGACCCAAAACAGTTACCCATCAGCGAATTTGCGTTGAAGGTCGCTGCCGCCGTGCTCCCCCGACTGAACGATTATTTCGGCCTTCCTTATCCGTATCCAAAGTTAGACTTGGTTTCTGTTCCCAATTTTGCAATGGGGGCGATGGAAAACTGGGGGGCGATATTCTTTCGCGATTCCTGCCTCTTGTTGGATGAAACCTTTTCCTCAACATCAACACAACGCCACGTGGCCAATGTTATCACGCATGAAATTGTGCACCAGTGGTTTGGCAATCTTGTTACGATGCAATGGTGGGACGACCTTTGGCTCAACGAATCGTTTGCCACTTGGCTTGCCTGTAAGATCGTAGACCAATGGCGTCCTGAATGGAATAGCTGGGTAGAATTTCAGCAAGAAAAGGAAATTCCACTTGCGATTGATGCCCTAAAAAATACACGACCCATTTCCTCCAAAGTGGAAAGCGCAGCGCAAATCGAAGAGCTATTTGACGCGCTCACTTACGAAAAAGGGGCCGCTTGTTTAAGAATGATCGAGACTTTTTTAGGAGAAGAAACATTTCGAGAAGGGATTCGTCGATACATCAAGCGGTTCCAATATCAAAACGCCCCAGCAGAAGAGCTATGGAACGAACTTTCAGTCGCGTCGGGCCAGCCTGTTGGAAAAATTGCACGAGACTGGTTTACACAACCGGGATTCCCACTGATAACACTGCGCGAAATAGCAGGTTCTTTCATGATAGAACAAAAACGATACCGGTCTTGTGGCACTAATGAGAAAGAGGATACGCAATGGACTATCCCGTTTACATATAAGTATCAAGACGCACTGGGTATTCACGACGACCGGATTTTATTAACGGACATCTCAACAAAATTGAACCTTCCTTCTCCGGCACCTATTCTTTACGGAAATGCAAAAGAGTCTGGTTTCCTACGGGTTGCCTACGATCCATCTCTTTTATTAAAAATAGAATTGGCTTTACCAGACCTCCTTACGCCTACCGAGCGGATTGGGCATCTTGGTCATCTCTGGGCATTCACGCTTTCGGGTAATCTTCCAATAGATCAATTTCTCTCGACACTCTGGCGATTTCAAGGCGATAAAACGCGTGTGGTCGTGGAAGCAATGACCCAATTTTTGGATAACCTTTTTAATCAGATGATTTTACCGAACGATCTTCCTTTATTTCAGACTTTGGTTTCTGATCTTATGACGCCTGTCTGGAAAGATTTAGGATGGGATGCTTCGCCAAACGAACCAGATGATACGCAACTGACCCGTGCGTCATCTCTGTGGGGCATGGGGGCTTTGGCGCAGGACGAGGATCTTTTGGCCGAGCTTCCAAGGCGCAAAACCCGTTATTTTGCGATGCCATCCACGTTGAATCCCACCTTGGTGACACCCCTGATGCGACTTTGTGCGCGATTGGATGGCGGGTCTCTTTTTGATCCTTTTTTTCAGAAATATCTGTCGGCGGAAACACCCGAAGAAAAGGATCGATACTTGGCGGTGCTGGCCGAGTTTAATAAGCCGTCACTGGCCATAAAGCTTTTAGAGAAAACACTGACTGAATCGATTCGTTCTCAAGATGCTTGGAAGCCGATACGTTACTTGTTGCGTTATCCTAAAGTACAGGCAGAGAGTTGGGGTTTTGTAAAGGAAAATTGGAAGGTTCTGCGTGAAAAAACAGGATCGGTGGGAGCGACACGAATAATCCAATCCACGCGCCATCTATGGACGCCTGAATGGAAGAGAGATGTGGAAGATTTCTTTAGCCGCTCTGAAAACAAAGTGGAAGCAGCCGAGCGAGCACTCCTTCAGACGTTGGAGTTCATAGAAATCGGGGTTCGGTTCAAAAAAGAACAGGGGCCTCGTATTTCAACATGGATGAAGGCGAAATAAGGCCCTGTTACAACTTCACATTATAATCGGCAATGATATATCCTCTATCTTATCTAAGCCCTGAAATCGGTTAATATAAAGCAGTGCTCCTTTGCCATCCATATCACTAAATCCCTGTGCAAGAAAGCAGGGCCTTGCACCGACAGGAAGTTGCAGATTAAATATGCCAGTAACGTCTGGCCCTAGATTTTGGGTCACTCTATCAATAACGTTGTTGGAGTTGCAGGCCGGCTCTCTGACCACAAGAACAATAGACCGAACCGTTTTAGGGGGTGTATCTTTTTCGATCTGATCTTCTTTATTTGCTTTATTTGAGACTTCCTCCTTACGAGCAAGACCACTGAGGTCCACCGTTACTTTGACGATGCTGGGTGGAGACGATCGGGTGATAGGCGTCCCTGGGCCTGGGACCCCACAGCCAAAAAGAAATGCAGAAAGAAATGCAGAAAGAAATGAAAGACAAACAAACCCAACCAAAGACCATCCGTTCATTCGATTTATCATGATCTACACTCCTTCATTAAAAAGTCTTGTAATAGAAAAAATATACACTCATAGGCACTTAAACAGACTCAATGATAATAAGTTTCAGAAAAAAGATAATCGGGATTTGTTTCAGAGGGAGCATGGGTTCAACTTGTTTGTTTTTCCCCTTCTTTTTTGTGAATCATTTTAATTTTCTCTGCCCTCTTTAATTCTTGTTGCTCACAT
>Ga0213870_1000718_pt1 | contig 15482 bp, 23 predicted proteins | sample WICALVC2017_Meta_FD_160119 | JGI IMG/M metagenome (GOLD analysis project Ga0213870, IMG submission 160119) | Freshwater microbial communities from subterranean cave lake in Wind Cave National Park, South Dakota, United States - WICALVC2017 | ecosystem: Environmental > Aquatic > Deep subsurface >... | reverse complement strand
CATCTAACATTTTTGCAATCTCAACTTATTAACATGAGCAAACTGAACCGCCAGAGTTCTTTCCTTTCATTTCTGTCCCACAGCAAGATTTAAGCTTCCCTTTAACCGCTTCCACTTCACAACCGCATTCAGAGCAGTAAAGTTTTATTTTTCCTTTTATTTTTGCCATTTTATCCCTCTTGTAATTTTAGCTTGCTACCATTGCAACACAAATCATATAATTTATCTTTCTTCCTTACAATTACATTATCTTGTAATCTTTTTAGTACCCGAGAAACTATTTCTTGATGAAAACCAGACTTATTTTTAATTGTAGTAAAATTTGTAGGCTCTGAAATTATGTTAAATATTTTCTTCTCTCTCGGATCATCTAAATACTTTACGATAACCAAATTTTGTTTACCGCATTTGCACATATCTAATATTAAGTATTGACAGATATTTATTGACCATTTTTTGAGTAAAATGGTTGCAAAAAGGCGACCAAATTCCAAGCCATCGATTCTGAATAAAGGGGGCGAATGAAGATGAAGATTTTAATCTGTAATTTTTAGGTGACGTTTACTTTACAGCTCACAATATTAGCAATGCTAGCAACGGATCCACTAGAGAGCCTAGCCAATATATCATGAAAAGCAGGATTATGACGATAAGATATTCTCCTAAGCCTCCGGTTGTTATAGGCCCATTGAATTTGGGTCTTTTAAGCGGCCAGAGCGGCATTATGCCAGCATGAGTCAATGAGTCAGCAATAAGATGGGAAAAGAAACCTATTGATAAAACAATTGCCGATGTTCTGTCAAAAATTCTGTATATAAATCCTAAATAAAGGATGATCATCAAAAACCATATATTATGTCCAACCTTTCTGTGCCAGCTTCTAGGTTTGATGTCTATATCTGGGAGAAGCGCACCTATGAAGGCAAAAACAGATTGCAATGGTGAAAAATGCAAAATAAGACTAAACATGACAAACATTAGGAACGCGAAAATAAGATGAGTCTCTCTTTGCATACTTAATATTATAAGGAACGATTACAAATTCTTTTCCATGTTTGCAAAAAGGTTTGAAAATTTTGAGAATTTTATCTTTGATCTTGATGGGACAGTTTGGCACTGGATTAGACTTATAAAAGATGTTAATCGAGTCTTCAAGGGATTGGAGAATTCAGACAAAAACGTCTACTTCTTAACAAACAACTGTGTCTTGTCAAGAAGTGGATTTGCTAAAAAGTTGACGAATTTTGGCATTGAAACAAAAACAGAGCAGATAATAAATCCAAGTCTTTCGGCTGCGAAATTGCTAAAAGGTAACAGAGTTTTTTGTATAGGTGAAGGGATAAAAGACGATTTGAAAAAAGCCAAAGTTAGGATAACAAGAAACGCTAACGCGGTTTTAGTCGCTGAAGACAGAAAATTGACTTTTGACAAGATTGTCATTGCTTCAAATCTTATTCACAAAAAAACAGAGTTCTATAAAACAGCAAGAGCTGGCCTATGGAGGATGGGCAAAAACATGCTTCCAGGGACAGGTGCTATTGCAGCAACCATAGAACTGACAATAGGAAGAGAAGCTGAATTAATAGGTAAGCCCTCAAACCACATGGTTGATGTTATAAAAAAATACAAGCTAAATCCTAAAAAATCTGTTCTGTTTGGAGACGAATGCAAATCTGATGTCATTATTGGAAACAAACTGAATTTTTTCACTGTCCTAGTTCTCACTGGATATTGCAGTATAGAAGATTATTATGCTGCTAAAGGATTGGAAAAACCAGATATGGTTTTAAAGTCTATTGCCGATATTGTTAAAAGGTGATAGACATAGCAAAAAAATTCTACATAACAACTGCCATAGACTATGTTAACTCAAAACCTCATTTGGGCCATGCATACGAGAAAACATTGGCAGACGTTCTAGCTAGATGGCACAGATTGAAAGGAGAGGATGTTCTGTTTCTGACAGGCACCGACGAGCATGGAAGAAAAATAGAAAAGGCTGCACAAAATGAGAGCAAGGACCCTCAGAAATTTGTTGACGAGGTGACCGAACATTTTAGAAAGCTCTGCAAAGTTCTAAACATTTCAAATGATGATTTCATCAGAACAACCGAAAAGAGACACATTGATGTAGTTATAGAAATATTCAAAAAAGTTTTGAAGAAACAAGAAATCTATAAGGGATTTTATGAAGGGCTTTATTGTACTTCTTGTGAAAATTACTATACTGAAGCTGAATGTCCAGACGGCAAATGTCCTATTCACAAAACCTCCTTAGAATATCTTAAGGAAGAATCGTATTTTTTTAAGCTCAGCAAATACAAGGAAAAAATTTTAGATTACATAGAAGAGAATGAAAGTTTCATACTGCCAGAAACAAGAAAAAATGAACTTGTCAACAGACTTCAAGACGGTTTAAAGGATCTTAGTGTTTCCAGAACGTCTGTAAAGTGGGGCATCCCATTACCTAATGACACGAATCACGTTCAATATGTTTGGTTTGACGCCCTGTTAAACTATGTATCTGCGTTAGAATATCCAGGAAAGAAGTTCAAGAAATATTGGCCAGCAGACGTTCAGGTTATAGGCAAGGATATAATATGGTTTCACACAGTTATTTGGCCGGCTATTTTACTTGCAGCAGGCATAAAACTGCCGAAGACAGTTTACGTGCACGGTTTTATCACAAAAAATGGCGAAAAACTATCAAAGACGCTAGGAATAGCGATAGACCCTTTCCATTTAGTCGAGAAATACGGTTCAGACGCATTAAGATACTTTCTAATCAGAAGCGCTCCTACAGGAGAGGACGTTGATTATACCGAAGAAGCTCTGATAAAAAGAATAAATTCAGAGTTAGCAGATGATTTAGGAAATCTTGTGAACCGTGTTTTGGTGTTGGTTGAAAAAAATTTCCATGGAAAAGTTCCTAAGCCGTCAAAGAAAATATCGAAGACGCTTACAAAGGAACATGCAGACTTCTACACCAGAATTACAACAAATGTTCCGAAAGCTGTAGAAGCTTCGATAGAAAAATATCAATTTCATAACGCTTTGAATGACATATGGTTCTTGATTGGAGAGGCAAACAAATTTGTAAACAACACAAAACCTTGGGAAATAGATGACAAAGAAAAACTCGCTACAGTTTTATACGATCTATTAGAAATTCTTAGATTTATTGCAATCTTACTTTATCCATTTCTTCCTGAAACCTCTGAAAAAATTCTAAATTATATCGGTTGGAATAAAAGGCCTAGACTAAAAGACCTTAAGTGGAAGCTTCTGAAACCTGAGACTAAGACTAGAAAAGGCGAGATTCTTTTCAAGAAAATAGAATACGGCGAACAAAAAGTATATTAAAAGAAATAGGAGAAACTAAATTACAAAATTTAGCCCCTATTGAACTCTTGCCACATGCGCAAAACTAGGAGTGCAAATCAGCCATTCTTCGTCTATCATTGCAATGTCGCCGTTCTGGGCAACACACGTCTTTCTCAGCTTGTCTATAGCTCTTTTCAGTTCAGATATGTCCTTGTTTTTCAAGCCCTTTATCTTTACAAGAACTATAGCACCTTCTCTGATTTGTCTCTGAACCCTGTCAGAATCTGAAAAGTCTTCTAACTTGTCAACCTTTATTGGAACTTTTCCTGTTGGTGTCTCTGCTTGCTCTGTATCTAACTCAATAAACTCTTCTTCTGAAAGTTCTTTCACTCCTCTGCCAAACAATCTCTCGAAAACCATTGATATACCTCCAAAACTATTATGTTTAATATTATCATCTTAGATATAAATATGTTATTTCTGTATACTTTCAAGAATAGAGACTATGTTCCATACTTGTGTTCTCGTATAAATGGGTATGTTTGGGTCGTTTGATATGTCATCTAGGGTAGAAATGACGGTGTTGATCCTTATAGGAAGATCTTCTCTCTCGTTCTGGAGAGTTTTGATGGAATCCTCGCACTTTGTCCTAATATTTCTAGGGACAGTTCTGTCGTTTGCAATCTGTTGAATAAGGGGTATGATATTCTCGAACATGAAATCCACCTAACCATAGCTATCATATTGAAATTCAGTTATAGTCCCAAGTTTAAATTCTTTTCTGTTTAGAAGTTACTCTGCCGAAGACCCTTTCCCTTGGGAAGACTTGATTAATCCCTCTAACTTTTCTTGAACTTCTTTCAATTTATCCCTTATTCTTGCTTCCTGCTTTTCCAAGCTCTTTAGCCTTAATTCTATGGTTTCTTTCTTTTCCTTTAACTCAGCTTCCAAGGATTTCGGTGTTGATTTGATAAGAATGGGCCCAACAGCTTTGTAGACATCGCTATTCTCTTTAGATTTAGCAAGTTCTTCCAATGCCTTGTCCATTTCCATATTTTGCAGGCCTAAGGTCTCTTTTTGAACAGAAACAGCCTGCATTTGCTGTTGAAACATTTGTATTTCTAGCAAAAACTGCTGTGCTTCTGCCGGTAATCTTATTTCAGCCATTATAAATCCTCCAAACTTTTGACAGATTTTATTAGTCTCCCATAAGAGTTTATTCCTGCAAGCAGACTTCCCATGTCTTCCGCTTCGATAGTTGCTGAGAGTTTGTTTTCCAAGGCTTTAAGCTTTATTGAGAACTTGTCTGTTTTTTCCAAATCAGGTTTTATAGATTTTATTATAATATCCGGATTTTTGCATTCTATTTCCAACTGTGCTTTCAACAAATCACATTGATTTCACATTTGTAGCAGTTTTAGGAGTGTCCTTTGTTATTATTCTGTATCCGCAATACGGACATCTTATTTTTTCCTTTATGTATTTAATTTCAACTTCTTTTCCACAATTCAAACACTTATACATCATAATCCCCCTGTTCTTGGCACATATGCTCCGCCAGCAAACTTAGATTTGCACTTTCTGCAAAACCATATTCCTGCAGCTATCCTTTTCAAACTTTTTCTTTCACAATACGGGCAAGTGCGTTTCTGTTTTTGTCTGCTCTCTATTTCCGCAACAATTTTTTTAGTCCTTGTTCCGTACCTTGGTCCATATCTTCCAAGAGTCGCCATATTAATCCTCTAGCATTTTTCTTAGTTCCTTGCCTTTGTGAATTGACAAATCTGCAGCTCTTGTCAATTCCTCGGTTGTGAAATAGCCGTCTCCCCCTTTCTGTATAGCACATATGTTACCCTTTTTATTTGTTGCTATTGTGACTCTCGACTCTAAGGCATTTTCTTCTTCGAGATTTGTATCAATTAAAAGTTTGTTTGATATCTTTCCTATCGTTACAGTAATCGGGATGTCTCTCATTGTCAACTTCTCTTCATGTTCCTTGTAACTCACTATGCCGTTTTCATACTTTGGAAGCTTTGTGTGCAATAATGCAGAGACTGCAGCTAAAGCTCCAGCATCAATAAGATTTCCGTCATGGTCTAAGACATGGATGTCAACATTAATCATCCAAACCTTACCTTCTTCGATCATAAGCTTCTCCATGTCTATGCTCTCGCTTTCTCTAATGCCTCTATCTATAACTCTTGCAATCTCTATTGCTTCTTCATTAGGCGGTCCTGGCTCGAAAGTTGGCGATGCAACAGGAACCAACTCCGTGTTAACAATCAAGACGCCTTCATTTGGCGTATCCGGAAACGGTTCTCCTACTGAAAGTTTAACTCCTGCAAGCACGATGCTGTTCCCTATCTGAACCCTTGCAGACCCTTCAGCAGTTTTTATAACATCTCTTTCAATTTTTATCTCTCTAAATTCATCGAACTTTCTAGCATCTGTTCTAAGATTCTCTTCTACAAGCCTTTTGACATAACTTTCACTTGCTTTTAACATAATCATCACTCCTCTTCTCCGACTTCCATTTCGCCTGTCTGATATTTTTCTTTCAAAACTTTTTTCTGTTTGTCATATATTTCATAACAGCCTTTCTTTGCAAGCTCAAGCATCTTAGCGAGTTCTTCTTTTGTTATAGTTCCATCCATCTGCAAGAGGACTATCTTGTCCTGATTTCCAATAGTTGCGACTGCCATGTCGACTTCCCCATAATTATCTTCAACACCGTCCAGATCCAAAATTATCTTTCCATCAACCCTTCCAACAGAACAGCTTGATATCAAATCCCTCATAGGAACCCCAGCATCAGCCAATGCCAATGAGGCTGCATTCAGCCCTGCTGTCCTGGTTGATGCGTCGGCTTGCAATATTTCTACGAAGACATCTATTCCTGTTTTAGGATAGTCTTCGAAAAAAATAACATTAGACAAGGCTTCGTTCAAAACTTTTGATATTTCCACGCTCCTTCTGCTTATTCCAGGCCTTACTCTTTCATACGTAGAGAATGGTGCCATGGAATATCTACACCTTAAAACTGCTTTCTGAGGATTTTGCCTGTGTTTCGGATGGAAAGGTCTTGGCCCATAAACAGCAGATAAAGCATAAGTGTTTCCGAATCTGAAAATCGCAGATCCTACTGCTCTCTTCAAAGATCCTATTTCTAAAGACATTTCTCTGAACTCGTGCAAATCTCTGCCGTCGAGTCTCTTTCCATTCACAATCAATTTTTCTGGTTTTCCTGCTTTACCCATACTAATCACTCACCTTTCCCAATAATTCTGAAATCCTGTCAGTTAATCCTACGATATGAGATTCTCTTTCGATAGTTAAGACTGCCTTTACTGCCAATGCCTCGTCTCCGCCCCTTAACCAAACAACTCCATTCTGGCCAACAATGATTTGGCATTTTGTTTTATTTTTGATCAATTCAATCATCGATCCTTCCTTTCCAATAAGTCTAGGGACTTTAGATGGAGTAATTGTTAGAATCCTTCCACCAATAAGCTTCTTAGCTCTGTAATCGTTCATTGTCAAGTGGACATTTTTTGATTTTGAGACTGTTAAGACTTTTGCATAGATGACGTCTCCAATATCGTAATAAACTGATATGTCTGTTTTATTTATGTCAACAAATTCATCCACAGCTTCTGCTAAGGACAGCAATGCATCGTATGGAGAATTAATATCCACTATCCAGAATGTCGATTGCATATCATCTATAGATCCGATTATTCCATCTCCTGGTTTTGGAACATACACTCCAGCCAACGGTATTACAGTAATGAGTCTGTCCTTCAATCTCGTTAGCCCCATTACTTTTGCTTTTATCTGATTTTCAGTTCTGTAGCAACCTGAACCTGGTAGATAATCCAAGCCTGTGGCCAGAGCCTCTCCGGGTATTACAAGTTGTCTCTCTTTTATTAACAATTCTGACATATTATCACTCCCTACCTACTATTTTAACTTCAGCTTGACCATGCGTCAAGGAATTAATTTTATCATAAATCTCAGTTTGGATTCCAGAAGGGATTTCTATCAGAGCTATGTAAGCTCCGTCAGATCTCCACTCCTCTTTTATAAGGCTCCCGAAGTTTCTTATCAAGCTAGAAGCCTTTCCTGCAAATTCAGGAGGAACCTTTATAGCAATCTTAGCCTTTTCAAGCTTTATTGGTATAATAGATTGAATAGATTTTAATACGGATTCTATTTGCTCTTCAACGCCCTTCTCCAAGTCTACTCTTACTTTTGCCTGTTCCATCGCTCTCATTATTCTGTCAGCAGGATGGGGTATTCCCGTCTGTGGATTAGCCCCTCTTTTAGAAATTATATTTGCAATCAGTTTTGTCTTATCTTCAAGCATCTTTTTTCTCTGTTCGGTCGTTAGCTGAATTTCTCCTTCCTTCATAATTTTTTTCACAACAGTATTGAAATCGTTTGTTCCGAAGATTTTATTGATTTTTTCAGAAGGTATTCTTAGTCCCTTTCTCGCGTCTTCATATACTTCCTGAGTTGCAAGAAGATCTTCCAGACTGACATCTTTTCCTGATTTCATCTCTAATGCTTTCTCTGGGTCAACCAGAATTTCGAACTTTTCGTTCGATTTTGTTAATTTAGCTATTACAGCTTTCTCTACAGAAATCGCCATGTAATCTACCTTGTAAAGTAATCATTTTTACCAAAACTTCTTAATATATTTCAAACCTTCGTCGCCGTGATACTTTCTGAATCCTGATTCGTCGATAACAGCCAACTCTATCTCGCTCGGCTTCACGCCCTTCTCTCCAGCTTTCAATGCATCCAAAGCCAAGGAAACAGCATCTTCTTCTGCCATGTTTTCTTTCCATTTCTTCAGAACCTTTATTGCTTCAGGTGCTCCTCTTCCAATGGCTTGGGCTTTCCAGCCTGTGTATGTTGAGGAAGGATCTATTTCATATAATTGTGAATTCTTTTCGTCAACTCCTCCAAGTAACAAAGCAACTCCATAAGGCCTTACTCCGCCATATTGTGTAAACAATTGCATTCTGTCTGCAATCTCTCTAACTGCTCCCAATACATTTAACGGCTCGTCGTAGGTGAGTTTGTAAACCTGTGCTTTAATTCTTCCGACATCAATCAAAATTCTTCCGTCAGCCAAGAAACCTGAAATTGCTGTTCCAAGGTGATTATCAATCTCGTGAACTTTGTCGCTTCCTCCCGGAACTCCTAACTCTGGAATTTGTCTTATTGCAGCTAAAACAATTCCATTAGGGATAGTTACCCCTAAGGATGTCGTCCCCCTTTTGACGGCCTCTCTAGCGTATTCTACTTGAAACAATCTTCCGTCAGGAGAAAACGTTACAATTGCTCTATCATAACCCATCATTTCAGGCATGGCTTCGATAATAAATCACCTAAATAATATCTGTATTATTAGAATAACACTTTATAAATCTTACTTAAACAAAACTTTCTAAAGTTTTTTCTCCAAAAAATTTTTTCATTGCAGCTTTGATTGTTCCTGAGATTCCAATAACTTTTATAACTACTCTGAAGTCTCCTATCCTTTGTATCAGTGCTAAGGCCGCTCTAACTGGTTCTACCATCAGATGCGAGCATCTTATCAAACCCATTTGTTTTTTTTCATCGTAAATGTTTTTTATAAACAACAAGTCGGATTGAGACGCTCCGAATTCTCCGATAAGATTTAGAGTAGAATGCCAGATTGTGTTTATCAGATCTTGTGTTAATATTTTCTGTTCTGATATAACTTGAAAGGCTACATATCTCCTTCTTCCTCTGATGTCATCCGGCAAGGGTCCTGGTCTTCTTTCTTCCATCATTTTAATCAACCCTCTCTACACCTTCAGTTATTATCTTTCCTTCAAGTGTCTTCTTATTATTCTCTATCATTTGCTGCGGCAGTGTTGTTATTGCATTGAAAGCCTTTCCAACATCTAATCCTAGAATATTTGCAATCGACACCAATTCTCTAGGTCCTCTCATGTCCCAAGTGCTCTGTGCTCCGGAACAAATGACTAAAGGGGCTCTTAAACTGTCGCCCAATTTGACGTTCTTCTGGATGTGATTTAATATGTAAGACCTAGGTTTTCTATAGCTATAGAGAATTTCCCTGAAGTTTACTTGGATGGCGACGTTGTTTTCTCTTGCTTTGTTAATACAGTATTCGTCTAATCCGGAATCAGCTCTTCCTAATTCTGGATGTGCAAGTATATCGACTTTAGGATTCTCACAAGCGGCTCTGTTAATCAGATAGTCTCCGCCAGAAACAATAACTATCAGAACTTCTTCTCTAACTCTGTCTATGGTGTTTTTCAATTCGTTGACGTCTTTTGCTTGTATTACAAGGCCATCATAAACTTCTATTCCTGTTTGAAGATCTTTTAACTTTTGTTTAAATTCTTCCAATTTTTCTATATTCTGGAAATTTTCGCAGATGGCTATCCCAGAAAATCCCAGTTTCTCCGCAAAGCTAGCCAAATCTTCTATAGAACTTTCTCCACCAGAGAGATTGCTCTGGACATGCAAGTCATAAAATTTCATATAAATAATAGAATTTTGAAGTTTTAAAAAACGTAAAGATTGTTCATTTAAAAGTAACTGAATAGTTCTCTAATTTCTGTATCGCTTAAAGATCTATTAAAAATCATGAATTCATCTAACAATCCTCTAAACTGTTGAAAATCGCTAAAGCCTCCTCCAAGGAAGTCTTGGTCATTTCCTAACCAAACACCATTATTTTCAATCAAAGGTTTTTTTATGTTAGTTGTATTGGTTCCGTATAGCGTATCGTTTATATATAACTTTATGATCGAGTTTGTTGCAACGTCTTGTTTAACTAATGTTATCAGATACCATTTACCATCGTTGAAGAAAGTAGCATTGGTTAAATTCATTACTATATCATTTTCTAACCAAACATAAAGATGATCAGGAAGAGGAGAAAACACCATAATTGCTATCAATATATTATTAGCACGTGTAGAATTTGCCGCACTAAATATGTATTGGTCAGCACTCGATGTCGTATTTATCCAAAACGATATGGTAAAAGCAGAACGCTGGCTAATGTCATCTCCAACAGTAGCTATGTTTGCTACTTTTATTGATTCTGTTCCAGTTCCCGGGGTAAAATTTAAAGAACCTCCCAATTTTCCAATCGAAGAGAAAGAAGGTTGTTGTGCTACGGTTCCATTTCCGAGTGTTCCAGTGTTTCCATTTAGACTACTATCTGTAATTGCAGTCCCAGAGCCTTCATCAAATTTCCAATAACCCACTAAATTTGGGTCAGCATTACAATTTACAATTTTTGATGTTTCTCCAGCAGGGGTGACAATTTTCAACTCTCTGGCTGAACTTTTTCCAAAGAACGAAGCAATAAATTCATCTGAATATGTCTGTGCAGGCAAAGTAATAGTTGTAATATCTGGAACTGTGTTTACTTTAATCCCATCTATAAACGCAGCCATTTCCCCAGCCTTTATATCAAGATTTCCAACATTTCTTACTGTAAATCGAACATTTGACAAAATCCTACAAGAAGCAACAACTATGTTAGCTTGCTTGCCTAGTCCTGTTACAACGGTTACTGTTTGATTGGTAGCTCCTCCAGCTGCCTGTTGGAACAGAGTAACCGAGAAAGTATAAAACAATCCGACTATAGAAACAACAATTATTACTAATAAGATTGTAGCTAAAATTGTTGATATAGATTTCATTTCAACCATCTATATTTCATAGATTATAGTAAATAAACTTATTAAGAAACAATATAAGAGAATTATTTCTTCTACGTCTTTTGCTTGTATTACGAGGCCATCATAAACTTCTATTCCTGTTTGAAGATCTTTTAACTTTTGTTTAAATTCTTCCAATTTTCTATAGAAATTCGAAGCTTTTATTTTATATAAAAACTTTGGAGTTCATGTCCTGTTTTCTACAGATTACTTCTTATGCTGGTATCCTTTTCCTCTTCCAAGACCTCTGCTTCTCTTTCCAGCGCTTGTTAATCCTCTGAAAACTCTCCCTCTGTTTGTAGGATTACAAATCCAATTCAAATCGTTGTCGGATTTGATTGCAGGATGAGAAGGATCCACTAAAATGACTTCATACCATTGTGACCTTCCATCCTCGGCAACGTAATACGAGTTCAACACTTCCAAGTTAGGATGTTTCCTTGCAACCCTCATCTCAACTATATGTTGCAGGTTCATCTTTGGCGTTATCTTTGTCATTCCGGCATGCAGAGGCTTTCTCCCGCCAGTAAAACTTTCCCTTTTGCTGCTCCCCTTTCCTATTCTGATTCTCACAAGAACGAATCCTTGTTTGGCCTTGTATCCTAAAGCATGGGCTCTATCCAATCTAGTCGGTCTTTCTATTTTAACTAAAACGGGTTCTCTCCTCCAAGAAATTAGTCTCTCTTTCATTAACTTTTCATATTCCGGACTCTGAAAAGTTCGTTGTAAGTATCTATACAGTCCCATCTCACATCACCAAACGGTTTCAAGTTATCGTTATCTATTTATATATATAAAGTTTATAAACATTTAGGTGAAAACCGAATGGCTTGGGAAAAAATCATCATTGGTATTGTCTTGATCTTAATCGGACTTTATTTGTTATTACCATTGGGATTGTGGAGAGAACTTTACTCAGTCCTGCAAGGCATTATACCAATATTTCTTATCTTCATCGGAGCCATACTCGTCTGGGTAGAATCTGAAGAACTGAAAATAGAAAAGTCAGTCTCAAAACCAGCTCCTAAAACATCTGCTCCAAAGAAGAGAAAACGATAAAAGTTTCCAGTTTCTATTTTTTAATATTCTCTTAGAGCGAGATCTATTGTGAATATTATGCAGTATCCAGTCATAAAGAGTCTGAAGAAATTTTACAAGGAAGATTACGAAGCAGTTCTGGTCAAGTTCTACGCTATGATGAAAACACTGCCATTGATAGACAATACTGAAATAGAAGGTTCTTCACCACCAGGTGTTTTTGTCGGTCGCTGGAACTACCCGAAAGTCTACATAGGACCCATGATTCCGCCGTTTCATGGCGACACAACTTTGCTCGATACTCCAGAGCACTGGGTTGGTAAATCGATAAAAGACATTGTCAATTTCAGGTTCTCAATGGTAAGAGGCATGTATCTTTCTAATGTTAAAACACTTGAGGGAAATAAAATCGTGGAACAGACAAGAGAACTGGCTTTAGCTGACAGGTCTCCTGATGTCGAAGCAGAATTCAAGAAAAAGCCACACGGCCTTATTCTTGATGAAAATTCTCAACCTTTTGGACCATCAGCACCTTTGCAAAATTTCGATGTTGGAAACTTCAGATTTGACGACAAGGTAGAGAAAGCATATTATGATACTGACTTGAAGGCCAATGATGCTGTCATGACATTGTATCAAAACGACGTCTTTGTTTCTAAAATACAGAAAGCTTTTTCTGTTGGTGCTTTTGGAATGAAGAAAAGGAGAAAGTTTGTCCCGACAAGATGGTCGATAACTGCTGTTGATTCTATCATATCTCAGAATTTGATAGAAAGAACGAAGACTTATCCAACAATAAACGAGTTCAGAATATACGAGACTGTTCAATTGGATAATAGATGGATTGTCTTGATGATTCCTAGAGAATGGTGTTACGAGTTGATAGAGGCTTGGTATCCAAAGACAATATGGAATCCTGAAGGGAGAGAAATCAGAATGTTTTCAGATCATGAGTTCTTTGACGGAAGAAAGACTTACCCGGATATCGGAGGTTGTTACATGGCTGGAAGAATCGGTGTAAATGAGTTGTTAAATCAAGAAAAAAGACAAGCCGGTGTGGTTATTCTTAGAGAGACACATCCTGGATATATAATGCCTGTTGGAGTTTTTAATGTTAGAAATGCTGTCAGAGAAGCAGTTAAAAGCAAACCTATAAAATTCTCTACTTTAAATGATGCATTAACTTATATCTCAACAAAACTTGAAATATCAATAAACAAATGGGTAGAATCCAGCGCAATTATAAAAGATATCCTACAACAAAGGAAGATTGTCGATTTTATTAAAATTTAGATTTCTATTGATATTTATAACTTTTTATGGCGTTTTCAAGTATTAAATTTTTCTTAGGATGTGTAAAACCAATATTTTTTAAAAATTTTTCTAAATTTTCTTTTTCGTATATACTAAATCCAATTATAACCTTTTCTCTACCACTTTTATCCTTATAAGATTCTTGTTTTCTAATTTTTGTGGTTTTTATATCAAATTCTAGTAACATTTCTTTAATAGAGGTAAGAAAATTTTCTAATGATTTTTTCTTTTCAATCCATTTGCTTTGATATATTGCTATTCTTCTACTCCTATTCTTATTCTGAATGTGTGCTTCATCATCAAATAATCCTTTAATAAACGAAATTTTAGTTTGTTTATAACCTTTCTTGATCCAAGGAGGAACATCAAATTTTTGAAGCGTTTTATTGCCAATAGGAACACCAAAATAATTAAGCACAAATCCAATAAGAGGACAGAATCTGGCTTGTATTCTACCATCTTCCAATCTATTAATTGTTGCCTTTGTTTCTCCTATCGCTTTATTAACGCAATCACAAACTTCTTTAATTAATGTTTCTTCATTATTCCAAAAGGAAAATCTAAGTTTATTTTTCTCGATGCTTCCATCTCCCATTCCCTTAGCTACAAGTAATGCCAATTCAGGAGACTCATAAATAGGAAATTTTATTTTAGTGATTTTTCCAGACATACCTCCTTTAATCGCTAAAATATTAGATTCTAATTTCTCTTCAGAGGTTTTCGTTATGTTAATTAACCTCTTTAAGATTTGCCATTTAATAAATTTTGTTTTACCAGTTCTCATTTCCCTTACAGAATCTCTACAACATCCAAGTTTTTTTGCTAAATTTTTTATCATATCTTCTTTTTCAATAGCCTTCCTAAACAATTCTAATCTATACCTATCTTCAATTAAAAATCTAAAATTATTTCTCATGATGTCTTTAAGTGTTATTTCCACATTCTAATTTATTTGAAATTTAACATAAGTTTTTCCTACTCCTTCTAGTAGTAAAAACTAGTTAAAAGAGAATTGTTGACTTTATCAGGGCAATATAATTTATAATACCCTCTATATTATTTATGCAAAACAACGATCTTTCTAAGAAAGAGATAAAAAAAGGCCTAAAAAATTCTATAAAAGATGGAATTTACACAAACGCAATGGGTGGTTTGACAGACACTTATACGATTCCTTATGCCCTAGCTTTAGGGGCAAATAATGCTGAAGTTGGCTTGCTTAACTCAATTCCTAAGTTCTTTAACACTATTGTACAACCTTTGGGAGGAAAATATGTCGACCGGAAAAAAATAAAGAAGAAAATAAACAACAACTTCACTTTAATCTCTAGGCTTTTATGGATCCCAGTTCTTTTAATCCCGTTCATTTTTTCAAACTTTCAGGTTGTATGGCTTATTGTACTGTTGAGCCTTTCACAAGTAGCAGCAGGTATTGCTTCGACTGCATGGACAAGTTGGATTGCAGATCTTGTCCCTGAAAAAATAAGAGGCAAATTTTTTGGAAGAAGGAATATGCTTTCTAGTGCTGCAGCTTTCGCCACTACTTTGATAGGGGGCTGGCTTTTGGGGTTCTACAGTACGTTTATAGGTTTTGCAATTATTTTTGGGTTAGCAACGCTTTTTGGATTGATTTCTCTTTATTATCTAGGGAAAATGCCTGAGACATATTCTGAGCAATATATACACAAAGAGCATGATGTGTCTTTGGAAACTTTCTCCTTCCTTAAAGAATACAGAAAATACAGGTACTTTTCTATATTTACAATCCATATGACACTTCTGACATTAGCAGTAAGCATTGCTTCTCCATTTTTCATTGTCTACATGCTTGAGAACTTGAACATTGGGTATCAATGGTATGCCATTGCGACAGCAGCAGGTGTCATCGCTGCGATGATAATGCAACAATATTGGGGAAAACTTGCCGACAAATTTGGAGACAGGACTATTATGGTTTTATGCAATTCCATCATAATTTTCTATCCCTTTCTATTTCTGTTTGTCACAGATGCATATGGAGTTGTTCTGATAAGTATCTTTTCAGGACTTGCTTGGTCTGGTTTCGAT
>Ga0213870_1000717_pt1 | contig 15488 bp, 12 predicted proteins | sample WICALVC2017_Meta_FD_160119 | JGI IMG/M metagenome (GOLD analysis project Ga0213870, IMG submission 160119) | Freshwater microbial communities from subterranean cave lake in Wind Cave National Park, South Dakota, United States - WICALVC2017 | ecosystem: Environmental > Aquatic > Deep subsurface >... | reverse complement strand
GGTAAATTCAAGCCAGTATAATCAAGCAGAGCGCCCAAACCAAAAAGTTTTTCTCCTGCCTCCTGCATTAGGCAACATTGGTCTCCATGAAGATTATAAGGAAGTTTGGGGGAAATAATTTTATGGAGTTTCCAGCCGTCAAGCCATTCCGTCTTTTCCATCCTTCGCGGCTCCTTTCTTACAAAGATCTATTAGTTTAGAAATTAAGTCTAACAATTTATTTGATTCAGGGCAACTTGTAAATAAAAATAGAGTGGCCGGCCTGCGCTGTCGGCTCATACTCTTTTAGCCATTCATAGGAATCTTCCGGACGTCTTATAAAGCCGGAGACTGGACTGCCGAAAGCTCCCTGTCTAAAAGTTGCGGAAATCGCAAACCATCCCGAAGCAGGACCTTTTAATGATTGCCATGGTTGAAATTTTCTTCCCAAGTAATAGCCGGGATTCCCTCCGCCAAAATAATCTACGGCGATTTTTTCAATCTTGTTTTTTTCCACGAAATCCGTTAGACGTTTTAAATCCTGCCCCCAATCATAGTTGGAATCAACAGCAATTTTATATCCATTGGCCGCCCCTCCTATGAATTCGTTGTAATAAGACATGAAATGCGGATATATTATTATTGTGTCAAAGATTAACCAAAGCAGGAGTATGATTACAATAATAAATTTCGGTATTGATTTTATATAAATCCGATAGATATTTTTTAAAACATCACGCCAGTTTTCAGGATTGGTTAAGCCAACAGGCACGATCCACCTTGTAATTTGCCGCGATACTAAAAGATAGATAAAAGGAAAGGCGGGTAATATATGGCGTATGCCGATATTCAAAGGTGAGACGACAGAGCTTGCCCAATATATGGTTATAAAAACCAGAGAGGAAAACTCAATGAAATGATCGGCGATCCACAGGCGCAATCGCACCATACTAAGTCGGCGCCGGAAGCCATCTCGAAGCAAATGATCCTGGAAATTTAGTACTGTACGTCGCAGCGCAAAAACTAGCGCAATAATAGTCAAAATATGAAAAGCCAATGGTTCTTTAAGAAAATAAAGCAGAGGGAAATAGATCCTTGATCCGGAAGCAGATACTTCTCCCAGGAAAAAGTTAGTATTCCCGCCGCCGGCACGTTGACCTACCATAAGTAATCCCAGTAAATATTGTCCCAGTGGCCGGGTGAGCGGATTTTTTATCAAAGCCAGATCAAAATTGGCTAAGGGCTTTATTGGAAACGAGGTTAGAATAAAATCAGCATCGGATAGCTGGCGTTCTTTGGGATAATTCCATACGTGCGGAATATAAACAATCCAAATCAAGGCAAGTCCGATTAGTCCAAGACTGATTATTTTTATCTGCATCCGACCGGCAGTTTTCAGCCGTTCATGCAGATGCAGATAAGGCGGTACAAGTATAGAGACAAGAAAAAGTATGCCGTATATAGAAATAAGCATTATTAGAGAAAATTTGAGAAGCTGGGCAATACCAAAGCATAGGCCGGCAATAACGGCGTTGCGCCAAGTAGGGATTTCCAAAAAACGGATGAAAGTCGCAAGGCCGATAAAAAATCCAAAAGCCGCGCCAATATCCGTGGTAACATATCGGCCGTGGGTTAAGATGGTAGGGGAGAAAGCAAAAAAAGCAAGGGTTAAAAGAGCGGTTGTTTCTCCGAATCTTTTTCTCGCCCACAAGAAAAAAAGCCAGCCAAAAACAACGGTTAAAATTATAAGCGGAAAGCGCGACCAGAAAATTATTTTGTCCGCGTCATTCCCCGATTCGTATAAAAACTCCGTCCCCTGCGCCCATTGGCCGTTGATATCATTGCGCCAGGCGGGAGTATCTTCTGAAAAATAAGGACGGACAAAAAGCCAAGTAAAAAATCCGGCAAGATCTTTTAGCAAAGGAGGATGCTCGGGGTTAAGCCGCATATCAAACTGGGTTATATAGCTGTAACCTGCCGGAATATGCGCCAATTCATCCATGGTGGCCGAATCATTCCCAATGCTTCCGAGCATCAGGAAAAACATAATTAAGAGAAGTGTGATTGCAATACTGCTGCTATTTTTCATATTAATTTATAGTATATCAACAAATTCCAGCGCGCAAAAATATTTGAAAAGATTCGAGCTATTGACTTTTACTTAAATATCAGCTATAATTTATAATAGATCAATAGAATCAATAGAAAGGAGAAGTGTTTTATGCGTTATTTGCCTGTTTTTGCGGGTGACACCGTAAAGTTGAGGATTGAGCATATCGGGGAGAGTAAAGAGTTTAAAGCAAAGGTTATTGAGGTAACACCGCGTTATGGCCGTATAAATCGCGGCCGTACAGCTAAAAACCCTCTTCTTAAAGTGCTGCGTTGCGGCACCAATGAAGAAATGCATATAGACAATGGCTATGTGACAAATATTGTTGAGCGGTATAACGGTCCGGCTCGGCCGCCTCTAAACATATTTAATGAAGACAGGTGGGTTGACCTGGCCAGAGTGCGTACCCGGAAGAAGGGAGTTATAGCAGGTTTTCTTGTGGATCTCGCGTCAGTAGCCTTGCGCAATGCCAACTTTTTCCTGCCGCACCCGGTTGATCCGGAGCGCGTTGAACGGCTATATAGCCGCTCAAGAATTGGATTGGTCAAGCAAGAAAGAGGCATTTACTGGGTCAATCGTAAACCATTTGTGCGATGGGCTAGGCAGAATGCTAGTCGTATCTGCAAAACTACTGCTCAAAGAATAAAAGAGAAAACAGCTGTTAACAAAGCGTATGAAGATGACTATTGGAGAGGTGTGGACGCGGGGGATTTTGATTCTTGACAGTCTTGGGAAGAGGTTGACTTTTTGGATGGTCGAGATGATTACTAAGGACTAAGGAGGATATATGCCGAGGACTCGACCGCTTCGTTTCTAGTCATCATTTTGGGTCCCGGTTTTCCGGGACTCATTTAATTTTGAAAAATTATAAAATCTCCGGGGGCTTTTGGTTTAAATCCGGGTAAATTTTTTTGCAATTCATTGATAAGTTTTGTGTCGGCGCCATCAAGTAGAGCGATAACCACTTTTTCACTTGTATCGGGTTTAGTTTGATATATTTTATCCAAGTCCTCCGCTCTAAGGTATACAAAATTCTTTATGTTTTGTTCTTCTTTCCGGAAAGTATTTGTAACAAACATAACTGTTTGCGCGGGCATGGGAATGCCGCGAACATCTACGCCGGGAAGATTAACAACGACATATTTTTTAGTTTCTCCGGGCAAACCATTTAAAAATTTTCCTAGATTAAAAATATCGGTGGAGAAAGCAAAATAGGTATTGGGATTATTTGCCCAGCGGATGAAATAGTCGCGGTAGGTTTTTAAAGGCACTAAAAGCAATAACAGAATGAATAACACCGTAATTTCTTTTTTAAGCCGCTCAAGCTGGCTGATTTTCTCCGGCCATTTTTCTCTTTGTTTTTCAAACCATTTAGTCAGCCACTGGAGCGTATGGTAAGCTCCTATTCCCGAAAGAATCATAATTGGCGGGATAATGCCAATGGAACGTAACGCGTGCGGCAGGCCTTCACGAGTTAAGATGGCAGGGAGGGAGAGGAAAAAGAGCCAAGCGATAAGAATGTATTTTGTATTTTGTATTTTGTATTTTGTATTACGGAAAAGCGCAATAATACCGACCAAAAAGAAAAAAGAGATAATTGGGTGCAATTCTGGCTGGCAGGCATAATTATGTCTCCAGTTGCAATCGCCCCGGACAAAAGGCATACCCATAATTAAAACTGTTGATTTTGCGAATTCTTTTAGTGGAGAAGAAGCGGAGAAAATTGAAACATCTGTTGCTCGTCCGAAAAAATCCTGCGGATTTTGAAGAAAATGAATGGCGAGCGGAGAGGCGACGGCAATAGTTATCAATATGAATAAGGCGATTAGGCAAAGAAAGCAATCCTTAGACAATACTTTATACTTGTTCCATAAATACCATCCTATCGGCACCGCGATTATAAACGGTATGAATCTGAAAGCAATATATCCGTGGAAGCCCAGGCCGATAAAAACACCCGCCATTGCCAGATCAAAAATTTTACCTTCGCGCAGCCCCTTTAATAAATAATACATCCCCACCGTAGCGAAAAAAGGAATGGTTATGGCCCGAAATCCGATGCGGGAGAAATTGATATGCCAATAGCTCGAAGCGAGAAAAAATGATGATAAAAGCGCTATAATCTCGCTTCGAGAAATTCCAAATTCCAAATTCCAAATTCCAAACAAATTCCACTGATCAAAATTCAAAATACGAGTGTTTCGGTCATTTGTGTTTTGTGTTTTGGGTATTATTTGTGATTTTGGCGTTAAGAAAAGCTCCCGTGTTAATAAAAATATTCCTAAAATTGTTAGAGTGCCGAAAACAGCACTCACCACCCGCAGCGCCCACGGCTTATTTCCAAACACCGCGAGCGAAATTGCCTGCAAATTAATAAAAAGTCCCTCCCGCCCGTTATTTTCCGGATAAAAAATTTTAAATTCGCCGGTAGCGATGGCCTCTAAGGCATTATTCCCGTTCATTGCCTCATCTGCATAAAGCCCCGGCGGTATTTCAGTAATAAGATAAAACCGAAAAAACGCCCCCAATATTAGGATAAGAATAAATAAAACTATGGATTTTCTAATCCCCATCTTTTAATGATATCACCATTGATAAAAAATAGGATATTGACATAAATATACAATATGTGTTATACTCTGATTAGTTTAGGTTTCCTGTGTGTAGACGGAAATTTGTTGTCAATTTAATCATTGTTGCCAAAAGGTAGAAAGGAGGCGATTTTATGAGGAAGAGAAAAGTATCTGCATCTGCGGCGTTGGGAATGGCAGAAGCCGATTTTGGCTCTACCGAATCAATATCACTGGAAAATAATGAAGAGGCTGCCGTCAAGTTTGATGAGTTAAGTTTACAAAAATTAACTCGCGAGACTTCTTTTGTTACTTTATCTAAAGCGTTTCTCGCAGTTCAGAAAGTACGAGTGGGTTGTGATGTAGGCCTTGCCCATCTTGTAAAACATGGCAAGACTGATTCTGATAGAGAGGAATTAAGAGACAGGGCAAAAGAGCTAGAGCAATGGATCTCGCGAAGGTTGAAAGACCGCATTACTGCCCATCCGACCTATCCTTGGTGGAGCAGGATTGAGGGTATAAGCCATCTTACAATGGCGCGGGTGATAGGGTTTATCGATGGCTTTGGATGTTTCTATGAGGTCGGAGATGCCCTTATTCCTAATGATGGTAAGGTGCGATGTCCGATTACTGTTACTATTTTTGATGAAGAAGAAAATCCCATAGGTGAAAAACAGATGGTATGGGTAGAGGGGATTGAGAGATTAACAACTGCTTCCAAGGCCAAGAAATATGCAGGCCTTGTGCCGGGGCAAGAACAAGAGAAGGGCAAAAAGCTCTCTTATAATAAAAAACTCAAGACAACGCTATGGCGTCTTGCTGTATATAGTTTTCTGATGAAGAATGGTAAATATCATGATTTTTATACGATGTATAAAGAGCATATGCTGCAGCGTCTTACGGGTCGCGGAATCAAGATTTTACCGACGCCCAAAGGAAAATTCTGCCGCGTTTGCAATACGGAAGTAGAAGTTAAGCAAGCAAAATACTGTCCGGATTGCAAAAGCGAGCTTGGGAAAAAGGAAGAACCAGAAGGCATAATCTGGCAGGGCCATTTTCACATGATGTGCCAGAGAAAGATGATTTCCCTTTTCGTGATTCATTTGTGGTCGGTTTACCGCGAAGCCCTTGGTCTTCCTGTGCGCGAGCCATATCCGGCCGAATATCTCGGCCATCAACAGATTATCCGTGCCTGGGATATGGTGGATAAGTAAAAAGTAAGCTAAAGAAAACTACGCTAGTGAGCTAAGTCTCGAGAGAAATCAAACCAATGAAAGCGAGCTAGTCCTATGAAGAAATCTATAGAAGATGAGCGAGTTTTACCCATTGAGAAATCTATTCAAAGAGAGTGAGCTATTCCATGTGAGAAATCTAGAATCTGAAAGCGAGTTATAGTAGCATAGAAATCTATAATGTACGAGCGAGTTATACCTGCCGAGAAATCTAGCTAAGGTGAGCGAGTTCTAATCGTAGAGAAATCTAGGTCTGGAGAGCGAGCTATCAGGTTTGAGAAATCTATAATAAGCGAGCGAGCTATCATCTGGGAGAAACCAAACGATCGTGAGCGAGTTATACTGCAGGAGAAATCTATAGGCTAAGAGCGAGCTTCCTTATTAGAGAAACCAAATCCTCAGAAGCGAGCTAGAATATTTGAGAAATCTATTTAAGGCGAGCGAGCTATCTTATATGAGAAAACTATAAGTAAGTGAGCGAGACAGCGCCTGAGAGAATCCAAAAGATCAAGAGCGAGCTATGATCAAGAAGAAATCTGAGCACAAGGAGCGAGTCTTAGCAATTATTTTAGAGCGGTTTTGCATTTTGCGGCCGCTTTTTTTGTTATCCTTCACCGAACTCAGCTCGGCTTCGCCGAATACCCCGCCTTCACGATGCCGTAGCCCGTTTCGGCAGGGCGAAGGCCCGTAGCTTGGCCTACTTCGCCAAGCTCAGCTCGGCTCCGCCGGGACTTGCAAAGGAAGTAGAAGGAGAGAAGAATGTGCTTACCACTCGCATAAGCTTTTTAGAAAATACAATTGCCAAACAAAATGAAGAATTCGTATCTTTGAAGCGCGAGTTAGATCAAGCCACCCGTCAAGTACAGTCAATTGCCGAAAAAGCGATTGAGAGTTCTTCTGGTAAACAAACACTAAAAGCTATAAATGAAATCGCTATGCAGCAAGCTGGTAAATTAAGGAGTGACGAATAGTGTTAGTAATTCCGCATTTGACATATATACAATATTGTGATAATCTGCTATCAGGTTTTTAAAAACAAGATAAGGGAGGTATAGAATGATGCCTCAATTTTCAGGAACTACGGCCGAATGTATGAAGCATTATGCCGGTCAATTTCGGATTAAGAGTGACGCGATTCGTGAGATAGAGAAAACTACGGGTTTTAAAAGGGATACTGTTAAAGAGTGGTTTTTCGGAAATAATCCTGTTTTACCAAATGGTTCTCGAGTAGTCATTTTAAGATACTTCTTTGAGGATAGGGGATATAGGGTTAAAGAATTAGAAGACCTTAAGATTAAAAGTCCGGAAGCTTATCAGTTAGGAAGACTGCTTTATGAGAAGAAGCTCACGCTTGAAGATATTAAAGAAAGTGTTGGTTATAAAAATGCCTATGATGTCTATAGTATTTTACATGGCAGGTATAGCATGAGAAGTATCTGGCTGGTAAATGCGCGGGAGCTGATCAGGAGTATGGAAAGTGATGCGGTTATTAAATCTGTGGCAGAAGATGCAAGTTTGGTGCTAAGGCATGGATTGAAGACAAGAACAGAGTCTTCCTCAAACCATCTTAGGGAAGATGTTCTAAAAATTTTGGCAGGATATATTTGTGCCACCATTCCTCTTGCAAAGTTGGTTATTTCCGATAAATTTTCTGACGAAGATCGAGAGAGGCTTCGTAAACTTACCAGCGGCGATGGTATTTTTGCGCTCTCCAATCTTCTGAACGGCCTATGCGGCAGGAGATCCCGCGAAATACTCAAAATCAAAAACAGATATAAAGAGAAGGAGGATGCCGGTATATGATAGAAAAAAGCCCTTTTGGATTTTATGATGGTCAAGTTATCTTAAAACTTGCCCAGAACTACCCCTCAATATTAGAAGTTATTTTTGAGAACATTCAGAATGCCATGGATGCGGAAGCAAGCGATATAACCGTTTTGCTTAATAATAAAAGCAGACGAATTAGGATTACTGACAATGGCGCTGGAGTAAGCAAGGCTAAGTTTGATGACGCCTTGACTCAAATTGGTATGACTATGAAAGGCACGGGTAAATTAGGACAATTTGGTATAGGACTTATTTCGCCTTTTGGGAAATGCAAACGATACACTTTTACTTCTTGTACCGTTGGGAGCCCCGCCTATAGGGAGTGGGAGTTTAGATGTAAAGAATTAGTCGGCCAAAAAACAATTGATAGTTTTCCCTCTCATATACGGCATGAATTGAGGTTTAGCAAAAAACTTTCGGAGAATAGTGAAAAGGCAAAGAAAAAAGATCCCAATGCTATTTTTGTGCCATGGAGAACCTGTGTTGATATTGAAGATTTTGTGGCTGATCAGGTGATTAGTAGAGTGACTATGGAAGAATTGGAGCAGGGTATTCAGGAGAAATACGGCGTAGTGATGCGTCAACAAAAGACAAGAGTGTCTGTAAACATAGTACATAAAGATGGAAATATAGAAGAGAAAGAAATCCGCGTGCGTGATTTTGAGGGAGATTCTCTGCCTCTGAAAGAGTATCATGATCCGCATGTTGGACGAGTGCTCTTTCGGATATTTATCGCGCCGCAGACCATAAAAGGCAGGCGTGGAAAAGTGCTTTTCGGACAGTTTGGCGATCCTCATCGTCTTAATACCAGACAATTTGTAATGGGTACCACTGGTTTGCTTGATGGAAAGATTGATTCCGCGTTTCTTTCAGGAATTTTCGAAGGCGAAATCCTTGGAGAAAAGATTGAATTGAGACCTGACAGGCGAGGATTTGTACGCAATGAAGCATTGCTTAATTTATGCGTATTCATTGAACAATGGTTTAAAGAAATAGGGTCGGAGTACCTTGAGGAAATACGTCAAGATGAACGTTTTGAACGGTATGATCTCCTTGGCCATAAGGTTATGCCCATGATTAGAGAAATGTTTAAGCAGCCGAAGTTTAAACACCTTTTAAGTGAATTTGAAATCGGCCATATAGGTACGGGACACACACCGGCTGATAGAATTTTAGGAACGATAGAAGGTAAATCTATTGATGGTAGAGCAGAGAAGTCCAAAGAAAAGTTTAGCAGTCAAGAACGAAATACGCCTAATAAAGAAAAAGAGCGACATAAACCTTTTGTGATAATGCATGTTGGAGGGAATAAGCGTTGGCTGGTTAAGGATAGTTCCACCGGTCCTTTGCTTGCTTATTCCGAGATGCCCGGTTCCGGCGATCCATATAGATTTGATAAAAAGTACGGCCTTGTTGAAGTTAATGTAAGACATAATCTTTTTGTAGATTGTGATAGTAAAAATGATACCGCGCTTAGAAGATACTTGGAGCATGTCTTGATGCAAGCTTTTCTTCTGCAGGCCCAGCGAGAAGAACAGCAGGAGAGTTATAAGCGGATTATGTATGATGAGCTTGAGATGATTGTGTTTGATATTTTGCATGGAAGTCCATCGGTAGGCAGCAGCAGAGGTCGGAAAAGCAAAGTTTCTAGTTAAATAAAAGACGGTTGCCTTTTTAGGCAGCCGTTTTTTGTTTTTATTTTTTATGATATAATATCCGCATGGCAGAAGATCAAAAACAAGAGAAGATTATAACTCCGGAAGAAGAAATTCTGGAGCTTGAGCGAAAATTGGAGGAGAAAAAGAAGGAATTGATAGAGAAAGGAGAAGCAAGGCGCGAAGAAAAAGAAGTTTTTCGCGAGGTTTTGAAAGAGCATATAAGAGAAATTCAGCCAGCGCCGCCGGTTATTTCTCTCGCAAAACCGGCTGCTCCGGCGGACGATACTAAAAAAAATGAGGAACGCGAAGAACAGATTCGCGGACTTATTGAAATTGCCTTGGCTAAGACCATTCAAGAGGCGGTTAGAATGGCCGAGCGCATGACACCTTATCTTTTGGATGAATTACATGACCGTTTGGTTGATGATTTTTATGAAAAATTAGTAGTTTTGCGGAAAATCAAAGCTTTATAATATAGGCGAGTAGAGGCGAAACCTCTAAAGTTTAACTTTAGAGGTTTCGCCTCTAAAGAAACTATAACGCAATGAATCCAATCACTTTATTTATCATCTATATTCTGGCGTTTTTTCTGCTCGCGGTTTTAATTGCCGTCATAATCATCCGCGGGCGTCTTCGGCGTCAAGGCGCTATTTCGCGCTCCTTAAATTTAGAACTGCTGGCAGTGCGTTTTCCTCCGTTGCCGGCGTCCGGGCAGGAGCCAAGCATGCAGCAAATCAGGGAAAAAATTGCCTTGATGGAGCAGTTCTACAGCCATCTTTCATTAATACGCGACAAGTGGTGGCGGACAGTTTTTTATGGAAAGCCAATATTTTCTTTGGAACTTTCCATACCCTCCTTGGGAGAAGAGCTTACTTTTTACGTGGCCGTGCCTCGCCGTTTTATTCCGGCCGCAGAAAAATTAATTCAGGGAATTTTTCCGGATGCCTATACCGAAGTTTCGCGAGACTATAATATCTTTAATAAAGAAGGAGCAGCAGCAGCCGTTTATGCCAGATTAAAAACTAATATTTATTTCCCGGTAAAAACTTATCAAAAATTGGAGGGTGACCCAATGAAAGGTTTGACCAACGTATTTACCAAACTTGCCAAGGAGGGTGAGGGCGCGGCTTTACAAATAGTGGCGCGTCCCGCTTCCAAAAAATGGAAAACTAGTTTGAAAAAACGCGCCAAAAGGCTCTTTGAAGGAAAGAGAGAGAAGGATATTGTTTTGTCTGTTTTGAAAACAGCTACCGGAGCCGATATGATTCCTACATCGGAACAGACCAAAATACAGGAGCAAAAAAGATTAACGCCATTGGAAGAGGAGATAGTGCGGGCTCTGGAAGGAAAAGCGTCTAAGGCCCTTTTTGAAGCCAATATTCGTTTAGTCGCTTCTGCGCCAAACGAATCCCGGGCCAAAGCGATTTTGCAGGGATTGGAAGTCGCCTTTGCCCAGTTTAGCGACCAAAATTTAAACAGCTTCCTTATGGAAGAAGCAAAACCGCGTCAGCTTAAGAATTTGATTTTCAATTTTTCTTTCCGCACTTTTGAAGAAAAACAAAAAATAATTTTAAGCACCGAAGAATTGACCTCTATTTTTCATTTTCCCAATGTTCCTATTGAGACGCCGCATATTAAGGGAGTTAAGGCGCGGGAAGCTCCTCCACCGATTAATTTGCCTCAAGAAGGAGTGATTTTGGGTTATAATTTGTTTAGGGGCGAGAAAAGAGAAGTCCGTTTGCTGGAAGAAGATCGCAGGAGACATCTTTATATTATTGGCCAGACCGGTACCGGAAAAACCGTATTCATGAAAAATCTTATCCGTCAAGATATTGAGGAGGGGAAAGGCGTTTCTTACATTGACCCCCATGGCCAGGATATAGAAGATATTTTAGCGATTATTCCCCGCCACCGCGCGCAGGATTTGATTTATTTTAATCCGGGAGACGTATCGCGGCCTATTGGTTTAAATATGCTTGAATACGACGAGAATTATCCGGAACAAAAAACCTTTATTGTAAACGAGCTTTTCAGTATTTTTCAGAAACTATATGGAGCAGTGCCCGAAGCTCTTGGTCCCATATTTGAGCAATACTTCCGTAATGCCACGATGCTGGTTATGGACGATCCGTCTTCCGGGAATACGCTTCTTGAAATTTCGCGGGTTATGGCGGATAAACAATTTCGTGATTTAAAGCTTTCCCGCGCCAAAAATAGTGTGGTAAAAAAATTCTGGACCGAGATCGCGGAAAAAGCCGGCGGGGAATCGGAATTGCGAAATATAGTTCCTTACATCACTTCCAAATTTGACGTATTTTTGGCAAATGAGATTATGCGGCCGATAATTGCCCAGGAAAAATCAGCTTTTAATTTCCGCGATATAATGGATTCTCAAAAAATTTTTCTGGTTAATCTTTCCAAGGGGCGGTTGGGCGATATAAACTCTTCACTGATAGGGCTTATTATAGTAGGTAAGCTTCTCATGGCCGCTCTCTCGCGCGTAGATATTGAGAACCCGGAACGGCGCAAAGATTTTTATCTGTATATTGATGAATTCCAAAACGTGACTACCGATTCCATTGCCACCATTCTCTCTGAAGCGCGAAAATTCCGGCTTGATTTGATTATCGCCCATCAATTTATAGGCCAGCTTCAGGAAAATATAAAAAAGGCGGTTTTCGGAAATGTAGGATCCATGGCCACTTTCCGTATTGGTTCGGATGACGCGGAATTTATGTCCAAGCAGTATAAGCCGGTGTTTGGCGAGCAGGATTTGTTGAATATAGATAACTATAATTGCTATCTTAAACTTTTAATCAATGGCCAGACCTCTCCCCCATTCAGTATGAAGACCTATTCTTGGTTAAAAGGTGATCACGAATTCGCCGAAACAATAAAAGAAATATCCCGCACTAAATACGGCAGTCCGAGAGAGGAAGTGGAAAAGGAGATAAACAGGCGTTATGAAAGTTTCTGATACCCGAAAATATAAAAAAGCTATAGCGGGAAAAATATTTTTACGGCGGGGCGATTCCTGTTTCCGAATTGCGGAAATTTGTCACAGATTATGAGAATATGCAATATTAATGCTTAGTAAAACCGATTATACAATTGCAGCATTTATAGGGTTTCTTAGCGGAATTTTCATATTGCCGGTATTGTTTAATTTGGGTTTTCGCGACCGCCTTATTTTTTTTATTTTACCGCTGGCGATCCCGCCGCTTTTCGCGTTAGGGATGTGGTTTAGCGGGCTTTTATCTCATCGGCTGCCTTTTATGGCGCAGTTTGGCAAATTTGCGGCTGTTGGTTTTTTGAACACCGCCATTGATTTCGGAGTGCTCAATCTTTTGAGCGCGGCAATAGGCGTTACGGCCGGTTTTATCATCGGCGGAGTAAATGTTCCCGGTTTTGGCATCGCGGTATTTAACAGTTATTTTTGGAATAAACTTTGGGTTTTTAGCGATCGTGAAAAAGAAAACATTTTCCATGATTTTCCAAAGTTTCTCGCCGTTACCTTTATAGGGCTTATTATCAATAGTGTAATTGTGATTTTGCTCACTACTTATTTGGTGCCTTTTGCAGCGTTAAGCGGACGCATATGGAGGTATGTATGGCTCAATATTTCCAAAGCCGCTGCCACTGTGATTTCACTGGTTTGGAACTTCACGGGGTATAAATTTTTTGTTTTTAGGAAATAGCTCACTCGCAGATTTTAAAATTATAATTTTTGTCAACTTTTTGGTATGCCAATCGGAAATTTTCATTTATCGCAATTTTTGATATGTATTATATTGTATGGCGCAAGAAAACTTAGTATTATATCGTAAACATCGTCCTCGGGATTTTTCGGAAGTGGTGGCTCAGGATCATCTAGTCACGGCGATTACGAATTCTTTAAGGCAAGGCAAGATTGCCCATGCTTATTTATTTTCTGGTCCGCGCGGAGTGGGGAAAACAAGCATTGCCCGCCTCATTGCCAAATCTTTAAACTGCAACAGCAAAGAAAAACCGTGCAACAATTGCCCCTTTTGCCTAAGTTTTAACGAGGGCAGATCTGTGGATTTAATAGAAATTGATGCGGCCTCCAATAGGGGAATTGATGAAGTTCGGGAATTGCGGGAAGGAGTGCGGTTTGTGCCAAGCCAAGGCAAATATAAAACCTACATCATTGACGAATGCCATATGTTGACAAAAGAAGCTTTTAATGCTCTTCTAAAAACATTGGAAGAGCCGCCGGCTCATGCCGTATTTATCCTTGCCACCACGGAGCTTGAAAAGGTGCCGGCTACGATTATTTCCCGCACCCAGCATTATGATTTCCGCCGGCCTGGAATTACGCAGATTGTAGAACGTCTTAAAATTATTGCTAAAAAAGAAAATGTCGGGCTTATCGATGACGGCGCAAGATTAATAGCTTTTGCCGCAGAGGGTTCTTTGCGGGACGCCGAGAGTATTTTGGGGCAGATTATGGTGGTGGAAGATAAAAAAATCGGCCGGGAGGAAGTGGAAAATATTTTGGGTATACCGCGCCGCGCGGCCGCTAAAAAAATGTTTGAGTTTATTGCCAGGAAAGAAATTTCTCCGGCGCTCGCGCTGATACAAGAACTTAATGATTCCGGTTATGATTTGTCTTATTTTTCCAAACTCCTTATGCAATATTTCCGCAATGCCCTTTTTTTAAAAACCGCCCCCGCGTTAAAAAAATTTATTGAGAACGAAATGTTGCCTGATGAACTGGAGTGTATCGCGGCCAATCTTCCTTTATTTTCCGGAGAAAACTTATTCCGCGGCCTTGGTGTTATTTTTCAGAATATGCAGTCTTTCAAAAAAACTCCCATTCCCCAGCTTCCGCTTGAGCTTACGGTGATAGAGTTGATACAATCGCCGGAAGCGAATAGGGGCGGTTGACAATGGGGGAAAATATATTATTGCCGGGTCGTCTAACGGCAGGACATGGGCCTTTGAAGCCCAGTATGTAGGTTCGATTCCTACCCCGGCAGTTTTTGTTCTAAAACGATAGTGAGTAGCGGGGTGAGGTTGATTGTGGATAATTGACGGTATGCACAAGGTATGCAACTAATGTATACTAAGTTATAGATACATAAAAGTTAAACTTATGGCTAAAACAAAAGAACACTATAAGTCATTATTGCCAGATAGATTAACTGTAGAAATCCACAAAGAGAAGGATGAAATCTGGGCTAAGGTTATAGAGTTTCCTAATTGTTATACTCAAGCTAATGGTTTTCTTGAATTGGTAGATATGCTTAATGACTCTATTTATACTTACTTAAGTATTCCAAAAAAATACCAAAAGGAAGTAGGATATTATATCCCTCAAGAAGTCATGGAGGAAATTCATAGGCAGCAGGCTCAAAATCTCTATAGAAAGATAATTGAAAACGTGAGAATGAATGAACAGAAAAAGAAAAAGGTTGAGATATTCAGATTGCAAAAATCATGGGAAAAGACCTCTCAAAAATGGTTTTAACATTATCCACGATGGTCAGATTGGTAGTTGGATTAGGTCAACAAAGGAGCGTTAACAAAATAACTTTTTGAAAAACAAAAGAAAAGAGCCTCCGCCGAAAAAAATCGAACGGAGGCTCAAGGGTTCAAGAGGGTCAAGCCCTCAAGACTTCAAGGTTCAGAACTTCCGAGAGGCGGCCAGACCGATGCTGGAGTGGCGGTCGTCGACCCAGTAGCTGCTGACAACGAGCCCGATCTCGTCGAAGCCGCCGACAAGGACATGGTCGCCGTCTGAAGCGACACACTCGCAACGGGCATACCGTGAGGGGTTCACGAAGTTGCCCGTCTTACGGAAGACGAGCAGGTCTTTCGTGGCCTCGGTCACGGCAGACGGCATTTCGTAGTCGGCAGTGAGCATCGCCTTCTGGTTGCCGTAGGTATTGTCCTCCTGCTTCGGGACGATGTTCTGATGGAGCAGATACCACCTGAAGCTCATCGTGGTCTCCCTCGCAAACTTCTGCTCGGAATACCACACACTCGGAGCGTAGGAGTAAAACTTCGGTTGCCCCGTGGCAGGATGAAGCTCCTGCAACTTCAGAATGGTGAGCGGCTTGCCGTTCAAGCGGTCGAGCCCCACAAAGGC
>Ga0213870_1000716_pt1 | contig 15495 bp, 13 predicted proteins | sample WICALVC2017_Meta_FD_160119 | JGI IMG/M metagenome (GOLD analysis project Ga0213870, IMG submission 160119) | Freshwater microbial communities from subterranean cave lake in Wind Cave National Park, South Dakota, United States - WICALVC2017 | ecosystem: Environmental > Aquatic > Deep subsurface >... | reverse complement strand
GATATACTCCATGTAATAAACGGCGGCTATCCCGGCGCGCAAAGCGCTCAAATTGCAGGGTGGATTGCAAAACGCGCTGGATGCCACTCTGTTGTAATGAGTGTCTGCAATACGCCGGTTCCCTATCACTTTCCTAAATCATACGAAAGAATCCTTGACCGTCTAGTAAAACGGCATTGCAATACTCTCATTATCCCTGGCGATTACATTGGAAAACTTCTTATTGATTTGCGTGGATTCTCGCCAGAACAGCTTAAAAAAATCCCCGAGAGCGTCGCGTCACCAGAACAATACGGGACTTTCATTGCAGCAACAGATGCACAAACCACATATCCGGAAACGCCAACCATTGCAATGGTTGCGGGATTTCTGCCGCACAAGGGCCATCGTTTCTTGCTCGAAGCGCTCGCGTCTCTTCACAAAAATTTTCCTAACCTTCGTGCAGTGATTGTTGGCAATGGGCCAACATTCGGCGAAACACGCGAATTGGCACTGCGCCTTGCTATTTCAAACATGATAACTTTTACCGATTCCTTGCCGCTGAAAGACACACTTAAAATCATAGCGAGCGCAGATATTTTCGTCCACCCCGCGACCTTGGACGGAATGCCGTATGTCATCCTCCATGCAATGAGTTTAGGCAAGCCGGTCATTGCAACCACCGTAGGCGGCATACCGGAAACAGTTCTCCATGAAAAAACTGGCTATCTTGTTCCTCCAGGCGATAGCGGCGCACTTGCTCAAGCCATTCGTCTGCTACTGAGCAACCAAACGCGAATTGAAGAAATGGGAGCAGCGGGAAAGGAACGATATAATAAAAATTTCACCATCGAAACCATGGTGACACATTACGCTTTCCTCTATACGTCGACTCTGTCATAAGCTACGCTGCATCGCAGAATGTTGTATGGCCTCGGCCAATACGGTGCTAAAATTTTCACAAAGCTTTGCTTCGCTGCTAAACGCCGAGAGATCAACGAGATCGGCAACCGAATGACCATCGTGATACGGCTGGCGATTACGGATATTTTGATACAATTCCTCTGGAGTCCGCGCTATTCGCATCATCGAGTAAAGTGCTGGAAAAAATGTGGGAGTTACACACTCGGGAGCAGGCGGAACGTAGAGATAATAATCAATGCCCATAAGCCCCGCTTCAATAATCGAGGTACCAATAGAACCAATGATACAATCAGCCTTTGAGGCTACTTCTGGAAACGAGCTATACCCAGAAAAAATGGGGATGCGACGTTCTTTGTAAATAAAGTATGCACTATTCAATGCAAGACGCCGTAAAACTTCTTCAGGTCCAACCTTAATGCCAATAATTTCAATTCCCAACTCATCCAAAACCTTCATGGGATCCAAAAAACCATGGAGTACTTGTTCCACTTTCGCGCCGGGAGAGAAATGCGCATAAGCATGCAGTAAAATCAATGCTTTTTTGTAGTGAGAGGGGGTGCTTTTTTTGTTACGATAAGGGAGGAAGCGAGCGAAATAAGGTAACGGAGCAGTCAAAATATGTGTGTCTGCAAGACCTGCTGATTGATAATCAATTCTGTCCTTTTTCCCATATGCTAAAGCATAGTCAACAATTTTAAAACGTCCAGACTTCGTCTTTGGATCACCCCATACAAATAAACAATGATTGCAGAAAACGACAGGAATATTGCTTGCCTTCGCTGCTAACCCCAACAAATTCTGTAGTGGCGTATCACTTGAAAGAAAAACCAAACGCGGCTGGAGGTATGATAACCACTCGCGAACCGTCTGGTAATGGGAAAACGTACGTGCGAAATGAGAAAAAATATATCGCTCCATCAGTGAATACAGAATATCTGAATCAATCCAGTGAATTCGCTCCTTGAGATTGCGACGAAGCGCTTCAAGGAGAGTAAGGATGCGCGTATCATTATATTTATTACTACTATAAAAGTGATAATAATACATATGACGACGCCAAAAGAGAAAGGGCAGATGCCAAAAATCTTTTTTTACAATTGGAAAAACGAACTCAATTGAGTTTTCTTTTGTATTCTTTTTGATGAAATTGATAAAATTATCGAGCTTTCCTCCAGGAGACATCAATACCCTTTTGCTAAGAACATCTCTCTTTGGGCGCTGGAAAAATCGAAGATACGCTACTACGAAGCGCTCTTTCCAAGAATTATATGGAAAATCGTGGATCAATTCATGCTTCCGCCAGAATGGCGCGTCATACACCATTCGTTCGTCATCAGTGCCATCAGCTACAATGACATGAAGAGTAAAGCCAATCGAGGTCTGAAGATGACGCAACGCCGTTAAACTTGTGGCCTCCGTATTGGATAGACAAAAAATATCATGTTCTGGTTTCAAAATTTTTCCTAAACCTACCCTATACCGTAATAAAGAGGTAAAGGTATATTCTAGCGCAGGCGCTGATACTAATCCTAATGAACACCCATCAATAAGACTGAGGTCGTTGCCATCCTTGTCTAAAAACCAATTCCATAAACTCTCATGAATCTGTGCCGTCATATATTCAGCGTCTGCTAACGTAATGGACGCGTCAAAAAATAAGGCCCTGCCTTGTGCAACCATGGCTAATTCTTCTGGAACGAATTGGAGGGTAGTAAAAACGACCGGAGTACCTTTGAGCTCCGGGCGAGCCTTGTGGATCGCCTCTAGTTCCGAATAATGATCAACGACGAGTATGGAACTTCTCATACTTTTTAAGCGAATCAATTAACTGTACATCCCTCACTGCCTCAGCCATATTAGAAAAATACCTTCCTGACTTTAGTTTTTTCAAAAAAAGGGATATTTCTGCTTTGTACATGTCATTGCGGTCTACGGCTACATTTTCTTTCGTGTACTTTTTGCCAACCCAAAGCTGGATCGTATCGGTGAGTGTATTCCACTCCAAAGTCCCCCGCTCCGCGACGATCTCGAGCGACCGCTTGTCCGGAATTCGCACATAATCCTGATGGACAGAAACGAGCACTCCGGAGTGAGTACACAACAAGCTCTCGGCACAATCCTCAGCTTTGACCTGCAAAGTTGAAACCCGCTTGACTAAAGCAGCCACAGGGTGCAGCGGTTCACCGAGAAGCCAGGCCGGATAGTTGATATCGTGTATTAAATCGAGCATCACACCCCCACCCTTCCCTGCTCCACTCGAGTAACTTACGCGATGATCGCGCTTACGCCACTCACGTAAATCCTGACCAACACTCACGCGCAGTGAATACAGCTTTCCGAGTCGACCGTTATCCAAAATATTTTTTATCCGCTGGAGCGGCTTAAAAAATTGCAAATTATATCCTACCCAGCAACTGATGTTCCTCTGTTGCAAAATGGCCTCCATTGGAGCGAGGCCTTTGAGCGTATGGCTCACTGGCTTTTCAACAAATAAGGCGCGCGGCTTTAAGGGCAGACATTTCCGTATTGTTTCAACATGCTTGTAAGTTTCATTGGCAATAAAAATCGCATCAAATGGTCCGCGTTTGCGAAAATTGCCCCAGGAATGAACCACCGGCACCCCGGCAACATCCTGCCGTTTCGTCAGCACCACAAGCTCAACCTGGTGTGCCAGAAGATTGCGACAGTGCCGATCGCCAATGGAACCATAGCCAATAATGCCAATAAGCATATCGCTTTATTTGCTCCATCGCTTAAGACGCGACGCGATTTCACGTTTATGTTGGAAAAGAAATTCAGCCAGTACCCAATCTTCGGGAGTATCTAAATCAACTGAACGCCATTTCGGACAAACAACGGCTTTCGTTTTTTTGGTTATCACCCTTTTCTCCTTTAGCAACGCCGGGGTTTTGATAATGTAGACAAAACACCCATTCAAAATAAATCCTACCGGCCAGGCTTGTATGTTGGTTGACTGATCTTCTGAACCATTGACTAAAATAAGATCGCTCTTTGGACTCAAGTGATACAGTCGAGGGTGCGTTGGACACACCGTAAGCACAGTGGTAGCATCGGTTTTTTCCATCAATCCCCAACAGGCCGTAATATCTTTGTCTTCCCGAAGCGGGGAGGTAGTCTGTAGAATCATCACATGGGTGGGGACATACTGCTCGTCTGCTTTAAGTCGCTTCAGCGTATGCAAAATAGCATCCACGCCTTGGGCAGTGTCAGTGGCAAGCTCTGGTAGGCGAAGCCAGGGCACTTCAGCACCGTAGCGTTTTGCAACTCTTGCAACTTCCGGGGAATCAGTATCAACAATGACACGAGAGATAATTGGAGAGGCAAGCGCTTGGGCAATAGCATAACTAATCAATGGTCGCCCACAAAATTTTTTGACATTTTTCCGAGGAATCCGCTTTGATCCGCCCCGAGCAGGAATAATTGCCAACACGTTCTTAGCCATACTCGGATTACTATTCAACTCGATATTTTAGCAACCATTCGCCATTGCGTTTTTCCCACAAATGCGGTGGTCGCCAGCTATCAATAACTTCCCAAAAATGTGCTTCTGAAATTCCCAAATAATCCAAAAACCATGGAAAGTGCTTTTTGGGAAATTCACCGTCATACCTGCGCACCAAGGCAACGCCTTCTTCTCTAGTAATATGGCCATCTCTAATTTCATGCGCGGCATCGGAGGTCGCCCGACCAATGCCAAACTTAATGTATGCAAGATAAAAATGGAATCCGTCTTGTTTATCGTCTAAACTCGCATATTTAGAATACGTACCTTCTGAACGGCCATCTTCATTAACGGTAAAACCAGTGTGTTTTTGAGAATAATAAAAATTTTCTTGCGGCACCCATTTACGGTAATAGGACAACCAGTGCATTTGCGCACCTAATTTTGCAATCTCTTTTAAATCGGGCGTGCGATACAACTCAAATGTTTGCTCCACAACTTCTCCGGGCTTAAAAATATCCATTTCTTCTCCTGCTGCTGCGAGTGCGTCAACATTAGTGCCCTTATTATACAAGATGTCCCAATCCTTAACGGGATCGCGCGGTTTATCAGCATCCTGCAGAGAACCGCCATATTCGACCTCGCCATTTTCCCCGTAAAACAATAGTGGTATTTTGAATTTCAGAGCAATATGAAAGGCGTAGTTCTTCTGTCCGTAGGCAAAGGGTTCCCAGGCGTCGCCTTTTAATTCAAAGGCCACCCGAGACAGTTTCCTATGCAAAACCCCATTTTGAAAACAGTTAAGAACCGTAAAACCGGATTTCACGAAATTTTGAAAATTCTTCCAACCGATATCTGTATATTCAAATGGCGCCCACGTTACGACCAGTGGATGCATACCGTACTTCGTTTTCAAGATATGCGCGGTATACCCGCTGTCTTTGCCGCCGCTGCCTGGCACCACCACATCAAAACTACCATCCTTGGAACGATATCTATCGCAGACCTCTTGCAATTCTATCTCGCGAGCCGCCCAATCTATCTCCTGGTGCTTTCTCCAAGCATAAGAGCATGCGCTACAAACTCCTTCCGCATTAAAAGTAATGCGCGGCCGTTGGTTAGAAACTACACAACGGGTACAAAACTTCACTTCTTTTGGCTGTGTGTCAAGCTGTCGATCAAGCTTCTGTAGCATAATACCTATGAGTGGATTAAATCTATGAAATTCTTAATGATCTTAAGTCCTACTGACCCGCTTTTTTCCGGATGAAACTGGCAACCATAGATATTGCCGTCTCTAATCACTGAAGCAAACGTGTGGTCTCCATATATACTCTCGGCCAAAATATGAGAAGACTCAGTAGGTTCTAAAATATAAGAGTGGACAAAGTATACCTGACTTTCTGGAGTAAGAGTAGAGAGGATTGTGTCCTGCCAAGACACACCGGGAAGCTGAATTAAATGATTCCAACCAACTTGAGGCACTTTTTCTCTATCTCCCGAGAACGGGAAACGGACGACACGACCAGGGATCAAATCCAATCCTTTAAAAATACCAAACTCATGGCCTTTGGTCAAGAAAAGCTGTGCCCCCAGACAGATTCCGAAAAGTGGGGTTCCTCGTGCCGCGATCCCTTTGATGACCTCAACCAGTCCGCGCATTTCAAGACCGCGCATACCGGCCTCAAAGGCCCCTACCCCGGGTAACACGAGCGCCTGTGCTTTCTGTAATTCGTTTGCCTCTTCAGAAATAACGCACTCAATATCAAAATTTTTGAATGCTCGTTTCAAACTGTGCAAATTACCCACACCGTAGTCAACAATAGCAATACTAGGCGAACTCATACTAAGCGAACATTAATACTTTGACTGCGAAGATATTGTTTAGCCGACGCAATGGTGGTTTCCTGATAATGAAACACAGAGGAGACTGCTAGTGCGTCGGCCCCGGCATGGAGTGCAGCTACAAACGACTCCGGTACCCCTGCCCCGCCATGCGCAATAACCGGAATCGGGGAGATCGCGCTAATACGTTCTATAAGCTCTACATCATACCCCCGCCGGGTGCCATCCTGATCAATTGAGGAAATTAAAATCTCTCCCACTCCAAGCTCAATTGCTTGTCTGGCCCAGGACACTACTTCTTTTCCGGAGTGTTCCCGGCCGCCATCCGTATATGCCTCATACCAGCCAGTTGGTTGCCGCTTCGCCTCAATAAAAAGTACAATGCACTGCGAACCAAACTCTTTGGCCGCTGCCTCAATAAACTCGGGGTGGCGCACGGCATAGGTATTAATGGCTACTTTATCAGCTCCAGAGCGCAGAGCATTGTTGATATCGTGAATTGTCCGAATACCGCCGCCAACCGTAACCGGTATAAAGATATTCTCCGTGACCGACCTTAAAAGATCAAGGTCAAGATTACGCCGGTATAAGCTTGCCACTATATCTAGATATATAAGCTCGTCAGCTCCTTCTTGATAATACCGGCTGGCCAGTGTTTTCGGGTTGCCAACAATGCGTAAGGCCTCGGTGTGTACTGGCTTTACCACGTTTGGCCCTTTGACATGGAGAAGTGGAATCACCCGAATATTCTTCATAAAAATCGGCTTTGTTGAATAAATACCACGAAAAACCTTCATTTTAAGCCATTTTTAAAAAACACTCATTTTTCTATGCCTCAAAAAATCCTTATTTTAAGCCATTTTTTGAATTATGCAACAAAGCCATAAAAATCTACAAAGATTCCTCCCCGGGTTTTTGGGCAATAAACACATAGATATTGCAGAATTGATTTGGGGAAAACCGCATTAAAAGCTTTTGCAACGTCGTCCCCAAGAAAGATAACTGATAACCCTCTGCCCGCGCTTTATTTTCATCAAATCTTTTATGGTTTCTGGAACGAAAGAATGAAAATTTATAAAGAATCGGCATATTCTCAACGGTATAAACCGCCTCAATCACAAAACCCGCTTCCTGAAAAAATCGAGCGCATTCTCCCCGCGTAAGATTCACTTTATGAAATTCTTTTCTGCCGCTATCTTCCTCCTTTTTCCAACTATGATACGCTTCCAGCCAATCGGTTAATCGAGTTTGTATATTATCCGCGCGAAAAGAAGCGCATAATTTCCCTCCTCTCTCAAGAACACGAAAAGTTTCTTGTATCGCTCTTTCCAATCCATGCTCTAAATTATGATAGAGACCAAAAGCAAGCACATAACGAAACGATTCGTCTTTATATTGTAAATTCGTGATGTCCCCAACTGCTACATGCAATTCCGGATCAATCTCCCGGAGTTTCTTGATTACGCCCTCAATAAAATCGATACCAACAATATCATACCCTCTATCCTTATAGTAACGCAATATACGTCCAGCGCCACAGCCAGCTTCTAAAATAATTCCGTTTTTTGACTGTACGGTTTTTTCAGCGTATTTAAGAGGATACACGTTCCTGTTCTCCATAGGGCGATCTGCTGGAATATCGCTCCACCGCTTTGTCCAATAGTCTTTATTATTTACTTGCCTATACGTAATTCTCATATTGATGTCTGTTGTTTAGTAAATACCCTCTTTTTTTAATTTCTCAAAAACAAGTTGTGCTACGGCTTTATTTCCAATATTGCTAAAATGGCCGCCATATTTATTGTCATCAGAATAAATGTCGTCTAAATCGTGCCGAGAAAGAAGATCACTGGTAATATCCATTGTTGTTACATTATCTTTGATCCTATTAATAAATCTATCGTAATATGGCCCTTTCTCACGAATGCACAGAACGTCATCTTTCTGCGGAAGCAATAGAAAGACTGGTATAAAGTTTAGTTCTTTGGCATAACGTACAAACTCTTCTACCAGCTTAACCATCAACGCAACCGCATATTCATTCTTAGTAAAAAGATCATGACGGAGCTTAAGATTGGTCTTCATGATAATACTCATTGGTTTCGGGTACGCCCCTTCTCCTTGCTGTTTCTTTGACGAAAAATATTTATCCCTCACCACAAGATACATGAGAGAGAAATTTCTTACAGGATTGCGTAAAATAGAGATAAGATATGGAAACCCTATCATCTCTTTTTTAAATTTTCGTTTATAGAAATAATCGTATTTCTTAATCAGTGGTAAATAGTCCTGATAATGTAAAAATTTTTCTTTGGTATTGATCGGGTTGGGGATAAGTTTTAGTACATTGCCTTCAAGCTGAAACATCGGTTTGAAACCAAAGGTATTCCCAAATTCATTATAGTGCTTCCAACAACACAAAATGCGCACGATCGTTGAGGGAACAACTCCCATGATTACGATTTTTGTTCTCTGCTTTGGGAACTCTCTTTTTAAACGTAGTAGAGCCTGATCGAGCCCATAATTACCTACACCAAGGTTTAATACATTGCTATGAGTCAACGAAGATAAATACCATGACCATGTTTGGTTATCGTTTACCTGTCTTGCGAAAGTAAAGGAATCCCCATAACAAGAAATATACTGAGGGAAAGAATCATGCCCTGGATTCAACCTATTTCCGTGAGGATCAATATGATATGTAGTTCCTCCAAATTTACCGTGCTCATCTTTCTGCGTATTCGGTTTACGAATCCAGCCTAATTCTGGATCAAAACCGTTTTCAAAAAATTTCTTTAAACCGTTTTGGTCCAGTATTGGACGTTCATCGGCTCTAGTGATAAGCCACGGGAATTCACGTCTAAAAAAATTAACAGCAAAAAACAAAAAAAATTCTATAAAGACAACTAAAATGATTAAAAAAATAAAGATCATTGGCTACTTTTAATTATTTTTTGAACAACAGAAAGTGAGATAATCTGATCGGCGAACTCCTCCAGATTATCTCTTTCTTTATTGTTATCAATAACGAGATCTGCATTTTCCGGTTCGGGGAAGGGAATATCTACTCCAACAACATTTTTTAATTCCCCCTGAAGAGCGGACGCATACAAATTATTTTTATCCCTTTTCGTCAAAATCTCCAGTGAGGCCTTTAGATAAACTTCTGTATAATCAGGAATATTGGCACGATTCCATTTCTGCCATTCTGGAAATATGGATAAGACAGCGGCAATAATATGGATCCCTTGATCTGAAAGAAACTTTGAAATGTGCGACAATCTTTCTGCATTTTTACGCCTACCTTCAATTGTATGATCAGCGTCATTGCCAAAAACCTCCCTAATAACGTCTCCGTCTAAACGGACAAGATTAGGTATTGTTGGTTTTATCCTATCATAAACCAGCTTACTCAATGTTGTTTTTCCTGAACTTGAAAGTCCAATTATCCAAATAACCATATCTTCATAAGATATACTAGTGCTGAATTAACTTAATTTTACGCCCACATACTACGAACAAAATGCCTTAAATAAAAGGCGTTTCAAGCTTCATTAGATGCAAAATTAAGTTAATGAGGCACTAGTCTAGAGCCTATATTATTATTGAATGAGATCAATAAATCTATTTAAAGAGCTCTCGCGATGCCATTTAATGCCGCGTTCGTAATCTTCCACTGTGTCAAACTCCATCCACCCACGCGAGATATAAATTGGAGAAACCCTGTATCCGGCATTCACTAACGCCTGCAACATGCAAGTCATGTATCCTTTGCGGAAACATTCGGACCTCAGCCATGGAGTATCTTTGTTGTAATGCTGCGCCCGCTCTTTATGATAGACCTTTTTCAACGCCTCTGCGCCAGAGGCGGAAAACTTGATAATTCCCACGTACCTAACCAGCGCTTTATCACGCGTACATCTGGTATCGCCCAATTCAACTATGTTCCCTTCTTTGTCAACAATCAAACTTTCCATATCTTTTTCAGGGTCATCCAGTCGCGCCTTCCAGTATCCTATATAATCCTTGTCAACTGTAACGCCAATATCAACCTTGCTATTCAATACATTCATGAGCACCCTGCGTTCATAAATAATATCAGAATAAGTTACCACCGCGTCTCCTCGTAATTCTTGCTCAGCCCGGAAAAGCGTTTCAACCATGTTTGTTGAGGCAAAATCATCATTATGATAATAACGGACGCCCGGAATCTGGATGGCTTCATTTTTATATCCGGTAACAATCACAATATCATTAATACCGCAACTGCGCAATGTTTCCACTTGCCGCTCAATAAGCGATTTTCCTAAAAAGGGCAACATTCCTTTTGGCAAATTTTCAGTATATTTTCCTAAGCGTGTTCCCATCCCCGCAGCCAAAATTATTGCTTTCATATCATCTTTCTCTCATAAAAAAATCTGTGACAATCCCTTTATCTAATTCCGCCGCTGGATTATTTCTTTCAGGATGCCATTGAATACCGACGATGAGTTCCTTAGGGTGATAGAATCCTTCCACTACACCGCTCTTGGTTTTAGCAAATATCTTAAGATTACTTGCAATTCCCCCTTGGAGCACTCCTTGACGATGGAAACTGTTCACGCTAATCGTCTGACCGACGGTATATCCCCTCAAAAAATCATTTGCAACAATCTCCACATCATGTATCGTTGCTACATGATTCTCACCACTGGAACTTTGTATATCCTTATCAAGCGTACCACCACATAACACATTTAAAACTTGAAATCCGCGACACACACCGAGGATGGGTAGACGGCGCTTAATGACGTAATTGAAAATCGCTCTCTCAGTCACATCGCGAGCTTCGGCTTCACCCCAATCATTCCCGTTAGAAAAAACGACCCCGTCAAGGTGACGTTCTTCTATGACTCTTATTGCATGATCTGGCTTATTGAGAAGAGGCACCACGATAATATCTTGAAAAATATCACGTAGATAATTCCCCCACTCAACACTAAGAGCGTCGCACACCTCCGCATACTCCGTATTTTTGACAATCCGCATGGTAATTCCTATACGCATAGACAAGTTTATACTACAACTGGCTCAATTCTTTTTTCAGAACAATTGAGTTCCACAGCACTAAAATGCAATATGCGATCAAATATCTGCTCGCCGCAGCCAATAGCGGCAGGTAATCCAAACTCGGCGCACCGAATTGCCATATGAGAATTCGCGCCACCAAATTTAGTAACAAGCCCCAATATAGAACGAGAAAAAATCCAATCAAAACCGGGATCAGCACTTTCTATTAAAACAATTTTACCTGTCATTTCTGGGATGTTCCCGTTTGCCTTATCTAAAAATACAAAGGGGGCTCTCACGATCTTCTGTGTAATAAAATTCGGCTTATTGAGAAAAAGCGGTACAATCGATATGTCTTCGGGGCTTTCTATAAGATAAGGCAAGCGCACTGCTAAGGTAACCTCATGCGCCTCTTTTCCACACTGGAATAAGTTCCTTAAATATTGCTCAAGAGTTCTCCCTTGCGAAACATTCAATGTGTTGAGTATGTCCTCAATGTTCAAATACGAAAGCTCTTCTCTGCTAAGTCCTATCCCTTCTCCCCAAGCCACAATGATTTCAAGAGCATCACTGATATTCTTAGTAAATACAAACTTTGCATATTCACGCGCCGCAATCGCATCTTTCATATAACTTATGAGTTGTTCTGGAGTGATATTGTACCCAAATTCACTCAAGAGTTCTTCTGTGCGTTTCAACTGCGAGGGTGAAAAGGAAAAATCCCGTTGGAAATCCAATTGAGCAGGCAATCGCGATATTCCTTGTAATAAGTCTTCTCGTTGATCATATCTGCGAGATAAAATATCATAAGTTCCGGGCCTTAAATGTCCATACGTCTCCATAAATTTTGATACATCAATTGTGCCGGCAAGAAAACGGTTGACATCATTTACTAAATCCCCCGCAATGGTCCTTATTGACTTTCGAAAAAGATTTGCTTCCTCTTCGCCCAAAATGCCCCTTTGAAATAGTGAACGTATGAAGCTGGCAGCTATAAAAGCATGTCTTGCTAATATACTAAATGGGATTGTCCCAAATTTAACGCAATCTTCTAATAATCCTGATACGACCGTTAAATCGGGGTTTTTGCATAGTCGGATCAAATTTAATCTACGATAGGCGAGTAAACGAATTTTTTCAAGTTCAGCATCGATAGGCGCAACTTTTCTAATTAGTAAATTATTAGTCAAATTAAATAGCGCTTCTTTATATAATCTTTTTTCTTTATCAGACAATATGCCTGGAATCTGTTTTTCAACCAATAGGTCAAAATCAAACGTCAGCGCGGTAATCGCAACCTCAAACTCTATTTTATCGTGTAGCTCCTTATGAACTGAAAGGCGATCTAACCAGGCATTAACTAGTTTGGTACAAATTTCCGGATCCAAATCGTGCGGCAAAAATGAATTAAAACTCAAGCGAACATCAATATAAGGTTTCCCGGACAATGCTGCCATTAAACGAGTTCCTCGGGGCTCAAAATATCCCATCTGTCTTCTGGCCTCACGCCAGGCATAATCAGTAATAAGATAACGATAGAGTGAGAGTGATAATGGGCGCGGGGCTGTCCCAATCATTTCAGCCGGATTCCAATCTGACATTTCGCCGAAAATCGATTTGGAACCATATAGACCAGGTATTATCCTGTGATGGCCTTTGACAAAATATTTCATGCGCTCAATAACGTCGTTAATTTTAAGCGTAATTCCGCGGTTCCAATTGGGTTTCGTTGTAATTTGGCGCACCTGGAACAAATAAACTTGATTTCTTTGGTCAACTGCGAATTCAATATCAAGGGAATCGTGTCCTGTAACTTTTTCTATTTCTTGAACTGCGAAAAGGAGCGCCCTAAAGCGCTCTGACTTAAGATCATCAACTGCGTTACGATGTACTAATAATGTTCTGTTGCTATTTTCTGTTCCTGCTGTAACTGTATCAGTCCGACCCGTCTCGTCATCATAGTTAATCACATAGTAAGGAGCTCCAGTATTTAAATCTTGAGTGAACACAACGCCGCTCATTGAAACATCGCTAATCATGTGCTGTATTAATATTTGATTCTTCTGATCTTGTGTGTTTAGTACGCTGTTATAACTTTTCATTACCGCCTCTACTGCATGCTGAAAACTATCACGATCCATAACGTCAATATGGGGAATTGATAAAAATGCGCCAGCCATCGCGCTTAAGTTTCCATCCTCGCCCATCGCCGATGAACGAACAATCACTCGCTTTTGTCCAAACCTCTGTACAATAGTATCAACGAGACGACTTTTATCAATGTTCCACTCTGCAATCGTGAAGTGACATAAATCTGGAATATTGCACTTCGTGACCCTTTCCCGAAGCCATGCGAGCGTCTCTGCTTTTGTACTAAATTCAAAAAATGACTTAATGCTCATAATACGGATTTCAGACCATAGAGGTCATGCTCATATTGATGCGAAAATTCTACAAGTTGATCATATAAGGCAGGGCGGACGTTGTTTTTAAACTCTTTGAGTTTTTCAACTCGCGCTCTTGGGTCAAGAATGCGCGGGCAGCGAGCTTCTTTAATATAACGCTCCGTAGAGGGAGTGGCGGCGGTATCGAGAAATGCGCATATTTTTTGTAGTTCCTGGTGTGGGTGTGTCACAAAATCTTCAAAAGTAATCGTATGTATCCGCTCGAGATTTGATGCTTTTTTTTGCTGCAGGACAGCCCGGCCAATGAGATCAAGACCAATGCGCACGCAACGCTCCGCCGGATTCAAGGATAGCCATTCTTGTTCATATCCGGCACAATACCACGGAACGAGCTGATTCTTATATGCCAAACTCAATGTGAACCCGCGAGGATCATTGAGGAATCGCTCGCCCCATCCGCGCGTCCACCATGAGTAGATATTATCAACAGGATGTCGGTACCATTCAATCATGTGATAATCTATTTCCAATAGATTCAGGAATTCAAGATTCACCATGAGATCATGCGACGTGATTGGCGTATAGGAATTTGAATTACGCAATTCATCTACGATAGTATCTCCCTCTTCTTTCTGAAGTCGCTCAAAGTAGAGTTTCGGATATTTGTAGTTCCAAATACCCGTTTGGTCGGTGTGGCGAAAATTTGCATTGCGAGCGAGTCGCATATCATACGCCATCTCATTCATACTTAGCCGTATGAGTGAGCGCGCATAAGCAGGATCGAGGGTACCAAGCCCTACTGCGGGGATTACCTGTTCAAGAAGGTAATAAAATCTGATATGTTCCGTTCTTTCTAGAGAAGAAATGACGTTTGCAAATGTTGATTTTCCAGAGCGGGCTATACCATCGCTAAAAATGATATTTTTGGCGATATTCTCGTGTGTGCCGTAAGAAATTTTCATATTATAGATGGCGCATGGCCCACTCCACTACCTTCTTCGCAATAAACACATCTGTTGCCGCGCGCGACTCATGGGTCATGCCGCCGATATGAGGTGTGATAATAACGTTGGTGTGCGTTTTTGCGTAATCAACAAGAGGATGGCTGGAAAATGTAATCCCAAAGTCTACTTCTTCGGCAAGCACATCTGCGGCATAGCCAGCAATACACCCGGATTGCAAAGCATGAAGAAGGTCCTGCTCGTTTACAATTTTACCACGTGCGGTATTGATAAGATAACTTGTCGGTTTCATCATGGTAAATATCCCAGCATGAAACATGTTTTCGGTTTCTCTATTGAGCGGCACATGGATTGAGACCGTATCGCTCTCCTGCACCAACACATCAAATGATACCGCCTTTACGCCGTAGGCCTTGCAAAAATCTAGCTCGGGATGCGGATCATACGTGAGTACCTCCATCCCAAAAGCGCGTCCATACCGTGCCATCATTTTGCCAAGACGCCCCAGTCCGACAATGCCGAGTGTTTTCTCATAGAGCGTATGCCCCCGAAACCGCTCGCGATCCCACTCATAGTGTTTGACTGACTGGAAACCAGCTGATATGCCACGCATAAGATCCAACATAAGTCCCACGGCGAGTTCCGCAGTTCCAGTAATGGTACCAAGAAAGGCGGTCTCGCCCATAAGAGAGACCACCTCAATGCCGTGGGCCTTTGCATATTCAAGATTGATATGGTCTAAGCCAGTTGTTGCCGTGGCAATCAGTTTAAGTTTTGAACCGTGCTGGAACACCGCCTTGTCAAAATTAAGCCCTAGTCCTATAACTGCGATATCGTAGTCCTTAATGCGTGCTTGCAGCTTATTTTG
>Ga0213870_1000715_pt1 | contig 15542 bp, 12 predicted proteins | sample WICALVC2017_Meta_FD_160119 | JGI IMG/M metagenome (GOLD analysis project Ga0213870, IMG submission 160119) | Freshwater microbial communities from subterranean cave lake in Wind Cave National Park, South Dakota, United States - WICALVC2017 | ecosystem: Environmental > Aquatic > Deep subsurface >... | reverse complement strand
TTTTTGAAAGGGTCTGGGAAAACTTTTGTTCACAAAAGTTTTCCCAGCTTCCCCCCTTATTTGGGACAGGCTCTAAATAGAGCCTGTTCAAAAAACAGAAACGGTCACCCTCGCGACTGCCTGGATTCCCGCTTTCACTGGAATGACAACCGTAAAGAAATTTTTAAACCAGCACACTTCATAAAGAGCTTTTTTGAATGTCAAAGCTCATTTTGACTGCTTTTATTTCAACATAATCATGCTGCAAGACCCGTCTTTATTGGAAATCTCAAATTAGAAGAACTTCAGCTTGCTCTTGAAAATTCATAAAAAATGATGTTTTGAGGCAATATTGCCTATAATATTACATAATATACATTATACGACGTAATATAAAGTATAAAAAATACGCTTTTCAGCGGATATTACAAGAAATTAAGAGCGTATGAGTCACCATCGACGATGCGCAACAGTACTCCTGTCGCCCGAGCGGTGTTAGCCACACCCAACCTAGCTTCTGCAAAACCAGGGTTTGTAGATCGACTTATCCATGGCGCAAGTCACGCTGAAGGACACATCTTGGTCACATTCGAAAAGACCACCAAGAAGCTCCCAGGGACCCTCATTCCAAGTGAATACTGACTACCACTTATAATGAGCAAAAGCACGATTGGCTTCTGCCATTTTGTGGGTTTCTTCTCTTTTTTTAACGGATGCGCCTGTGTTGTTGAAAGCATCAATCAGTTCAGCAGCAAGTTTTCTTGCAATGGGGCCGCTTCCACGCCTTCTTGAATAAGTGAGAAGCCATCGAATAGCTACTGCATTTCCACGCTCTTGTAAGACTTCGATAGGAACTTGATAAGTAGCACCACCTACACGACGAGATTTTACCTCAAGAAGAGGTCGAACATTAGTTACAGCTTTTTCAAAAGCTTCTAAAGCATCGATTTTAGTTTTTTCTGCCAGAATACCAAGTGCTTTATAAACGGCTGTTTCTGCAATAGCTTTTTTTCCAGAGTACATCGTGGTATTGATAAATCGCCCTAATAAGGTGCTTTTATAAATAGGATCCGGTAAAACAGATCTTCGAATTGCTTTTCTTCTTCGTGACATATTTCAAACTCCGTTGTTATTCAAGAATTATTTTTTAGCAGGAGCAGCGCCCTTTTTAGCACCTGCATCTTTTGCTTGCGCTACTTTAGCTCCGTATTTGGACCGACTCTTTTTACGATCAGTAACTCCCAGGGTATCCAAGGCTCCTCTCACAATATGAAAACGAACACCCGGCAAGTCCTTAACACGACCCCCACGAACCAACACCATAGAATGCTCTTGAAGGTTGTGTCCCACACCTGGAATATAGGCGGTAACTTCAAAACCGTTGGTGAGTCGAACTCTTGCAATTTTTCTCAAGGCAGAGTTTGGCTTTTTCGGAGTGGCTGTTTTAACTTGCACACAAACACCACGCTTTTGAGGACAGGCGTTTAAAGCCCTGTTTTTCTTAGCTTTGATGATACGAGATCGTCCTTTTCGAATCAATTGATTCATGGTCGGCATATTATTTCTCCTCTTGACCTGAAGCAGAAAGCGCCTGCGGCTCTGTGTCAATCGAAATCCCCTGAAGCACTTGATCCAAGGTTGGCCCCCTATCACTCTCTGCATTTAATATTTGTTTTGCACTGTCATTGATCATGTTCTTCATTTCGTCAAGATTAAAATCCGGCTCTTGTAATTGTAAATCTAAAGGCGATTTATCATAGAGCACTTTCTTGATGCCGCGGAATCCTGTCCCCGCAGGAATGATATGTCCCATGATCACGTTTTCTTTGAAGCCCATTAGTTTATCAATTCGACCGTTTGATGTCGCGTCTGTCAACACACGTGTTGTCTCTTGAAACGAGGCTGCGGAAATAAAGCTGTCCGTAGATAAAGAAGCCTTGGTAATACCCATGAGGAGAGGCGAAGCTTCCGCTGTTTTTTTCCCATCTGCCAATACCGTTTGGTTCTCTTTATCGAATTCAAGGCGATCCACCATGTCGTCAAATAAGAACTTTGTGTCCCCCGGTTCCGTGATTCGAACTTTACGAAGCATCTGACGTATAATGATTTCAACATGCTTGTAGTTGATATTGACACCTTGCAGACGGTATACTTCTTGAACTTGGTTTAGAAGATATTCCTGCAATTCTTTCATGCCTCCTACCACCAGGATTTCCTGAGGAGCTACAGGGCCTTCGGTCAGCTGCTGCCCCTTTTTAACGAAGTCACCTTTGTATACCATGAGATGCTTACCGAAAGGAATGAGATGTTCTTCTTGAACTCCCGTTTCTGGATCGTACACAATCAATTTGCGTTTGCCTTTCGAGGGCTCCCCAAATTCAACCATCCCGTCAATCCTTGAAATCTCGGCTGCGTCTTTCGGATGACGCGCTTCAAATAACTCAGCCACTCGCGGCAGTCCGCCCGTGATATCTTTAGTCTTTATGATTTTACGCGGTGTCTTCGCTAAAAGCCCACCAGCTACCACTAAATCCCCTTCACTTGTCACAATATGAGCGCCCGTCGGAATTGCATAATAAGCAATAGGTTCCTTAGTTTTTGCATCTAAAATCACCAACTGTGGATGCAAATCTTCTTTGTGATCCACAACAATCATTTCAAATAAACCCGTGCTTTCATCCAATTCATTTTTCACAGTCACGCCGTCCACCACATCGTGGAAAGAAACTACACCGTCTCTCTCAGATAAAATGGGGACATTGTAAGGATCCCAACGAACAAAAATCTGGTCTTTTTTAACAGAAGCCATGTTTGAAACAGAAAGGATGGCGCCCATTTGGATACTGTAGCGATCTGTTTCACGTCCCTCCTTATTCATAAGGCTTATAGATCCGCCTTTTTTGAGCACCACAAAATCACCGTCTTTTTCTACAAAGTGAATATTGTTGTACTGAATCATTCCTGCACTCTTTGCTTTGATCATCGGCTGCTTGAACACCTGATGCGCCGTACCGCCGATGTGGAAAGTTCTCATGGTGAGCTGAGTACCAGGTTCACCGATGGATTGTGCCGCGATAATGCCAACCGCTTCACCCAGAGAAACTAAATTGCCTGTTGCCAGACTGATGCCGTAGCATTTCTGACAAACTCCTCTCCAGGATTCGCAAGTCAAAACAGAACGTATTTTCATAAATTCTAGTGAGCGTTTTTTAATCTGCTTCGCTAATGCATCTGTAATGAGTGAGTCCGCAGCACAAACCACATCCCCACTTACAGGATCTAAAACATCTTCCAGACAGATACGGCCAATAATCCGCTCTTCAAGTGAGACCACTTCTTCATCCCCTTCAGTCACCGCTCGAACAGTGATGCCGTTCAAAGTACCGCAATCTTCCTGCAGAATAATTACGTCTTGCGCAACGTCAACCAAACGCCGCGTGAGGTAACCTGCGTCACCTGTTTTTAAAGCCGTATCGGCTAATCCTTTACGCGCACCATGAGTAGAAATGAAATATTCTAAAACACTCAACCCTTCGCGGAAATTAGATATGATCGGAGATTCAATAATGTCGCCGGATGGTTTGGCCATCAAACCTCTCATTCCTGCCAATTGACGGATTTGTTGACGAGAACCACGAGCTCCAGAATCCACCATAATGAAAACAGGGTTTGTTGATTTATTTCCAGCGTTGTATTGAAGTTCACGATACATCGCATCAGAGATCGTATCGGTTGCATGTGTCCACACGTCAATAACTTTGTTGTAACGCTCACCATCGGTGAGCACACCGCCTTGATACTGCTTACTGATTTCTGCAACGCTATCCAAAGCTTCCTTCACGAGTTTCTGTTTGGCATCAGGAATGATCATGTCAATGATTCCAATAGAAATGCCTGCGGAAGTGGCTTCGACATAACCTAAATACTTTAAACGATCAAGATAGTCTACAGTCACTTGATGCCCACACTTGCTGTAAACCGTCTGAATCACATCCCCCATTTTCTTTTTATTGATCTCTTCATTTACGAAAGGAACCCCTTCCGGCAAGATATCGCTAAACACCACACGACCCACTGTCGTTTCAATGATAGCATCTGCGACTTGGTTAACGCCTGTGGCTTGGCTATTGTTGTTCTTGAGGCGCACATGGATTTTATCGTTCACCGCCACTTCGTTGAGCGCACGGGCCAAAATCACTTCTTCAAATGAGCCGAAAATCCCTTTGAAAGGAGCATCGTTGCTAGCGCTGCGTGTTAGATAGTAAATACCCAGAATAATATCCTGAGTGGGCGTCATGATAGGGCGTCCGTTTGCAGGTGAAAAAATATTGTTCGAAGCCATCATGAGAACTTTAGCTTCCATCTGCGCTTCGAAAGAAAGCGGAACATGCACGGCCATCTGGTCACCATCGAAGTCCGCATTAAACGCCGTACAAACCAGCGGATGGAGGCGAATCGCATTGCCTTCTATCAGAACAGGCTCAAACGCCTGAATTCCTAGTCGGTGTAATGTCGGCGCACGGTTTAACATCACTGGATGATCTTTTGTGACATCCTCTAGAATGTCCCACACTTCTGGCGTTCCTTTTTCAATTAATTTCTTAGCTTTTCGAATAGTATGGACATACCCATCCTTTTTTAAACGTCTGATGATGAAAGGCTCAAACAATTCCAAAGCCATTTTTTTGGGAAGTCCGCATTGATGAATTTTTAAATCTGGTCCTACCACAATTACAGATCGACCGGAATAGTCTACGCGCTTTCCAAGTAGATTTTGACGAAAACGACCCTGTTTGCCCTTGAGCATGTCCGCAAAAGATTTTAAGGGACGATTTCCGGACGCAAGCACTGGACGACCATGACGACCATTATCAAACAAGGCATCTACGGCTTCCTGCAACATACGCTTCTCGTTCCGAATAATCACTTCCGGAGTTTTCAATTCCAGAATGCTTCTCAAGCGATTATTACGATTGATAACCCTACGGTACAAATCATTGAGATCAGAAGTGGCAAAACGCCCCCCCTCTAAAGGAACCAAAGGACGTAAATCTGGAGGAATCACAGGCAGCACAGTTAGCACCATCCATTCGGGTCTATTCCCGGAAGTGGAAAATCCCTCGACGATTTTTAAGCGTTTTGAGATTTTCTTTTTGGTTTGAATGGATTTGCATTTTTTGAGTTTGTCGTGCAAATCTTCCGTCAGTGTGACAATGTTCATCTTGCTGAGCAGTCCATGCACCGCTTCAGCACCCATCTTCGCAGTGAATTTACTTCCATATTTTGATTTAGCTTCACGAAATTCTGTTTCTGACAAGAGCTGATGGTCTTCAAGATCCGTTTCACCCTTTGAAATCACAATGTAATCTTCATAATAAATGACACGCTCTAAAGTCCGCGTTGAAAGACCAAGCAAGTTTCCTATACGAGAGGGCATACACTTGAAAAACCAGATATGTGTGACTGGAACAGCAAGCTCTATATGACCCATGCGTTCACGACGCACTTTAGATTCAACCACTTCAACACCGCAACGATCACAAATCACACCCTTGTGCTTGATGCGTTTATATTTTCCGCAGTTACACTCGTGATCGGTAGTCGGACCAAAAATTCTCTCGCAAAAAAGCCCTCCACGTTCTGGCTTGAAAGTGCGGTAGTTGATTGTTTCCGGATTTTTCACTTCCCCACGAGACCAGGAAATAATTTTTTCCGGAGAGGCAATCTGAATCCGAACTTTATTGAAAGCGACAGGTGGCTTCCCAAACAAATCGTCTTTAACAGCTTCCGTTGTTAAATCTGTAATCACAATGCTAACTCCTTCTCATTTTGTAGCTGCTCAGGTTACTTCTATTTTGGCTAAAGAGAAGCAACCTCATTTTTCCACTTGAATGTCTAATGCCAGCGATTGAATTTCCTTCACAAGCACATTGAAAGATTCTGGAGTTCCCGCTTCGAGCGTATTGTCTCCTTTGATGATGGATTCATACATTTTTGTGCGGCCTACCACGTCGTCACTTTTCACCGTCAATAACTCTTGCAAAGCATAGGCAGCACCATAGGCCTCGAGAGCCCAAACTTCCATTTCTCCAAACCTCTGTCCACCGAACTGCGCTTTTCCACCCAAGGGTTGCTGAGTGACAAGAGAATATGGCCCCACAGCTCTCGCGTGAATTTTGTCTGCCACAAGGTGCGAGAGCTTGAGCATGTACATTCTGCCCACCACTACTTTTTGGTCAAATTTTTCTCCCGTACATCCATCGTAAAGATCCGTTTTTCCGTCTTTTGGAAGTCCCGCTTTTTCCATCAATTCCCAGATTTCTTTTTCTTTAATACTGCTAAAAACGGGTGTCGCGATTTTAATACCCAAAGTAGCTGCAGCCCATCCAAGATGGGTTTCAAGCACTTGTCCCACATTCATACGGGAAGGAACACCCAAAGGATTCAGCACCATCTCTAGAGGAGTACCATCCGGGAGAAAAGGCATGTCTTCTACGGGCAAAGCTTTCGCAATGACTCCTTTATTTCCATGCCTGCCAGCCATTTTATCGCCGACCGAAAGGACATATTTAGAGGCAACATAAACTTTCACCTGCTTAATAACTCCCGGCTCCAACTCATCGCCGCGCTTCACTGTTTCGATGTCGCGCGCCTGCTTCATTTCGCACTGTTCCATCTGATGTTCGTATTTCAAAAGAATGCCGCGTAACTCACGTGACATTTCAGAATCCTTCATGTCCAGATTCTTGTAATCCATATCTTCTAAATTCTGGAGCATGGGACGGGTGATCTTTTTGTCTGTCGGAATCAATATTTTTTCGGTCAACAAATCAACAATTTCTACGTCCATAGTGCCGCCTAAAATCAGGCGCTCTACTTTTTTGGTGCGATCCCCTTTCAAGAAAGCTACACGTTCAGAATAGTCGGTTACGACTTTACGAATCTTCACCTTCTCTTGTTTTTTTTCCACATCATTTTTTGCCAGTTCTTTTCTAGAAAACACACGCACATCCATCACAATACCTTCCACACCAGAAGGCACAATCATGGAAACATCCCGAACGTCCGCTGCCTTTTCACCAAAAATCGCGCGAAGCAATCTTTCTTCCGGTGAAAGTTCCGTTTCGCTTTTGGGAGTGATTTTTCCAACGAGAAGGTCTCCCGGCCTCACTTCCGCACCAATTCTGATAATCCCATCCTCACCGAGGTCATGAAGCGCTTCTTCACGAACATTAGGAATGTCTCGAGTGATTTCTTCACGACCAAGCTTTGTGTCACGCGCAGAAATTTCATATTCGTCAATGTGAATGGACGTGAAAACGTCATCTTTGATCAAATCTTCACTGATCAGAATTGCATCTTCAAAGTTATAGCCGTTCCAAGGAAGAAACCCGACAAGGATATTCTTGCCCAAGGCTAATTCTCCATTATCCGTAGATTGACCGTCCGCAATCACTTGTCCCTTCTTCACTTTATCGCCTTCCACAATCAGCAACTTTTGATCAATGTTAGTCCCTGCATTGGAACGCAGCATTTTATTTAAAGGAATTTCGACATCATTGATGACAACCTTTTGAGAATCAATATAAGTCACTTCTCCATCTTCGGAAGAGAGCAATACGGCACCCGAATCTACCGCCGAACGCAATTCCATCCCTGTTGCTACGTAAGGCGAATCCGTAATCATGAGAGGAACTGCCTGTCTCTGCATGTTAGACCCCATGAGCGCTCTATTTGCGTCGTCGTGCTCCAAGAAGGGAATCAAACTCGCAGCTACTGAAACAAGCTGCTTCGGCGATACATCGCAATAATCAACGGTTTCAGGCTTGGCTCTTGTGAATTCTCCCTGAGCGCGAACAGAGACCTCGGCCTCTATCATTTTCCCATTTTTATCTAACTTGACATCTGCTTGAGCGATCACCTTAGTTTCTTCTTCATCGGCAGTGAGATAACGAATTTTTTTCGTCACTACGCTTTTTTCTACAACAAAGTAGGGCGTCTGAATAAAACCAAACTCATTCACACGTGTAAATACGCTGAGAGAAGCAATCAACCCGATGTTGGGACCTTCGGGTGTCTCAATCGGACAAATACGTCCGTAATGAGAAGTATGCACGTCACGCACCTCGAAACCAGCTCTTTCGCGAGAAAGTCCACCCGGACCCAGAGCCGAAACACGACGTTTGTGAGTCAATTCAGCTAAAGGATTCGTTTGATCCATAAATTGAGACAATTGAGATCGCCCGAAGAAATCTTTGATCACCGTACTAAATCCTTTTGGATTAACAAGTTTGTGTGGCGTCAAAACTTCGGCGGTCACGTCATGCAGATTCATTCTTTCTTTGATCAAACGTTCCATGCGGGATAATCCTACGCGACATTGGTTCTGCAAAAGCTCTCCCACAGAACGAACACGACGATTTCCCAAATGATCAATGTCGTCCACCTGCCCGCGTGTGTTTTTCAATTTAATCACTCGTTTGATGGGTATCAAAATATCGTCAGGAGTGAGCGCCGTTGAGCTCACTTTTTCAGGATGATCGAAACCAAGCTTGATATTGATTTTGTAGCGTCCCACACGACCCAGATCATATTTTTTCACATCAAAAAACACCCGCGCCAATAGAGATTGCGCATTAGAGAGCGTAGGAGGATCTCCAGGACGAAGTTTTTTATATATTTCCTTGAGGGCTTCTTCTTTATTAGTTGTCGGATCCTTGGCAAGCATCTTGACGATCGAAGATTCGGAAGCCAGCTGGCTCTTATCGTCACTCACGATCGTTATTTTTTTAATTTTTGCCTCTTCCATTGCTTGGAGCATCTTATCGTTTAGAATGGTTCCTGCTTTCAATAGGACTTTCTTCTCACCGACTTCGTAAGAGATATCTTCAGCCAGCACTTTCTCAGTTAAAAGCTCCTTGCCCTTTGTATGCAGCGCAAGCTCCACTTCTTTCACCTCAAAAAAGTTTTTGATGATGGCTTCATTGGAATCATAATTGGCGATGGCACGAATGAAAGTGGTCGCCAAAATTTTCCGGCTACGGCGTTTACGATCCACGTACACCCAAAGAATATCGCTCGTATCAAAAGTAACTTCCAGCCAGGATCCACGATAAGGAATCACACGAAAGGAATAAAGAGTAGCACCTGACAAGTGGCGCGCTTTTTCAAAACAGATACCCGGAGAGCGGTGTAACTGACTCACAATCACCCGTTCCGCACCATTGATGATAAAAGTCCCTGTGGGGGTCATGAGGGGCAGCTGACCGAGGTAGACCACTTCTTCTTTCACTGAAGTGCCTTCACGCAAACGAAAAGTCACTCGAAGAGCAACGTTGTAAGTCAAGCCTCGACGACGACAATCAATGATGTCGTACTTTGGGACTCCGAGAGTATATTTAACAAATTCAAGAGAGGTGTTACCATCATAACTCAAGATTGGAAATATTTCGTTAAAAACCTCCTGCAATCCTCTGTTTTCTCTCTTTTCCGAAAGGACATCTTCCTGAAGAAAATCCCGATACGCCTCTTTTTGGATTTCAATTAAATTTGGGAAATCCATCATTTCTTTGTGTTTGCCGAAGTCAATTCTCTTGAACTTTTTCTTGATCATAAGAAACCTTTTTTTCCTAATTTACATAAGGTCAAAATTAAGCTTAACTAAGCACTTTAATGTTTTCAGTCTAACACGCTAGCGCCGTATACGAAGCAGATCTTAAATTACTTAATTTCAGCCTGAGCGCCTGCTTCTTCAAGCTTAGCCTTGATCGAATCCGCTTCTTCTTTTTTAATACCGGCTTTGACAGTCTTGGGAACTCCGTCCACGAGATCCTTGGCTTCTTTGAGTCCGAGACCGGTGAGCTCACGCACCACCTTGATCACTTGAATTTTCTTGTCTCCTGAAGATTTCAAAACAACATCAAATTCAGTCTTCTCAACCACAGGGGCAGGAGCAGCAGCTCCGCCACCTGTCACAGCGCCCGCCATCATGACAGGAGCAGCGGCAGAAACGCCAAATTTTTTCTCCAATATCTTCACCAGATCTGCCAATTCAAGGACAGTCAGCTGTTCGATACCTTCAATGATTTTTCCTAATTTTTCAGACACTTCTATAGTTTGACATTCTGACATGGGTCCCTCCGAATCTCACTTGGTTTAGTTTTCTTGTTTTTTGTTCTTTATTGCATCTAGTATGCTCACCAGATTTCTCAGATTAGCCGCTAAAACACCTACCATGCCCGAGAGCGGTGCGGCAATGGCGCCAACCACTTGAGCGAGCAATTCTTGTCTGGATGGCAATTTCGCAAGATTTTTCACATCTTCCGATGTGAGAACCTTGCCATCCATAATGCCGCCCTTGATTTTTAATTTTTCCCTTGTCTTCGCAAAATTCACAATCACTTTAGCGATTGTCAAAGCGTCTTTCGTTCCAAACGTGAATGCGGAAGACCCCTTCAGGATTGAATCAAGCTTATCTATTTCCTTTGGTTCTCTGAGCCCCACTTCTTTAGACACTACTTTAAACAAGGCATTTTTAATAACACGATGCTCCGCAGATTCTTTGTCCAGAGTTTTTCTAAATTCCACCAATTCAGTTTCTGGTAATCCAGAAAACCCTGTAATAAAAACGCCTCCAGATTTTTTTAATTTTTCCGTAAGCAGACTCACCATCACCCGATTGTCTTGTCTATGACTCCTAATCATTGCTCACTCCTCCTTCTCTGCCGTGAGGAGCTTCACATCCAAGCGAAGTCCTGGCCCCATAGTGGAAGCAATAGACAGACCTTTAAGATACTCCCCCTTCGAAGATACGGGTTTAGATTTTAAAATAGCATCAATGACTGTAGTTGCATTTTCCACAATTTTTTCTGAGTCGAAGGACAACTTTCCAATAGCCACAGCTACGTTGGCTTGTTTATCTATGCGGTATTCGATTTTCCCTTTTTTGATTTCCTGTACCGCTACTTTAACGTCAGCGGTAACCGTACCTGCCTTGGGAGTGGGCATAAGTCCTTTTGGACCTAGCACCTTACCAAGCTTTCCTACTTCTCTCATCAAATCCGGTGTGGAAACAACTACGTCGTAATCCACCCAACCTTCTTTCACTTTAGTGAAATACTCTTCAAAACCTGCAAAATCAGCGCCTGCTTTCAAGGCCTCTTTAGCCTGCGCTTCACCTGCAAACACCAGAATACGCACATTTTTTCCTGTGCCGTGCGGAAGCGTCACCACCCCACGCACCATCTGATCCGCCTTTTTAACATCCACACCCAGCGCGAACGCCAACTCTACTGTTTCATCAAACTTCACTGTCGAAACTTTTTTCAAAAGTTGAGCAGCTTCGTTCAAAGCATAGGCTTTGAGGCGATCAACTTGCTTGTATACACCCGTCATTCTTTTTGATGTTTTCACGCTTCTATTACCTCAATTCCCATAGATCTGGCAGTTCCCGAAATCATCCGAAAAGCAGCCTCCGGAGATTTTGCAGGAAGATCGTTTAATTTCAGTTTGACTATTTCCATGACCTGCGCGCGTGTGACCTTACCCACTTTATCTTTATTAGGGACTTTGGATGCCTTTGCCAGACCCGCTTTTTTCTTCAACAAAATGGAAGCGGGTGGGGACTTTGTGATAAATGTAAAGGTACGGTCTTGAAAAACCGTAATCACCACTGGAATAATGAGCCCTGACTGATCTTGCGTCGCCGCATTAAAGGCTTTGCAAAATTCCATGATATTCACACCGTGTTGTCCCAAAGCGGGACCGACAGGTGGTGAAGGATTCGCGGCTCCTGCCGGAATCTGAAGCTTAATATATCCTTTGACTTTCTGTGCCATCTTGTATTCTCCAGAGATTCACTACTATCGTTTTGAATGCAACCCTATATTCTTTCTACCTGCCAATATTCCAACTCAACCGGAGTCGAGCGACCAAAAATTAAAACCATGACTTTGAGTTTTCCGCGATCTGGATTTACTTCCTCTACCACTCCGCTAAAATTCACAAAAGGTCCATCCGTTACCTTGATATTTTCACCTTTATCAAAGTGGATTTTAGGTTTGATTTTTTCCTTCTTGCCTTCAGCCTGATCTAAAATTCCTTCCACCTCATGCTCCAACAGGGGCATCGGCCTCCCCTGACCGGCAAAACCAAGTACACCATTGGTCTTCGTCACGAAATGCCAGGATTCATCCGTAACCTCCATATGAAGAAGAATATAACCTGGAAAAAATTTACGTTTACTAATTTTCTTTTTTCCGGATTTGATTTCAGATATATTTTCCGCAGGAATCAAAATCCGCGACAAACATTCTTGCATCCCTTCCATTTGGACACGTTTTTCCAAGGCTTCCTTGACCTTCTGTTCCCATCCAGACAAGACTTGGATAACATACCACTCATGCGTCATGATGTTTTACTCTCTTTCATTTTTTTAGATAAAAAAAGATGCCCACCGAGGGCATCGTGACAACTCTATTTCTTTACAAACCCTTTAGCTCAATATTTGATTGATAGAAAAGATATATAAGCGGTCAAATACGTACACAATCGCAGATAGAATTATCAGAGAGAAAATCACAACCAAAGTAGCATCTTTCGCCTGATTCCAATCTGGCCAAACAACTTTTTTTAATTCACTCACGCATTCATTGATAAATTCAAAAATCTTATTCATAAGATACTTTTTTTTAACCACTTTAGAACATAACAGGTGTGGAGGGACTTGAACCCCCAACAACTGGGTTTGGAGTCCAGTACTCTACCAATTGAGCTACACACCTAATTTTAAAGTAACTTCTCATAACGCAAAAACACCGCTGAATAAAAATGCTTGAGCCGTTACAGTTTTTATTTAATTTCCTTGTGAGGCGTATGTGACCGACAGTGTGCGCAAAACTTTGCACGTTCAAGACGAGCCGTAGTCAATTTTTTATTTTTCAATGTCGTGTAGTTTCTATTTTTACATTGACCGCACTCTAAGGTGATTATTTCTCTCATAAAACATTACTCCGCTATTAACCGACTACTCTACAATTTCCGTAACACGTCCTGCGCCTACAGTACGTCCGCCTTCACGAATAGCGAAGCGTAATCCCTTTTCCATAGCAATGGGGCAAATCAACTCAATATTCGCCGACACATTGTCTCCCGGCATCACCATTTCAACAGTTGCAGGTAAATCCATATTTCCCGTCACGTCCGTCGTGCGGAAATAAAATTGAGGACGGTATCCCTTGAAAAATGGAGTGTGACGCCCGCCTTCTTCCTTTGTCAGAACGTACACTTCCGCTTTGAACTTTTTATGCGGACTCACAGAACCAGGCTTGGCAATCACCTGCCCGCGCTCAATACCTTCTTTTTCAATGCCCCGCAGAAGAAGTCCCACATTATCTCCCGCCTGACCTTGATCCAAAGTTTTCTTAAACATTTCAACACCCGTCACAACACTTTTCGTGGTGTCCCGAATTCCAATGATTTCCACTTCGTCACCCGTTCTCACAATACCGCGATCCACTCTGCCCGTCGCAACTGTGCCGCGTCCCGTAATCGAAAACACGTCTTCCACAGGAATTAAAAAAGGCTTATCTAGATCACGAACAGGTTCCGGCACATAAGCATCCAAAGCAGCCATCAGGTCGCGAATACACTTCGCATCCGCATGATCCGGAGACGGAGCCCGAATAGCCTTGATCGCAGAGCCGCGAACCACAGGAGTCTTGGCTCCAGGATAATCATACTTATTCAACAAATCTCTCACTTCTTCTTCAACAAGATCAATCAGTTCAGGATCATCCACAAGGTCAACCTTGTTCAAAAACACAACAATGAACGGCACCCCCACCTGGCGCGCAAGCAATATATGTTCCCGCGTCTGTGGCATAGGTCCATCCACCGCAGACACCACCAAAATAGCTCCGTCCATTTGCGCGGCACCTGTGATCATGTTCTTCACATAGTCCGCATGTCCAGGACAGTCAACGTGAGCATAGTGGCGCTTATCCGATTCAAATTCAACGTGGGCTGTCGCAATGGTCAAAATCTTTGTGTCGTCTCGACGTCCCTGAGAAGCAGATGCCTTCGCTACTTCATCGTAAGAAACGTAAGTCCCCATTCCAAGATCCGCAGCGATTTTTGTCAACGCAGACGTCGTCGTTGTCTTGCCGTGATCTACGTGACCAATCGTTCCAACATTCACATGCGGCTTCGTTCGTTCAAATTTGCCTTTTGCCATGGTCTGCCCCTCCTAATTTACGCCTATTCGATTTTATTGATAAATCTTTTATTTTTCTCTCAAACGCTCTCAAGCCAATAAAAAAAACCTTCAGAGACAAAACACTTCATACTCGTTTTACGCTTATTTTGTGTCTGATGAATCTTGAGAATCAAAAAAGGTGGTAAACAGTACCGAACTTTTGAGAAGTGCGCAAGAAGAATTTTTCAATATCATGCCCACCCCACTTGAAACTCAAAAAAATCTAATAAACTGCGTTGAACGGTACCTATGAGCCATGATATTCTTCCGCTTGAACTTCATCGGGTTCCTCCGAAAGCCTTTGAAGCTCCTATTTTCAAGGATTATCTAATTTTTTATCCCTATTTTTGTAATAAGGCTCAGGATGAGCATAACACCTCAATTGATGGGTATCCTCAATCTCACTTCAGATTCTTTTTTTGACGGCGGCAAATATATCGATTTGCCATCGGCGCTCAACCAAGCGAACCTTTTGATTTCTGAAGGTGCGGACATTTTAGACATCGGCGCTGAATCTTCCAAACCCGGTTCCCATCCCATTCCGGAGCATGTTGAAAAAGAACGCATTGTTTCTTTTCTATCTATGCTTCACAATTCCTATACCGGAACCTCCCATGAGGAAGGCGTGAATTTTAAAATTCCAATTTCTGTAGATACTTCCCGCAGCTCTGTGGCAAAGGCTGCGCTTGAAATGGGGGTTTCAGCGATCAATGATATTTACGCTTTGCGGCGTGATCTGGAATTAGTATCCATTATTTCAGAATTTAAATGTCGGATCGTTCTCATGCACATGCAGGGTACTCCTGACTGCATGCAAAAATCTCCGCATTATGAAAACGTGGTGGATGAAACACTGGCTTTTTTGGAGGAGCGTGTTTCTTTTGCGATGGCACATGGCATTCAGAAAGAAAATATTATTTTGGATCCCGGGATCGGTTTCGGAAAAACACTGGAGCATAACTGTACGCTTTTAAAAAATATTGCTCGCTTCCGGAACCTTGGTTTTCCAGTGTTGGTGGGCACTTCACGAAAATCATTTCTAGGGGCTATTACCGGAAAAAATGTTAAAGAACGTCTGCTGAGCACGGCAGCTACGGTTGCCTATTTGGCGTTGCAGGGCGTGGATATTTTAAGAGTGCACGATGTCTTGGCTATGAAGGAAGTGTTACAAGTGATTCAAGCGATTAACAACAAAAGTCCCTTGGAGAAACTGGGAAAACATCCCCCTTATTCCCCCTTAACAAACTGACCTTTACCCATAACCTGGGTTGCTGGATACGGGAGGCAGTTTGAGATATGGGACAAGTGA
>Ga0213870_1000714_pt1 | contig 15552 bp, 16 predicted proteins | sample WICALVC2017_Meta_FD_160119 | JGI IMG/M metagenome (GOLD analysis project Ga0213870, IMG submission 160119) | Freshwater microbial communities from subterranean cave lake in Wind Cave National Park, South Dakota, United States - WICALVC2017 | ecosystem: Environmental > Aquatic > Deep subsurface >... | reverse complement strand
CATAGTAGCTGGAAGCCTAACAAATGCTCGTTTAGTGGAGAAAGCCGACCAGCCCACGTCAACAGCCGGAACCTCTTCGCAGTCGAATCCACCATTCCTCAAGTAACTTAGACCATCATGAAAAGAAGAAAACTTTACGGAAATACCCTCTTGCATCAATTTACGGGCAATGAGTGCCATCCTAGTTGAATGGCCTAACCCAGAGCCAAAGACGGGTATATAGACACGTGAATTCAAGTTTGTTAGGATTCGATTAGTGGACTACGACGGAGCCGCCAGGTTCAGCCTCCTCACAAACATCAGTCTGGAACTTGTAAATCTTCACTTCAGGAGTTAGCCAACAGTCTGGAGGGGGCCCGGCCTTCATACAGGCGTAAGTCAGAAAATCCTGAGAGTCCCAACCGAATTGGATAGGCAGCTCTGGGAGGAGCAACCCGCTAGCTAGATGCCACCTAACAATAAGACCATCCTGACCAACTTCCACCCTCTTGGGATACTCAAGAGGTGAATTCACCTGAATCAATTCTGGGGGCGATAGGACGCATACCTTTATCATGATTCGGTCTATTTCGTTTAGGGTGACAGGCTCGAACCTGAAGTCCTTGGTAGACGAGAGCAAGGCGGCTTCGATTGTCGCCTGGATGAGATGATTTTCTGGCAAGGGAACTCCCATACACCCCTTTAGCTGCTTTCCGTTATCGTCAACTTCGTAAAGAGTAATGAATACGCCAGCTTTCTTCTCGAGCGAAGGAGGAACATCTGAGGGCACTTCGATCCTTCTTCTGTCGACGACATAGTGCGTTAGGACTTTCCGCACTAGCTGCACAAGAAATTCTGCTTCCGCTTCGGTGAGCAATGATAACTGCGCCGCCTAAAGTCCGTCCATTTTTGCTTTCCCTTCTGCCAGTTTTCTCGTAACATATTTTGACATCAGTGAAATTCTTCTCCAGTGGCTTCCCTCCCAAAATAGCTTGCCGCAAGATACACATCTGTAGAAAGTTCGATGTCTTCGAGAAACCCGCGATGGAAGCCGGTCATGAATTTTGAGCCTTGAGGTACGGACAAGCTGACCGTTGCAGGAGGGGCACCTTGATGAGCCTGGTGCGATAGCTGAAGGTTTTACGCCAAGAACCCTGAAGAGACTAACGAGCCTGTCCTGATCTGTGTTTTCTGTCAGTAGGATGGAGCGGGCGCCACGTCGCGTAGCTTGTTCATGAAGCTGGTTATCCGCAGTAAGCAAGATGCGACCTTTAGAAACAGCCTCCGTCAACAGATACAAATCTTGAGCGTGAGCAGCGTATAACACATCCATTCCATATAGGCGTAATTTTCTGGCTAAGCTTCCGAGCATGCCATCTGCCAAGAATTTCATTGTCCGTCAGACTGAAGCGACCATTCTCAGGCTAAGTTTCTCTAGGTGTTTCCCCACGACATTCATCACACAAAAACTTTCCGTCCGATTCAAGAAGATAGTCAGACCACTGAGTGCATGAGTCACAATATCCTGCCAAGTAGCCCCTCTGCCTTCGTACCTCTCCCCTCATAATGAGGGCCTTCTCAGAGATCAGATCTACGAGTTCAGGTGTAACCGCGCTAACATCAGAGATTGAGACAATCCCAACAAGCTTCTGTCTGTAGTTCACTCCTAAGCGCTTAACCCTAAGCTTCCTCATGGTCCTCGCGGCGTCAGTAACATCTTTGCCGCCGTCGATGGTATGTAGGGGTTGTGTCATTATCTCCCTGGCAAGAACTGTACTAGGCCTAAGGTCCTTGGCTACCACTTTCGTCACAATATCGCCGTCAGTGACGATTCCTACTGGCTTGTTGCTTTCTGTTATTACAACGCTGCCTACTCTGAAATCGGACATCTTCCGTGCGATTTGGTTGACCGGTTCATCCGGACCAGAAAGGATTACCGGACTATTCATAATCTCCCGTACTAGGATGCGGGTCCTTACGGCAGGCTGCATCCCAGACATTGTCTCGCCTCGTCAATGAGCAAGCGGAGTCCACTTAACGTTTTCGTCCGTCCCAGTCATAATCCTAAACAATTAATACAATCCCATTTTCGCTGGGCGTAAGAGCACGACTCGGCGAAGTTTGTTAATGAATCCGATGGACTTACTCTTCTGGATACGAGCTGGGCTGGGATCTCTATCCGGTCTGCTAGCTGGGCTACTTGGTTTTGTTGGTTCGAATCCTCAGTCTGTAAATGGTATCGTCGTGGGGCTGGTCTTCTATGTCGCGTCCTACTACTTGGCTAAATATGTGTTAGAAATCAAGCTTCCCGAGGGCGAGTCAAGAAAGCTGGTTACCACTGGATTGGGAACCTTCGCCATGCTCTTCCTGTTCACTTGGATTCTGTACAATACCCTTTTCTCCACTTAGCTTTCCAAGATCCCAGAAATCAGCAGACGATTCCTTCCGGAGCGATTCTGAATCTTGCGTAAGAATCCTTGACCTGAGGCTGGATGATATTGGCTGTCCATTCTTGGCCGCCTCTTTTCAGGTGTATTCTAAGATGCAATCCTTGGGCAACTATATTGCCTCCGGATTCGACTTCAGCCTGGAGACCCGACGCTGTGACTCTTGTCCGCACTGTGTTGGTCACAACCACTGGCAACTGAGCCCGGAGTGCTAGACCGGCTAGATCGTGCAGATGTTGAGCCAGTTTTGTCTGTCTCCCGATTAGACCTTTCTCGCCTTCGTACTCTGATATGAAATTCTCCGTCAGGCTATCCAACGCAAGTAGGCTTGCACTTCGCAATCCGAAGACTTCTTCAAATTCCCGAACCATTCTCATTTGATCCGCAACAGAGTGAGGACGCGCAACATAGATGCTTGAGAGGACGGAATCCGGATCTAGACCACGTCTTTCACAAAGTTCAGTAAGCCTTTCCGGTCTAAACGTTCCCGTAGAGTCAATAAAAACGACGTTAGAGCCGTTCTTCGAGGCGTTTATAGCCAGTTGAAAGCAGATCTGCGTTTTCCCTGAACCGCTCCTTCCAAAAAAATCCGTAACCATCCCAGTGTGTGCTCCTCCTCTAAGAAGAGCGTCTAGGCTCTGACAGCCAGTACCTACAGTTTCGCTCCTATGAATCTCGTTTCGCGCCTCTACCAGTCTCCGCGCCGCACCGACTTGCAGAAAGAAACTCTGCAGGCTTACTAATTCGTCGTGAGCAAGGCCGGCTTGCGTGATCGTGTCAAACGGAGCGTGTAAGGCGTCAATGGCTGAGTGAATTCCTATTGCCTGCAATCTTGATAAAATGGGTTCAGGTATCATCATCGAGTCTGTGTTCTCTACTGGCTCCATCGGCGATCTTAACCTCCTTTTGCACTATATTAGATCACCGTCGAGAAATGACTACCGTATCATGAGAATAGCAAGCTAGGAACATTTTTATCCTGCGCGAAGTAGCGTCAATATTCCAAACAAAGGAGAACCGCTTTTTTGTCACAGCAGACGAAAAAACCACTTGCCGTCCTCCAAAAGGCAATTAATAAGCAGGTTTCCGTGAGGCTGAAGAGTGAGCTAGAGTATAGGGGCAGAATGGCAAACTGCGACCCCTACATGAACGTCATTCTATTAGATGCAGGTGAATATAACTCAGGCACGCTTTCCGCTAACTACGGCAAGGTTGTCATTCGAGGGAATAACGTCCTCTTCATCAGGATCGAGAACGAAATCTAATTCCTAGATGATACTGACATGGCTGTCAGGACATTCCACATAGAGCAACTGAAGGGTATTTCCGTCGACAATCTCGAGATTGAAATTGTGGAGCGGAAGGGTAAAGGCCACCCAGACAGCCTCATAGATGGCGCGGCTGAGGCAGTATCGAGAAGTCTTTGCCGTTATTATCTAGACGAATTTGGTGTAATCCTTCATCACAATGTTGACAAAGGTCTCCTCGTAGGGGGTCGTTCCGAGGCTCGCTTCGGGGGAGGACAAGTGCTCGATCCGATATACATGATCGTCGCGGGCCGGGCAACGAACTCCGTTCTGAGAGGCGGGCATACTAAAGAGGTGCCCGTAGGGGATTTGGCGATCAGGGCGATTAAAGACTTTGTAAAGTCCACTATGCGATTTCTGGACCCCGAAAAACATGTTATCGTAGATCAAAAGATTAAGCCCGGCTCCTCTGATCTCATTTCTATATTTGAAAAATCCGGAAGTATCCCTTCAGCAAATGATACCTCGATTGGCGTAGGGTTTGCACCCTTTACGCCTACTGAGAAGCTGGTACTGGACTGTGAAAGACTTCTAAATTCACAAGCTCTCAAGAAAGAGCTGCCTGAGACTGCGGAGGATGTGAAAGTGATGGCTCTGAGAAGGAACAATAAAGTATCCCTGACTATAGCAGCCTCAGCAATTGCCGGCCTGACCCACGACAGGGACCATTACTTGAATGTCGTTCATGAGGTAGCGGATAGGGTGAAAGACCTATCAGCTCGTTCGACTAACATGTCAGTGGAAGTCTCAGTCAATGCAGGGGACAATTTCGAAGAGGGCGTATACTATCTTACAGTGACGGGTACCTCTGCGGAGTCCGGAGATGATGGCAACACTGGCAGGGGCAATAGACCGAATGGATTGATAACACCGATGAGACAATACTCGATGGAAGCCACTGCGGGAAAAAACCCGGTAAATCACACTGGAAAGCTCTTCAACGTTTTGGCGCAAAGAGCTGCTGACCGTATTCATAGAGAAGTTAATGGAATACAGGAGGTATACATTCGATTGCTTAGCAGAATAGGCGATCCGATTGATCATCCTCAGATTGCGAGCGCCGGAGTGATTCTACAAGAGTCAAACCGTATGTCATCCGTGTCGGGTGAAATCGAAAGCATTCTCAACGAAGAGTTGAATAATATCACTCGATTGACTACGATGATTTTGCGGGATGAGGTAACACTATTTTAGGACGAAGACGACGATCTACCTCAAACTATCTCTAGTCTATCTGTCATTCCCCTAACATATAGGCTCCCATCCGAGGGATTAGAGACGATTTTGAACCTGCGTGCGAAGAATTTGACGATATTCAAGACATCTCTTTCCAGAAGCATCACAGAATTTGGGTGTTTCCTGTCTACTGCTTGCGGCCAGTCAATAATCCATATTCTTTCTCCATCATGCAGGATGTTGTACTCGCTTAAGTCAGCATTGATGATACCTCCAGTTACATATGATATTCTGATGTTACGAAGAATTTCGGTCAGGACAGCTTTCGGGTCAGGCAACTCAGAGTATTCGGCCAACAGCGTTCCTTCGATCCTTTTCATCAGAAGGGCATGCCTTTCGCGAGCGAAGAGTTCAGGAACTGCCACCCTTAAGGGTTGCAAGATATCGATTGCCCGCTGTTCCCGCTTCGCAGCCTCTACGTTCAGTAGTAGCCAACTATGTTGATAAAGGGGAGAAGAGTAGCCCCTTTTTCTTCGGGCCTCTCTGAAGCTAGTCCTGCCAAGGCGATAGAATTTGATAGCATAAAGCAGTCCGGAGTCGCTTATAGCCTCGAATACATCAGCCTCCTTCCCGATCCCAATGGGGTGCCCCATTCCAGATATCAATCCCCGCTTCACAAAGCCAACCAATGCAAGAGCATCGAGCCCAGCCCCAACCAATGAGTAGCCAGAAGGATTACGGACTATGAGGCCCCTTTTGTGTAGACGCCTCAATCTGAACTGGACTTGATCCTGGTGAAGTTTCGTATACTTCATCAGGTATTGCAGTGGAACAAATTCAAATCTGGACATGGAGCTTTCGAATGCGCGGAGTATCCTAACATCCTCTGACTCCAATTCCTTTACATTAGCGGCCGCGAGCTCGGCAGAAGACAAGAACCATCTTGGCTATAGAGTTTGGATTAGTCTCTCACCCGCTGAAGTTGTTGCAAAGTAGCGCCTGCCTGGTTTTCCGCGTACTCTGACCTTCCGAGTCTCCCTTATCAGACCGGATTTCTCCATCTCGGAGAGGTGTTGATATATCGTTGGGATCTTTATCGATCGACCCATCTCTCTAGCTAAGGCTCCCCAGATTTCGTATCCGTAAGATTCTCTTGCTTGTAGAATCTTTAGAATTCTGATCTTTGTGTCACCGATCTTGGATACTATATGTGTTGGTTGGATGAGCGACATTAATGTGTTGCCGATGTTACCTTGCACCAGTCGCCCTGCGGTAGAAACATCCTTGAGACCGGCTCCAGTAATCACACATACGACTTCAGAATCACGATCCAGATGTCCGTACCTAATTAATTTGGTGAGTGCAGCAATGGTCGAAGCTGCGGCAGGCTCAGCAAAAATGCCCTCCTGCCTGGCCAATTTCATTGTGGCATCGAGAATTTCTGTGTCCGAAACGTCAACAGCGTTACCCCGTGACGCACGGATTGCCTGTATCGCAGCGTGAGCCATCAACGGTTTCCTCACGGCGATGTCAAAAGCAAGCGAACCTCTTGACGAAGAACGGGTATCGCTATAGAGAATCTTACGGAATCCAGCAACGATTGGAGCACGGGAAGATGTCTGAACGCCGATTAGGCGCGTCGGTACTTTGCTTAGAAGTCCTACCTCCTGTAGATCTAGCAACGCCCTCCAGACCATTGATATGAAACCCCCATTTCCCATAGGCACGGCGATGTACTCAGGTGCCCTCCATCCCAGCTGTTCGCAAATCTCGTAGACACATGTCTTGAGTCCATGCAGTAAGAATGGGTTCGTCGGGGTTACTCGAAAGTGGCCGGCCCCATCGGTCTTGGATGCAACTTGGACAGCTTTTTCGTAGTCACTACAAACATCAACAATCGCCCCGAAAGCGAGCATCTGATAGAGCTTACCAACATCGACGTTCCGGGTGGTAAACAATCGGCAGTGTAATCCTGCTTTCGCCCCATAGGCTGCGATTGAGGCTCCAACGTTGCCCGTCGTCGCGCATACGAGCGTGTTCGCGGAAAGCTCCTTGGCCCTCGAAACAAGCACTGCGCTCCCCCTGTCAATGAATGAACCTGTCGGATTTGTTGTCTCATCTTTGAGGAGAAGTGTGCCTACGCCAGTCTCAGAAGATAGCCTCTGCGCTTTGTGAAGATGTGTCTCGCCCTCGCCCAAAGTCACTGCCATCGATCCATTCTTGATTGGAGAGAATTCGGCATAACGCCAAAATTTTCTGTCGTGGCTGTCATGCATGATTTCCTGCTTGACGGCTCGAAGGGACTCTTGATCAAATTCGATTAGAATTGGTGCAGAGCACTTTCCGCAACGCTCAAGGGTTTCGTCAAAATCGTAATATGCCTCGCACTTAATGCACCGATAGTGCATGCTATTCAAGAGACGGAATACATAGGTCGGAGCCTATATATGCCGTTAAAGCCCAGAAGAACTCGTTCGGACCGAATCTCAGTTTCTATTCCCTACAAAGTAGCTGCCACATGCGACCGATCGAAGCAGAAATAGGAGGATTGCCGATGTCTTGGTACGCTTGTCAGCGCTTCCTCTTGGCAAACTTCCTAGGAGAATTCTAGAGAAGTATGTACTACCTGCCCGAGGTCTCGCTTCTCAAGACGTCGTAGTCGAACCGTCGGTTGGGATCGATTTCGCTGTTCTTGGGTTCGGAAAATCGTTCCTCGTCGTGTCGTCCGATCCGGTTACGGGAACGGTAGAAAACATCGGGTGGCATGCCGTACACGTGTCGGCGAATGATGTTGCGACGAGCGGTTGTTACCCCCGTTTCTTAGAGAGTGTAATCCTCCTACCCGAAGGAGCTACTACGAATCTCCTTCATCGTATTACTACACAGATGACGCGAGCCTGCAGATCCGTTTCCATCACAATAGTCGGCGGCCACACTGAATGTACATCAGGAATAGTTAGGCCACTCGTTATAACGAGTGCATTTGGATTTGCTGAAAAATTCGTGACCGCAAGTGGTGCGGTACCAGGTAATTATCTAATGATGACAAAGAGTGCCGGGCTAGAGGGGACGGCTATCTTGGCTCGCGAGTATAGTCATGCATTGGGCCAGATCTCTAGGCAGGTCTTGAATCGAGCGGCGGGCTTCTTTCGAGCGATAAGCATAGTCAGGGAGGCAACGATCGCATTCAATACGGGGCATGTTACTGCTATGCATGACGTCACGGAGGGAGGCGTTCTAGGAGGATTGTACGAGATGTCTATTGCAAGCGGGGTCGGGTTCCAAGTCGAAGAGGCCAAGATACCTGTAGCCGCAGAGACAAGAATATTGTGTAAAGCTCTCAGGATCGATCCTCTACGACTCATCGGATCTGGGGCGCTACTCTTGGCGGTCGAGCCAAGCGGAGTAAAGACGGTAGCTGATCGACTGAGGGCCCAAGGAATATTGGTCAATGTAATAGGAAGGGTTGGGGGAAAGAAGAGGATCATCATTCGGGCGAAAGGAGGTACGCAGAATGTCCGCGAAGGTGTGGATGAAATTTGGCGCCTATCTGGCCAATATGGGTAAGGATAACCCCTTCCGTCGAGCGAGGGTCCCTGCCACAAATCCCCTGTATGCTGGCTCAGGAGCACCGGGCCTACTTACAAATTCTGGATGAAACTGAGTTGCCACGTAAAATTGATGATTCGGGATCTCGAGGACCTCAGCTCTTTTGCCCTGATCGCTGTACGCGGAGAAGACCATGCCTTTCTTTTCCATTAGAGACCTGAATTGTTGATTCAGCTCGTATCTATGCCTGTGCCGTTCCCTGATCACCATCTTGCCGTATAGCTTGTGCGCCAACGTATTAGGAGTAATGCTAATATCATGCCCGCCAAGTCGCATGGTTGCCCCACTCTCCTTTACAGATCTCTGTTCCGGGAGTAGATCGATAACCGGATACGGTGTATCTGGGTCAATTTCAGTCGAGTTAGAATTTTGAAGGCCGCAGACAAACCTAGCAAAAGAAACTGCTGCTAGCTGAAATCCGAAGCAGAGTCCAAGGTAGGGAATTCCATTCTCTCGGGCGAAGTTCGCTGCAAAGATCTTGCCTTCACTTCCTCTCTTCCCAAAACCCCCAGGCACCAGGATTCCATCATACTTCTTGAGGATGTTTAGGGATGTGGCTCGATGCTCGAACTCTTCTGCGTCAACCCAGTCGACTTGAACTTTCGCGCCCAGAGCTGCACCAGCATGGGCCAGCGCGTGGTTCACACTCACATAGCTGTCGGCAAGGGAAACATACTTGCCTACCATTGCTATCGTTACATATTCCTTCGAATTGGAGAAGGCTCTGGCGATTCTCGACCAAGATCCCCATTTGAGGTCCCTCCTGCGGAGCTTCATCTTTGTAGTTATGACCCGTACAATCCCCTCCTCAGCCAGTATCTCCGGTACTTCGTAAACTGAGTCGGAATCCGGGTTTGACACCACGGATTGAACATCCACACTCGTAAACAGGGAAATTTTTTCCTTTGAAGTTTGATTTAGGCGCTTCTCGGATCTCACGATAATTATGTCAGGCTGAATTCCAATCCTTCTAAGTTCCTGCACACTATGCTGGGTGGGCTTTGTCTTCTGCTCTCCGACGGTCTCTAGGATCGGCGCCAGAGTGACGTGTATGAAAAGTGCGTTATGCGCACCCTCCTCCATTCGCATTTGTCTGAAGGCCTCCAGAAATGGCAGTCCCTCAATATCACCCACTGTTCCCCCACACTCGACCACCAAGACGGTGCTTCGTGTGCTGTGCGCTAACCTCCGAATCCGTTTTTTGATTTCGTCCGTTACATTGGGTATGATTTGCACACATTTTCCCAAGAACTCACCCTGCCTCTCTCTCTGAATAACGGATAGGTAGATCTGTCCGGTGGTGATGTTGTGGTCTCGGGTTAAGTTTTGGTCCAAGAACCTTTCGTAAGTGCCCAAATCCATATCGGTCTCTCCTCCATCATCGGTGACGAAAACCTCTCCGTGAATGATCGGGTTCATGGTTCCTGCGTCAACATTCAGATAGGGATCGATTTTTGCACAAGTTACCCTGTATCCAGCAAGTTGCAATAGCCTTGCGATGGAAGCTGTGGTAACGCCTTTTCCTAAGCCTGACAAGACGCCGCCAGTGACAAAGATGTACTTCGGCATGCCTTTCTAAGTCGGCATTTACCTCATAAACCTTACCGTAAGATTGGCATTCGCCAACCTCCATAGGCTGACTGCACAGGCTGGAAAGGGAAGGCTAGCGAACTATAGGATAGACTGGCGCGACTAAATCAGCTATGTCAACTTGGCAGCGGGCTATCTTGTCGATAGAAGATGCTGTAGCTATCGTAACGTGAACAGCAGAAGGCGATTGCTCACTTGTCGTCCTCTCAAAATCCCGGACAGTTTGAGTTATTTCGCGATATAGTCTAACTACTTCCCTGGCGTCGGCAGCGTTTCTGGTAAGAAATGATCTCACCGCTAGGTCTTGTGATCCCTGAAGTGATTCTCGTATAGTTTTGAATTGGGATTCCAGACCGCTTGTCCCCCTTATCTCGTTCATTTTCTGCGCGTTTTTCGCAAACTCCACAGAGTAGTCGCCGACAGTCTCAAGAATGTTGGAAGCTACACGGTAGTCTAAGCACTCGATAGGAGTCAGATGATACCTGCTAGCGAGGCTACTATCGAGAACTGCACTTCTAATCAACCTCACTAGAAGAAAGTACAGGCGGTTGACTTCTTCGTCCCTATGGACGACAGCTCTCACGATGTCCTTCTCGCTTTCCAGCAGCGCTGTGATTGCATCGACATACATTCCGCGTGCAATCATATGCATCCTACGAAAGATCCTCTCTGGCTCCAGCGTGCTAGGCTCCAGAAGAAATTGTACCGTGATTGACTTGCTGTCCTCCTCGACAATCTCTAAACCAACAAGTTGGCTCACGGCCTTCTTAACTAGCTCGCGGTCATGATACGAGATCTTGTCTTCCCCCTGCAAGAGTATAAGGTCGTATCCAAGTAGGTAGGCTCCGGTGACCTTGTTGATGAGAAGCTCTGGGTATTCCGAGGGATATGGAATCTTCACTTCCTTAGCAGGGTTGTACGAAGCACTAAACGGAGATATGAGGAGGCGACCATCTGATGTCTCCTCCAGACTGATCGTTGCTCCTTTGATGATCTTGTTTCTCCTAACCCAAGCTTTGGGTAAGGAGATTAGCTGAGTACCCCCACCCATCTCCTGGACCTTGCGAAGCTCCACGGGAAGTATAGAGTACTCTATACTTTTTATAGGTTATTTTAATTAGCCTCATCATTCCCTAGTGCCGTCTGTGCCCTCGAGAGCCATCTCTCCTACTCACATAACAGGCTTCTTTGAGATAAGAGATCAGGAGGATGATGTTTTGAGAAGGGGTTCTCGCGGGGCGGGGGTTTGTCTAGGACTGCCTGTTTTGACTGAGGTGGAGCATTCCAGTAATGCTGGGGAGGTCTCGATCTTCATCAACAACGCTCGGGCCCACGACGCTCAGGTTTCACAGCTCATGGCAAGAAGGCTACTAGATTTGTCAGGAACAACGTTCGGCCTGATAGTTCGTCATTATACCAAGGCCCCAACGGGAAGCGGGTTCGGGACAAGCGGCGCGGCTGCATTAAGCTTAGCATTGGCAGGGTCTCAAGCCTTAGACCTTGGGATATCTGATGTAGAAGCCGCACAGCTAGCTCATGCCGTGGAAGTAACTCTCCAAACTGGTTTGGGTACGGTCGCTGGAGAGTTCTATGGAGGGTTAGAGTTGAGATCTCAGCCTGGAGCGCCGGGCTTTGGCAAAGTGACTAGGATACCCACGGGCGATGATTACTCAGTGGTAGCGCTCCATAATGGACCCATGAGCACAAGCGCGCTGTTAAGTGATCCTGCCATTAGGCAGAGAATCAATGCGGTAGGAGGAAGATTGACAGAGGATCTGTTGGGCGATATGAGAGTCGAAAGATTCCTCCAGCTAAGCCAAGAGTTCACGACCGCGGTTGGGGTAGCGAGCGATGAGCTTCGAAGGATCATTTTGGATGCAGAAAAGCAGGGCTACTGGTTGGGAATGGCAATGTTCGGTCGGACTCTATTCACGATCGTTCGTAATAATGAAATCGACGAGATATTTGGGTTGTTGCAGCGAGATGAACCAAAGGGGCGGATTGTAATTGCGAGGATAGACACCCAAGGAGCCCATAGACTTTGATGAGTCATGTTCCGCCTAACCATCCTAGAGCAACTTCCTTACGTATCAGGGAGAGTCTAGTTGAAGGTTGGAAGCGGGGCATAGTATCCGATTATGGATTGATAGCTCACGGACGGGGCGAAGCTTTCGACTACTTCATTGGAGAATCAACAACTGAGCCCGCAGCGAGAGCGATTGAAGCGGCTGCGTCGTCTCTTCTCCTGGCATCTTACCCCGTTATCTCCGTAAATGGGAATTCGGCGGCCCTGGCGGCGCGAGAGCTCGTTGCACTGGCTTCCGAAGTTGACGCGAAACTTGAGGTCAACCTATTTTATCGTACGCGAAAACGGGTGGTAAAAGTCGCAGAGGCGCTCAAGGAGAACGGAGCCGAAGACATTCTGGGATTAGGGCTCCATGGCGCGAAGATACCGGGTTTCAGGAGCCCGCGAAGCATCGTAGATCGGAGTGGAATTTTGCTCGCAGACGTCGTGCTCGTGCCTCTTGAAGATGGAGATCGGACTGAGGCACTGAACCGATATGGCAAGAAGGTGATTGCCGTTGACCTCAACCCCATTTCGAGAACATCGCAAGCCGCGTCAATTACGATCGTGGACAACATCGTACGAGCCCTTCCTATGCTATTATCGGAGGTTAAGAGGCTGAAGAAGCAGAAGCCGGAAATTCTTCTTTCCATTTTAGCCTCTTATGACAATCAGAAGACCTTGGCTTCGTCCATTCAATTAATGCTACGAAGACTAACACGACTTTCAGGAGCTTCGCGGGGTGAGTAGCTTGAGTTCTCAAACCTCAAGGAAGACAACTATCTCTGAAATTGTTGGAAGGAAACGGGAGGGGGTTAAGATCGTGGCGATAACCGCCTATGATTACCCAACTTCCCTTATTGCCGATCGAAGCGGCGTCGATATAATCCTAGTCGGAGATTCCGGAGGTATGGTCGCGCTTGGGTATGAAGATACGCGCCCCGTATCTATGGAAGAGATGCTGATGATGGCGAAAGCTGTCTCCCGCGGTGCACGGCGTGCGCTTCTAGTTGGTGATATGCCCTTCATGTCGTATCAGACGGGGATCGAGGAAGGTATTCGAAATGCTGGAAGATTCATCAAGGAAGGAGGGATGGATGCCGTGAAGATAGAAGGTGGTCGCGAGTTCGTGCCGCTGATTAGGACACTTTCTCGGGTTGGCATCCCGGTTATGGCACACATTGGCTTTACGCCACAGACGACACCAACGTTGGAAGGCTATCGGGTCCAGGGGAAAACTGCCGAAGAGACGGCCAAGCTGATCGATGATGCAGTAGCGCTAGCGGAAGCCGGTGCCTTCAGCGTCGTGCTAGAAATGACTACAGTCGAGGCGGCAAAAGCAGTTACCGACACGGTGCGTATCCCAACTATTGGGATAGGTGCTGGGCCGTTCTGTGACGGCCAGATTCTCGTGCTACATGATGTACTAGGGCTTTTCGATCGCTTTACTCCAAAGTTCGCCAGAAAATACCTTAATCTTTCTGGTGAGATACTCAAGGCGCTCCAGACTTATAGAGAGGACATTTTGCAAGGCCATTTTCCTGGGGAGCAACATTCGTTCCATATGGATGTCGCTGAGATAGAGAAACTGCACCTTCGCACGAGGCAGCGAGATTGAAGATTGCAATAGTCGGACCTGGGGCAATAGGGACTCTATTCGCCGCACATCTCAAAGTGGGCGGTTTTGATCCTATCCTCATAGATCACGTCGCCGAAAGAGCGCGAAGGATTAGCTCAAGATCACTATTGGTGTGGTCGAAGAACAAGTCGCTCGAGGCTACGGTGGAATGCACATCAGACATGAGCGTAGCGAAGGGAGCAGAATATGTCATTATTGCGGTCAAGGCTTACAATACAGCGGAAGTGGTCAAAGACCTGGCCAGCCACGAGACTTCAAGCCTCGTTGTTTCATTACAGAACGGATTAGGAAACCTTGAAATCATGGGAAGATATTTTGAGTCTAATCGGATTTTGGCGGCTTCAACCGGCGAAGCCTCAACACTAATTAGCCCTGGAGAAGTCTTTCACGCCGCATCAGGTATCACGAAGATTGCTCCGCTAGCGCCTGGAGGAATAGGTGCTTCACTGGCGCTTGTCAAAGTCCTCCAAAAAGCCGGCATTGATTCCGTTTTTTCAGATAATGCGCAAAGGGTTTTATGGGAAAAGCTGGTTGTCAATTCTTCGATTAATCCCCTAACAGCCATCACGAGAATGAAAAACGGCGAAATTATTCGGAACGCAGGGCTGAAAGCTCTTGCTTCGCAGGTCTCGCAGGAAACGTACGAAGTAGCTCTCAAAAAGGACATTGCTCTAGGATTTCACGATCCCGTCGCTGTCGTTCTGGCTGCTGCGAGCGCCACTTTCGACAACAAGTCCTCCATGTTGCAGGACATTGAAAGGGGAAGAAGGACGGAGGTGGACTTCATCAACGGTGCCATCTATAGGCTGGCGGCATCGTCCGGAGTTCCGGCACCGCTTAATGGAACCTTGTATGCTATTGTGAAGTCGATGGAGGACAGGATTGCTGGGTCACCAGAAGGCTTACTGCAGGCAGTAGCCCCAGGTAATTGAGGATAACAAAATGTCACCTAATTGTGAGGATACATTATATGCACACTAAAATAGCCATAGGTATCCTCGTTCTCACGTAGTACCTCCAGGTCAGTCCGGCAATGGTCAAGATCAGGAGGGTTGAAATTAGGGGATTCAAGTCACTCGGGAGTAGGTATACCAGCCTCCAATTCGACCAAGGTCTGACGTCTATTACGGGGCCAAACGGTTCCGGAAAGAGTAACATATTCGACGCGATTCTTTTTTGTCTGGGGGAAAATAGCCCCAAGGCCCTTAGAGTAGCGAGACTCAATTCCCTGATCTACGACGGCGGACCTGAGAGAGAAAACCCTGCAAGCCTGAGAGTTTCCGTCCAATTCGACAACTCAGACCGGAAGATCCCAGTTGACTCGGATACCGTTGTGGTCACTAGGGAAATGAAAAAACAGGGGGAAAGCACCTATTACCTTAACGGCAGAAGCGTGCCCAAGACACAACTGACAGAGAAGCTGGAGCTTGCCCTGATTTCCTCCGGCGGGCTCAACATCGTTCCACAAGGCAGGGTGACCCGTATATCCGAGCTTCTTCCTGATGAAAAACGCGAGTTGCTTGAAGACGCCGTCGGAATTTCTCAATTCGACGAAAAGAGAGCCGAGGCAATCAAACAGCTGCAGCAAGCTGACACAAAGTTACAGATTGCTATGGCACGGATTGGCGAGATAAAGAATCGAGTTGAGTCACTCGAGGCAGAGAGGAATGATCAACTCAGGTTAAGACACCTCGAAGATCAGATTAGATGGCTCCGATCCACTATTGTCTCGGACAAAAT
>Ga0213870_1000713_pt1 | contig 15566 bp, 16 predicted proteins | sample WICALVC2017_Meta_FD_160119 | JGI IMG/M metagenome (GOLD analysis project Ga0213870, IMG submission 160119) | Freshwater microbial communities from subterranean cave lake in Wind Cave National Park, South Dakota, United States - WICALVC2017 | ecosystem: Environmental > Aquatic > Deep subsurface >... | reverse complement strand
ACATTAGAGGTGCTGTGATAGTAAATGCCTCTCTTCTGGGAGGATCTTTTATCAACAAGAGAGATCTTTGCGGAGCAAACCTAACCTCCCCATCGGTATCTTTCCAAGAAAGAATAGACTTTCTTCTTAACGCTCCCCAATTTATCCAATTCTCCCAAAACATCTGGCAGGAAGTAGCGCCCTAACGGAATACTACCAATACTACCAATACTACCAATAACCCAATAAACAAATCAATTCTGAATGCATAAATGCAAAACATTTGTAACAAGTAAGACTTCTAACATGATATTCTTCGAGCGATCCTGAGCTTGCCGAAGGAGAGTCGAGAAGTCTTTCGACCCTGAGATCAAAACCGAAGGGTTCTCGACGGAGTTTACCCTGAGCTTGTCGAACGTATGAAATTGGTAGTATTACTGATTAGGGGCTGTCTCCAAGGTGGCTTTTAGGTCCAAAGTTTTATCATCCCTCCAAATTGTAATCATTATGGTATCTCCTACTTTTTTCTTGTTGATAACTGCCGCCAGTCCTCCCGCGGAGGCCAACAATTTTTGCCCATCAATTTTTGTGAGAATATCGCCTGTAAGCACACCTGCTTTTTCTGCGGCTGATTCTTCAACTACTTGTTGAACATAGGCTCCTTCTGGAAGTTCATTTAGAATTGCGAGGTCGCGGTCTATCATTCTGTAGGCAACCCCAAGGTAAGGCCTAACAAAGCCTCCAGTTTGATTAAAATTCGAAAGCGCATCCTTTACAACATTTATGGGAATTGCAAACCCAATATTTTCAGCCCCACTTGCCACTGCTGTATTGATACCAATTACCTGTCCCGAGGAATTAACCAAGGGTCCACCGCTATTTCCGGGATTAATCGCGGCATCGGTTTGTATCACATTATCGAGCCTCTCAACAAATCCCTCAAAAGGAGAACCAGCTGTAATACCACGGCCAAGTCCACTCACAATTCCTTTCGTAACACTACCACGAAATTCTCCCAAAGGAGTACCCACTGCAACTACCAACTGCCCCACTTTAACCCCTGCGGAATCCCCCATCTCCACAGGTTTTAAGCCACTTGCTTGTATTTTAACTATAGCAACATCATTGAGAGGATCTCTATAAATATTCGTAGCGTCGTATTTCTTACCATCATGTGTAATGACTTTATATTTTCCGCTTGTGTCAACTACGTGTTTATTGGTAACCACCATGCCATCCGCAGAAATAATAAATCCAGAACCAATATCCTGTTCTCGCCTCATGCTCTGAGGGCGTCTAAATATATCAAATGGGTCTATGTCGATAACCCGCTGTTCGATGCCTACTGTCACAACCGAAGAACTTACTTTTTCAACAATATCAATCACCACCGATTCCTCGCTAACTATTTTTACTTTCTCTGTGCCCTGCTTTTGGACCCTTGCCCTTCGACTCTGATCTAAAATCTGCGGCGCGTACTTTGTAACAGCGCTCCACAGACCCAAGAAGATAAAGAGAATAATGACCAAAACAATGAGCTTACGCATAGGTTGTACTGACTTTAATCGCTATCTTAACTTTAGTCCAGCATAACTTAATTTCATTACTCCATTGTTAAATTGCTATATTGCTAAACGATTAACGTCTCTCAATTAACAACAATGAAGCAATGTAACAATTTAGCAATTCGATTTTATTTTACCAATTCTTCCACTGCTCTTTCAAGTTGTGCATCATGGGTCTTGTCTTTAGGGTCCAAGGAAACTTCGATATCTGGCTTTAACCCCTGACCATTAACCCAAACCTTTTTCGGCGTTAACCACTTTGCAATGGTTATATGAAGACCAGCGCCATTGCCAAGATCGTGAGCCATCTGAATCGTTCCCTTACCAAAAGAGGACTCGCCAACAAGAATTGCTCTATTATTATCGCGCACTGAGGCTGAGACAATTTCGCTCGCTGATGCACTACCTTTGTTTATAAGTATAACAAGTGGAATATCCAAAAATAGTCCTTTTCTTGTTACAGAAAGAGTTCTTGTACTACCCCGTGCATTATCCTCTACAACAACTGGTGTTCCCTGCTTCAAAAACTCCGAAGCAATAAAAACAGCATCTGTGAGATACCCGCCTGGATTATTGCGAAGGTCTAATATTAAACCCTTTACATCTTGGTCTTGTATTTGCAAACTCAAAGAATTAACTAGAGTTACCCATTCTTTGTTGGTCTGATCCCCGAATTGGGATAATCGTATATAAGCAACTTTCGGACAATCATCGCATTTTTCCTCCATTTTCCATTTTCCATTTTCCATTTTCCAGCTCTCAACCCTTCCTTCGACGCTCTTGACAGTAATTACATCCCTTGTTACTTTAATCTCCAAAGATTCTTTTTCGTTCTTATGAATAATTGTTAGAATTACCTCGGTTCCGATCGGTCCCCTGATTTTTTCAACTGCCTGAGAAAGTGTCCAGTTTTCTGTTGATACGCCATCTACTTTTAGTATTGCATCTTCTGGTTTTAGGCCTGCTCTTTGGGCCGGACTCCCATCAATGGGAGATATGACAATAACTTGTTTGTCGGCAAGTCCAAGCTCTGCTCCAATACCAAAGAACTGTCCCGAGAGATTCTGTTTAAAGTCGGTATTTTGTTGGCGTGGAAGATAAATAGTGTAAGAATCTCCAAGACTTTGCACCATGCCAGAGATTGCACCATTTAACATTTTCTCAGTGTCAAGTTTGCTTTTGTCGTAATAATTGTCCTCAAGCAGTCCCCAAGTTTTCCAAAAAAGGGAAAAGTCAGCGTTTGTTTGAGGAGGTGCTTGTTTGTTAGCAACATGCAGTAAAGGCTTATAATTTTCCCACTTTATCGTTAACTTATTAATGCCAAAATAATAGCCAACCACTCCTGAAATAAAAATTATTAAAATAACTCTCAAAGTCGCATTTCTCATAGCATGATTATTGCATAAATCTGAAACTCTATCAACGCCCGCCCCCGTTAGTATTCAGTTCTTCCCAACGGATTTGTCATTCTGAGGCTGAAAGCCGAAGAATCTCAAGATTATTAGATCCTTCGCCAAGCACCGTCTGGTGCCTGGCTTCGCTACGCTCAGGATGACAAGCTACTGGTAACAACTAAATACTTACCCGCCCCCGAGGAGTCCTTCGGCCACCTCGGGGGTGACTAAGTGGGCTCCCCCGAGGTGAATGTTGGGGATACTTATCCTCTGGCAACAAATGGTAGAAGCGCTAAATGCCTAGCATATTTTATGTTGATAGTTGTATTCTTTTGGTGTTTTGCACAGAGACCATTTCGGTCCCTTGGTATTATTTTAGCTCTTTCAGTTAAGAATCTTCGAAGGATCTCCACGTCGCTGATGACTGGCTCTTTTTTCTCTTTACAAAAGTAGCAGACTTTTGGAACCGAAGGCCTTCTCCTTGTTCTTAAAACCCTTTTAGTATTTTTCATAAGCAAAATTTAGAATGGAATGTCATCAGGGGCAACCCCATCATGAGACTCTTTGGCTATCTTATCTTCCCCGTTAGATACATTAGAGGCCTCCTTATTTTCTGAAGCCTTAGTTTTTTTTGTAGTCGTTTTAGGAGTTGCTTGGGGCTGTGGTGCTTCTGAAACCTCTTTTGACACTTGAGGGGCTGGTTCTTGAGCCAAAGTTTCACTGACAGACTCTTGTTCTTGTCTTCTTGAGTCTAGCAAGATCATATCTGAGATGATTATCTCTGTTTTGGTTCGCTGTACCCCATCTTGCCCGGTCCAGCTTCTAGTTGCAATTCTTCCCTCTACATAAACCTTTCTTCCCTTTACCAAAAACTGACTGCATATCTCGGCAAGCTTATTCCAAGAAACAATATTGTGAAATTCTGCTTCTTCGCGTTTCTCTCCAGTATCGGTTTTCCAGCTTCTATTTGTTGCCAAGCCAAAGGAGCAAACAGCTGTACCATTGGGGGTGTAGCGCAATTCCGGATCGCGTGTCAAATTACCAATCAACTGAACCCTGTTTAAGCTTCTAGCCATAACTCTTAAAAAATTCGAATACCAAAATTCGAAATCCGAAACAAATTCAAATGACAGAAATTCAAAATTTTAAACTGTTTTTGTCATTCGAAAATTTGAATTTTGAACATTGTTTCGAATTTCGTGCTTCGAATTTCGGATTTATTTCTTTCGTATCAGTAGGTGTCTCAACACATCCTCATTTGCAAAAAGTTTTTTCTCAAAATCAGAGGGGATAGTTTCCATTTCAAAAGACCAATCAACATAGACTCCTGCTATTTCTTTTTTTATCGGGTAGCTTAATGGCTTTTGTCCCAACTGTTCTTCTTTTACAATTTTTAAGCCTTTAAGCCATCCTTTAATTGTATCTATTAATTTTTTCTGTTGACTTTCGGATAAAGATGCTTTTAATACTAGCACCAACTCGTATACTCGCATTGTGCTTATCTTACCACATCAAAAAATAAAAAAGCAAGGAGCAATTGTTTTGACCTTACCCCAGTTTTGCTTCAAATGTCATCCCGAGCGAAGGGATGCACCAGACGGTGCGTCCCGAAGTCGAGGGATCTTTTTACAACCCAATCCCAGTTGAGAGAGATTCCTCCATGCGTCCAGCTGAGCTGGACTTAGTCGGAATGACAAAGTGGGGTAATGTTAGGCAACTGTTTTACGCAGATTAATAAGCATCTTTGCGATTTACGATTGCTCTTATTGAGTAATTCCCTCCTCCTAAGATATCCATAATAATACGATAATCGCCGGCACGGATACGAATTCTACTGTCCCCTTGAAGCATTAAACCCTTAGTATGACCTTGTTCAAAATTGCTGATAGCCCTAAATACCTGATCGACAACGGATTGCTTTCTACTTACTTGTGGACCAAGCAGTTCTATTATCTGATCTTCTGAGTAAGAAACAAATCTTTCAACTTTAGGCGCCAAAGGTGTTATTGGCGGTAAAGGTTGTGATTCAAAAACCGTTAGTGCCGGAATAAGTCTTCTTCTTTTCGGCGGCTTTATTTCTTGATCTACTTCCCGTGGTACCTCTTCTGAAACTTCAAGATCGTCAGCAATTGGCGGCTTAAGACTAGCAGCGCTAATTTGAAAAACAGGAGCATCTTTTGGCTTATATTTTTCCAATATTGGCATAAGAAGATCCATAATAAAGGTATCGCCCACATGTGGGTATCTCCTGAGTAAAGAAGGTGGGACCCCAAATAATCTTCCTGTTTTGTCTAGCTCAAGCGTTAGGTGAGTATTATCAGAAAAGTGCATAATAAAAATAAATGTATCTCTATTTCTTATCATTGTTATCTTCTCTGCTGGATAATCTTCAGATATTTGATATTCTAACCTCCTCTTTTTTGGATCTTTCGTTACCTCCCTTCTAACATCTCTTTTGTGCTTATTCCATTGTCGTAAAAGGTTTTCTGCTTCATCTTTATTTTGAAGCTGCTGTTCTGCTGTTGAGGTCTTTTGCATATAGGACAGTAGCTTTTCAGCTGCCGCACGATCAATTTCTTCACTGTAGTGTTGGTACCTTTCAAGATCTTCTGGCAGAGCATCATTTCGATATGCTTGTTTAAATACAGGCAAAAAGGATTTTTCTAATAGTCCCCATCTCCATTTCAAGCTGATATCTGATGCGAGTACTTTTCGTTGTTTATATAGTTTTATTGCGGATGATGGAGTTATATTCAACTTCCCAACAGCATAAGTACCTATTGCCATTGATAGGGATGGTTTTCCTAAGACAAGCATTAATAGCATATTTGTTTCATTTAAAGGATCACGTTTGAAGTCTGTTAAAAAAGACGTGTAATAATCAAAATACGCAGTTATATTTTCATGAAACTTTTTAAGGGATGTTGGCACACCGATTTCTGGATGCGGATGCGTCCATTGTTGTGATGTAAAACATATAAGATTTGCTAACATATGCATTTGATCTTGATTTTTACCTATTCGAAAACCTGATCTAAATATTCTGTTTATTCTTCGTATATCCTCAGGCGCAAGTTCATGGGTCTGCGGATCAATTTCCATGTTTTCAATGTCTATCAGAGATAGACCACCTCTGAACTTTTGTGCAAATAAATCATTTTCCTCTAAAACTGAGGGGTTAGTGCCAACAATTGCACGTTTCTCATATAGGGTTTTCATTGCGGGTATGATATCGTGCTGCTCTCGCTTTGCATAAAAAAAATCGTAAATAAAAGGAGGCTCTCCCCTGAAGATGATTGCTGTTACATCTTTACCATGCTCCTCAATTGCTGTTTGTCGCGCATTATGTGAAGCTTCACCGATCTTCCTAAGCGTGTTAAACCTCGCAAGAACTTTTTTTCCTTTTCCCGTAAGCTCAGGACTTACTCTTTCTCTTTCCATAGCAAGTGAGTATTATACTAAGCCTTTAACAATTTTGCTATAGGTCTGTCACAAATTACCGACAAACATGAATCCGAAAACAGAAAACCGAGAACAGATAACTGTTTATGTTCCAATCTTAAACTCCACTACGTCCCCATCTCGAACAACATAGTTTTTTCCCTCAAATCTGGTCTTCCCTTTTTCTCGTGCGACTTTCCATCCGCCGTATTTTACAAAATCTGCAAACGATACCACCTCTGCTTTTATAAATTTTTTAGTAAAATCTGTATGTATCTCTCCTGCTGCTTCAACTGCATTTGCCCCCTTTCCAATAGTCCAGGCACGCACCTCCTTCTCCCCGGCTGTTAAGAATGAAATTAGACCCAAAGTCTCATACGCCTTTCGAATGAGTCTTTCAAGCCCTGACTCTTTAAGCCCTAACCCTTCAAGATACTGTATTTGCTCTTCTTCTGAAAGCTCTGCCAACTCTGCTTCAATTTTCGCAGAGATAACAACTATTTTATCTTGTGACACTCCCAATGTATCGGCGTAGTTCTGCGTTATTTGTTCTGCGTTTTTCAGCGCTTGTTCAGAAACATTCAAAACTATAATCTCCGGCTTTGATGAAAGAAGAAAAAATGTATCAGCGTATTCTTTTTCCTCGTCAGTCAAGTCTATTTCTCTCGCAGGTTTTCCTGAATTTAGACCTTTAAACAATTTCTCAATCGCATCTTTTTCCGATGGCTTTTGAAATCTTTTTACTTTACTCTGTGCATTTTGGATTGTCGCAAGATCCGCCAGCATTAACTCTGTGTTGATTGTCTGATAGTCTTCTTTAGGATTTGTTCCCACCTTTATAATTTCTGTCTCTTGCCCTGAGCCTGTCGAAGGGTCAAACGCTCGCACTACATGGGCAATAATACTTACTTCCCTAATGTGAGACAAAAATTTATTTCCAAGTCCCGCTCCCTCATTCGCGCCCTTTACCAAACCTGCAATGTCTACAAATTTAACAGTCGCAGGGACAATCGGCGGCTTTTTTTTTGTCATTCCGAGCGAAGGGATGCACCAGACGGTGCGTCCCGAAGTCGAGGAATTTCCCTCCGAGGTGGAAATTCCTGCAACAATCTCTGCTAACTTTTCAAGTCTCTCATCCGGCACAGGCACTACCCCAACATTCGGCTCAATGGTCGCAAATGGATAATTCGCCACAAACGCAATTTGCTTCTTAAGAAGCGCATTAAAAAGAGTACTCTTCCCGACATTTGGCAACCCAACTATCCCAACACTTAGGTTCATACCAACTTTACAATCTATAATGATAATCTAAAAATATACGACAGCTCATATTTTCTTCAATAGCTCAAAATACTGTTTCGTTGAAATTTCAGCAGTTTTTAAGTTATTCTCAATGATAAAAATTGGAACTTCTTTGTATGTTGGAATAATGACTGGTCGCCTGAAACCTGCTTTCACAAAGTGAAGATGGCTTCCTCGCTGATGATGTAATTTCCAACCTGCAAGTTCAAATATTTTCACAAGTTTGCGATAATGAAGTGTTGTAATTCGAGGCATATAAAGTTATGCTGAAAGCGCGGGAATTACCACTCTAATATTCTCGACCTTTGCTTTTATGTTATCAAGTTTAATTTTTCTGTCCTCAAGTATAAACCCTGCCTCATGCATGACTTCTTTTAAAGTCCCTAGATCTTTGCATGTATCCAAAAATCCTTGAATCGCATCTTTCAGATTTGCCTCAGCCTTTTTTGAAGTAGAACCACATGAAGCAACTTTAAATTCTGGATTATAAGAAACCCAAGGCGCATCAGAAGACGTACCTTCAAAAAAAACTTTTATGGTAAGTGGTAGTTTCAGTGACATATGCTTATTATTCTAATCATCTCTATTTATTATAATTATATCATAATTCTACCCATAAAAAAGTGTTACATCACGCCACGTAACTACTCACTCTTCTGACATAAGTGTTATTGTTCGAGCCCTTCGGCCCGCGTCGCCCGCTTCGCCCGCTTCGCCGCGAGGCGAGCCGCGAGGCGTGCAGCGAGGCGAGCAAGCTCAGGGTAAACTCCGTCGAGAACTAACTTTTATGGAACTTCTCGACTCTCCTTCGGCAAGCTCAGGATCGCTCGAAGAATATTGTGTCAGGACTGTGAGTAGTTACTTTTGGAAGTCCGAATTTAAGCACGAAAGGAGTAAAATTAGCTTTTTCTGCAAAAACCTGACTAACTTCTTTTTTTCAGTTCCCGTAAAACTTCTGAGAGATTAATTTTGTAAGCAGAAAGCATAACTAATAAATGAAAGAATAGATCAGCAACCTCTGATACCATCCTTTCCTTACTCTCATTTTTGGCAGCAATAACTACCTCTGTAGCCTCTTCTCCTACTTTTTGAAGAATACCATCTTTACCACTTTTGAAAAGAGAGGCAACATAAGAATCTTGGGGCATATTTTTCTTGCGATCTTCAATTATTTGATAAAGCTCTTCCAACTTCATATATTTTCTCCCATCTTGTTATAAAAGCGTAACCGTCCACGATTTGACAAAAGCAGCTTTTATTGCCAGTGTGGCACACGCTCTTCCCAATTAATTCCACTTTTACAAGTAATGAGTCATTATCACAATCAAGGTGAATTTCTTTTACCCTTAATTTATTTCCTGATTCCTCACCTTTCATCCAAAGTTTTTGCCTGCTTCTACTCCAGAAGTAAACCCATCCTGTTTCAAATGTTTTCTGCAATGCTTTATCGTTCATGTATCCAAGCATCAGAACCTCTCCACTTTCATAACTTTGAATAATTGCAGGGACTAGTCCATTACCTTTTTTGAAATCAATACTTACTTTTTTCATACTCGTATAGGAATGTTGTATTGCCGCAAACAATCTTTTACTTCCTGAATTGTTAGTTCTCCGAAATGAAATAGAGAAGCGGCAAGCGCTGCATCGGCCTTACCTTTCTTAAAGATTTCAACGAAATCGTCAAGCTTTCCAGCCCCACCTGAGGCTATCACAGGTACTGATACTGCTTCTGAAACTCTCCTTGTAAGTTCAACATTAAAGCCTTTTTTTGTACCATCAGTATCTATGCTAGTTAGCAAAATTTCTCCAGCACCAAGCTTTGTCGCAGTCTTTGCCCATTCAATTGCAGATACTCTTGTATCTGTCCTTCCACCATTAATAAAAACATTCCATCTGTTTTTCCCTACCTTTTTTGCATCTAAAGACAGCACAACACACTGACTACCAAATTCATTTGCACAATCAGCAATAAGCTCAGGATTCTTAAAGCCTCCAGTATTAACAGACACCTTATCAGCACCAGCTCGAAGTATCATACGCATATCCTCGGCAGTTCGAATGCCACCGCCAACAGAAAAAGGAATAGTTACCTGTTTTGCTGTCCTTACCACAACGTCAAGGAGTATATCCCTATTTTCAACTGTAGCTGTAATGTCCAAGAAGACAAGTTCATCTGCCCCTTGTCTATCATATTCCCCAGCAAGCTCCACAGGGTCTCCTGCGTCTCTAAAATTGACGAACTGAATCCCTTTTACAACTTTTCCTTCTGTCATGTCCAAACAAGGAATAATGCGTTTAGTTAACATAATTTTTTATAAAATCCTTTAGTAAAATAAAGCCGACCTTGCCGCTTTTCTCAGGGTGAAATTGGACACCTACAACTTTTTGCTTCGCTACAATGCTTGCAAATTGCTCTCCATAATTACTCTCTCCCACTATGATAGATTTATCTTCAGGCAAACAGTAAAAACTATTAACAAAATAAAAATAACTTTTGTCTGGTATGCCGCTGAGTAATTTTTTAACTTCTTTATTTGTATCATTGATCTTTACGCTATTCCACCCTATCTGTGGTATCTTTTTCTCTTTCCGAAACTTCTTTACCATACCCTTGTAAACTCCCAAACATGCAACATTTCCTTCCTCGCTTCGCTCAAACAATAACTGCATCCCCAAGCATATCCCCAGTAACGGTTTATCCCTTCTTATTTCCTTGATAATCACCTTATCTAGACCTCGTTTCTTAAGATTCTCCATTCCCTGTCCTGCATTACCTACTCCAGGAAGAATCAGTGCTTTTGCCTTTCTAAACAGACTCTCATCACTCGAAATCTTATTTGAGACCCCAAGCTTATTTAGAGCATTTACAACGCTGCCTGTATTGCCAATGCCATAATCAATTACCACTATCATAGTTTTCCTTTCGTTGAAGGAACTTGGTTTTTCATTCTTTCATCTATCCCACAAGCCATACGAATGGCACGGGCAGTTGCCTTAAAAATTGCTTCAATTTTGTGGTGCTCATTTTCTCCGTTCTCAACCTTAATATAGAGATTTACTTTCGCATTTTGGGCAAAAGCATCCCAAAAGTGCTTTATAAGTTCAGTAGATAAATCCCCAACTTTTTCTCTCACAAAAGGACATTCGAAACGAAATGAGTACCTACCTGCAAAATCTATTGCAACAGTCGCCAAAGATTCATCCATTGGTAAGATAAAAAATCCATAACGTTTTATGCCTTTCTTATCACCCAATGCTCTTGCAAATGCTTCACCCAACACAATCCCTATATCCTCAACTGTGTGGTGCTCATCAATATACATGTCTCCTGTTGCGTCAACAGTAAGATCAAATAATCCATGCTTTGCAAAGAGATCTAACATATGAGTAAGCAGTCCAACGGGAATATCAATTTTTCTTTTTCCAATACCATCTATATTTAAGGAAATACTTATATCCGTCTCATTTGTTTTTCTATTTATTATTGCTTTACGGTTCATGTAATTACTCCTCCAAGGACTAGTGCCTTGTAAAAATCACCATTTGTTTGCATAGGGATAAATTTGACTGCGATATTCTTTGCAAAGAGATTGTCTGTTGCTCGATCTCCACATACGAAAGATTTATTTTTATCTATAAGGTTTTCTCTGATAAATTTTTTAACAAGACCTATTTTTGGTTTTCTACAACCGCAATTCTTCGATGGTAAGTGTGGACAGACGAATATTTTTTTAAACTTAATACCGTTTGCTTCGAAAATACCAAGCATCTTATTTTGAGGCGCTTGAAAATTTGCTGACGGAAATGAAGACGTTCCTAAACCATTCTGATTTGTAACCATTATGAGTTCGTACCCAAGGCTTATAAGTTCTTTAAGGCTTCTAATTACTCCATCTAAAATTTTTAACTTCTCGAGACTATCAATTTGAAATGTATCTTGTGGTTCAAAAATTAAGGTGCCATCCCTATCAATAAAGGCGTATTTCTTTGACTGCGATTTACTCAATATTACACGGTTGTATACTTTAATAAATCGCTTCATTTGGTCAACAGTCCCAATAGTTAAACGAATTGTATTTTCTATATTTGTTTTATCTTGAGGACGTACTAAAATACCATTCTCTTTTAAAATTTTTTCTTCCTGTTTCTGACTCGGTCTATAAAGCAGAAAGTTACCAGCGGACTTGTAAAAGGTTATACCATTCTTGGTAAAAAACTCCTCAACCATAGGTTTTGCTTGAGTCATAATTTCATCTACATACTTTTCTGTGCATTTGAGATCATCAAGTGCTGCAAGTGAAGCTGTGAAAGCCACCATATTTACATCGTAAGGACCGCGAACTTTTAAAAGCTCATTGATATAGCTTGCTAAAGCTACAACGTAGCCTGCTCGAAGTGACGGAAGACCAAAAGCTTTTGATAAAGTTCTGGTAACAATAATATTTGGGCATTTCTTTATAAGTGGAACTGCAGTAACCTTAGAAAATTCAAAGTATGCTTCATCTATAAGTATGGTGGCATTTCGAGCTCTTTGTGCAATTTTTTCAATGTCATCAATTGATACTAATGTGCCTGTCGGATTATTAGGGTTACAAATTACAATCAGTTTCACCGATTTCTTAACCATTCCCAACAGCACATCTTTCGGAAATGACAAATCCGCTTTTGCGTATAAAGGACGTAGTATTTTATTTCCAACTATTTGAGCAGATTGATAGAACATTGCAAAGCTGGGAGTAGGGATAATAACGGTGTCGCCTGTTTCTGTAAATGTACGAAAGACGAGATCAATTCCTTGATCAGATCCGTTTGTTATCATAATCTGGTCTGTATTTACGCCTACATATTGAGCTAACTTTCTCTTAAGATCACCATATTCTGGATAAAGTTGCAATTTATTTGTTCTCAAAAGGTCTTGTACAGCCTTTTGTACTTTAGACGAGGGTGGCAGTGTACGCTCGTTAAAATCCAAAAGTATCCCACTAAATGCACGTCGCCCAGATAGTGGCGGACTATACGATTCCATTTCCTTTATTCTTTGCAATGCTATATTTTTCATGAGTTTAAAATCTAATAGATACAGAGTTTTTGTGTGCAGGGAGCTTCTCCACTGCTGCAACTGTCTCAATCGTTTCTTTTATTTGCCGCAAGCCATCCTTAGTACATTTTTGTACTTGCATCCATTTTCCATAAGAATCAACTCCCAAAGGTGGATACATTTTTGCCATACCACCTGTTGGTAAAACGTGATTTGCACCTGTTGCATAATCACCAGTTGCTTTCGATGTCCAATCGCCTAAAAACACAGATCCTGCATTTCTAATTTTCCCAACAAGAGCCTTTGCATTTTCCGTCATAATCTCTAAATGCTCAGGCGCGTACTGGTTAATAAAATCAACGGCATCATCTAGCGAGTCAACTACAGCAAATAATCCGTATCTTTTAATCGCTTCTCTTGCTCGTGCTTCAGTTGAAAGTTTGGGCAATTGTTTTTCAATTTCTTTAATGGTTTGCTCTGCAACCTCTTGAGAAGTTGTGATAAGAACACAAGCTGAATCTTCTCCATGTTCTCCATCTGCTAGTAAATCAGCAGCAATATAAGCTGGATTTGCAGTTTCATCGGCAATTACAAAAACTTCTGAAGGGCCTGCCGGCATATCTATACTTATGCTTTCAAGAGCAAGTATCTTTGCTGCTGTAACATAAGAATTTCCAGCTCCAAAAATTTTATAAACATTAGGAATTGTTTCGGTACCGTAAGTCATAGCTGCAATTGCCTCTACTCCGCCAGTCTTATAAATTTTTGTAAGACCGATCATGCTAGCCGCTACTAGAGTAGGAGCAGGGATTTGCCCAATTCCTCTTGCAGACGAACACATAATGATTTCGCTGCAGCCTGCTATTTGAGCTGGAATAGCGCTCATTAAAACTGAAGAAGGATAAATAGCTTTGCCACCAGGAATGTACAATCCAACTTTTTCAATAGCTCGCCATTCTCTCCATACAGATATTCCTTTTTCCGCAGTTACTAGCGTATCTTTCTTTTTGGGCAATTGCGCTTGATGTACGGCTCTAATATTTTTTATCATCTGTTTAATTGCCGATATAAACTTATTACTTACTTCTTTATATCCTTGCTCTATTTCTTTTTTAGATACTAAAAGAGACTTGAAATTTTCCTCTCCAAACCTTTTCTTGAAATCTGCAATAAGTACGTTGTCTCCATACTTTCTTACGTCCTCCATTGTCTTTCTGACTTTCGGTATAATCTCAGGATTTGTACCAAAAGAACGCTTAACAATTCTTTGGTAGTCTTTTTGTGACAAATCTTTTAGTTTTGTAACCTTCATAAAACTCTTTCACCCTTCCGAAGCTTTACGCGAAGGATGGTTTAGATAATCATTTTTTCTATTGGCAACACTATAATTCCTGATGCTCCAACCTGTTTTAATTTTTCAATAGTTTCCCAAAATACACCTTCTTTAATTACTGTCTGTACCGAAATCCAACCCTCTTTTGCTAGAGGAGAAACTGTTGGGGATTTCAATCCAGGAATGATTTTTTTAAGTTTTGGAAGTATACCTTCCGGAGCATTCATCATTACATATTTATAATCCTTTGCCGAAAGAACTCCTTTAAAACGAGTTATTAGCTTCCCAAGTAAATTCTTCTTTCCATTTAATAGCGACTTCTCATTAGCGATCAAAACAGCCTCGCAGTCATATACTTTGGTTAAGAATCTAAGGTCATTCAATGCTAACGTACTTCCTGTGGACGTAAGATCAACTATTGCTTGTGCTACTCCTAATACGGGTGTAATCTCTACTGATCCGCTTATACTGACAACTTCAACTGGAATATTATTTTTCTGAAAGAATTTCTTGGTTGACTGAGGATAAGAAGTTGCGATTTTTTTACCTTTTAGCTCTTTAATGTCTTTAATTGCTGATTCTTTAGGAGCAGCAACAATTAACGAGCAAAATCCATACCTTAAGTTAAGTAGTTTTTTAACCTTCGGTCTTTCTTCATTCAGTATGTTTTGACCAACAATTCCTAAATCAACAGTTCCTGACGCAACATAATCAGGAATGTCATTATCCCGTACATAGAGAATCTCCAGTGGAAAGTTTCTACACGACGAAAAAAGCCTTTGTTTGTAACTTTCAAACTCAAGACCTGATTTTCGCAAAAACTCAAGGGTTTCGTCAGTTAAACGGCCTTGTTTTTGTATTGCCAATTTTAAGTTTTTATTATTTAAGTAAGCCATATAACTCCCTTGCCAACATCCGCCTTCGCTCAAATTCGTCTCGTGGGTTCGCTTCGGCAGGATTGATGGTTTTTAAGCTCTCCGCCGATTGGCGGGGATCGCTAACAAACCATCAAAAAAACCTCCCGTTCTTTACCAACCACGAAAATGTGGCAAGCAAGGAACGAGAGGTGATAAAAAAGGACCTCCCGCGGTCCCATCCTTTTTGTTTAGAGATTGCTCCCCAAACCTCTTTGTGGCGACTCCGCTAGTGCGATATCGTCTGCTTGATTTTACGGTTTAGCTTCCGTAGAGCATTTTGGCTCTCAGCTCCTGGATCGTGACTCCAGTTTTACCCTGCTTAAGCGGGGCGAGCGCTTTTAATATTCAATTGTGTAGCTATTATAGCAAATGCATACAGAATGTCAAATTTTAGAATATGTAACCGTCCACGATTTGGCAAAGGATGATTAATTTATTCTTCGAGTGATCCTGAGCTTGCCGAAGGAGAATCGAGAAGTCTTTCGACCCTGAGATCAAAACCGAAGGGTTCTCGACGGAGTTTACCCTGAGCTTGCTCGCCTCGCTGCACGCCTCGCGGCTCGCCTCGCGGCGAAGCGGGCGAAGCGGGCGAAGCGG
>Ga0213870_1000712_pt1 | contig 15570 bp, 14 predicted proteins | sample WICALVC2017_Meta_FD_160119 | JGI IMG/M metagenome (GOLD analysis project Ga0213870, IMG submission 160119) | Freshwater microbial communities from subterranean cave lake in Wind Cave National Park, South Dakota, United States - WICALVC2017 | ecosystem: Environmental > Aquatic > Deep subsurface >... | reverse complement strand
AATCTTCATGAAAGAAATACCAAGCAAGAAACATGCCGAATAAAAATCTACCTGTTTTAAAAAACCTCGTAAAATGGCTTTAAATCAAGGCAAAACAGATTTTAAATAAAAAATCAAAATTGGATTTTAAAAGCAGGGGCGGTGGTCTACAGCTTGACTGTGTACGCATTAAAACATGTGCAGCAAAAAATAAAAAATAATCTTTAAATAATCTTTGAAAAAAAACGCAACTTTTTATAAGTAAAAAATACAAATTTAAAGTAAATATTACATGTACTGGTCACAACATGATCTGACAGTCACCTTAGTTGGACTAAGAAATAGTTGGTATAAGCTGTATTAGTCACAATTTAATCTAACAAATTTCTTCGGCCAACTGTGGTAACTGTCAGATTAAGTCGTGGTCAGTACATCTAAACAGCCAGAGACCAGCAGCCAGAGGCTCCCTTAGCTAGAAAGCCCTTTCCTGTCATACCTGCCCAGACACCACATCTATCTAAATCTCTCCCTTTGCTCACACCCTTACCTCTGTCGAACGAGTCCAGACACCAACACATTACGGGTCTGTCGAAAAACTAAAAAACCATGGCCAGTTTTCGACAGGTCTCTTATCCAACACCTCTTTGCATTGCATTATCCACCCCTTATTGCCATTACTCAAAATTTCTTTGCATGCACAACCTGCCCCTATGCCCTTCTCTTAAAACCCTTATCAGAGACTTCTTGACTCTGGTGACGTTTACTCTGGAATCAAATTGAGAATGAAAGAATATCACTCTATTCTCAATCCATTTAAACTGCGTGAAAAGCTTGAAATCAAATTAAAGGTTTTTTTTAAACTTGTCGAACTACAGCTATATAGCAAGTTTATCTGTCAATGAGTTGTACGCCTTCTCTTACCTTTTATAATGAGTCAATACGTGAAGTGAAACATAAGCAAACCAAGCCATTCAAATATAGAGTAGACATTGCTTGGAGTGATGAAGACGGGTGCTATGTCGTCCGTGTTCCAGAGCTTTCTGGCTGCGTGACTGATGGAGCAACGATTGAAGAAGCTGCTGCTAACGCAACAGAAGCTATCGAGGTTTTCCTAGAGACTTTAGATGTTCAGGGCAGACCGCGTCCACCCGTGCTTTCCGAACGCAGTTTTTCCGGTAAAGTTCCCCTTCGCATTAGCCCAGAGCTTCACCGTGATCTTACCGCCCGTGCTATGATCGAAGAACTGAGTCTCAATCAGTTCATTGAACGAAAACTTAAGAAGGTGGTTTGAGTGGATGAGTTTGACTGTGTTTCTATAAAGGGACTGTCGAAAAAGGTCTAAAATTTAATTGAAAGCAGCTTGTTGAAGTCCTAGTAATTTTTTACAAAATCTACATAATCAGCATTGAAATCATTAGATAATTTTAAAATTTTTTAAGCATTTTTCGTCTTTTTTAGAGGATTTCAACAAAGTCACAAAGTTATTAAAATCGCACTTTTTCGACAGTCTCGTTTTTGAAAGCACACGCAAAAAATCCTTCTGCTTCTGGAGCAGGTGCAGCACCAGGCCAAAGGTATTTTTGAAAAAAAGGTTTAACTAAGAATTTTTGTTCTATAAATTCACAGATGTCGACAGTTTCTGCTTTTGTAATGGTGCAAACAGAGTAAACAAAAATTCCACCATTATTCAGCAATCCTAAACCTGCTTCACAAAGTTTTTTTTGTGTAAGACTTAATGTTTGTGCTGCTTTTACTGCTTCTCTTCCTCTTGTGAGTAAAATTTCAGGATGTTTTGAGCAACTTCCAAAACCTGTGCAGGGTGCATCACACCAAACAAGATCGAATTTTTTGTTTTGTAGTATGGGATGATTCCAATCCGTTTGATGGATTTCAATCTTTGTTTGTGGCCATAGATTTTTTATTACAGGCAATATGTCTTTTTGCAAAATTTGAAGTTGCGTGTGAGAGTTGTCTGCACATGTCCATTCAAGACTTGGAACTGCATTGATTTCATTTAAAGCAGCCAAAGTACTTAAAAATTTTCCTCCTTTTCCTGAAGAAAGTTCCAGAATTTTAAGATTTTCTTTTTTAAAATTGAATAGCGAATTAGCCACTTGGTCACAAATCCATTGACTTGCTTCACCTTGAACGTGTGCAAGTGGATCAGTTAAAAATTCTTTTTCAGCAAAAACACAGGCGCGTTTTGTCAAAGTGCTAGGATGGCGTTGTGCAGTATTTTTAGACATTGAGCCAGGTAAAAGATAACCGATCAGCTTTGCTTTTTGTTTCATTTGCACCAGTGCAGCCAAAGCCCTGTTTCTATCCTCAACTAAAAAAGCATTTAAGAAGTCAGGCTCTATATTGAGTATAGCCCAGTCCAGTTCTGAAGATGGGAGCACGCCTTGTTTTATATTCTTTAAGCTTTTTTCTCTAATATCTAGAAAAAATATTTTTTCTCGTTCAATATTTTTAAGCACGCCTTGTAAAAATTTTTGTTCGGCAACTGAACAAAATGAGTGAGAAATATTTTTAGCTTCTGAAAAAACCGCATAAGCTGGAATTCGGTCTAGGAACAAAATTTGGTAGCTTGACATTAAAAGCAGAGTTTTTAATTTTTTCCGTGGATTTTTTTTAATATATTTTTTTAAAACCCATTCTAAAAATTTCCACTCACGAAAGGTGCCCTGTGTAAGTTCATGAAAGAGGGCTTGGTCAGCGCTGTTTAGTGTTTGGATGGCAGTCTTGAAGTTAGAGTATTTTAAAGGCTCTTCTAAGTTTTGCAATGCTAATTTTCGTACGGTGCTCATTTTAGTAAGAATTTTTTTCCCATCTAATCCCATATCCCAAAAACGACGATACAATAAATAGAAAGGATGAGGCACTAAAAAAGCCTCAGCTGATATGGATATCCTTCAAAAACACAAGGAAGGTCGAAGTAAAGCTCTCATATCTTTTTGTCGAAGCCATATCTTTATAACTGCACTCGTTTGCCAATCTTCTGTAGCATTTGGATATAACGCACTCACGCACGAGCAAATTACTTATAGCGCATTCAATTACTTAGAATCCAATAATCATTTTTTTCAAGAAACTCAATATTGGCTTTCTGGTTTAGGTAACCAAAAAGATTTTATGAAAGAGATTCTCGTGCGCGCCGCAGTGGATGCAGATTATAAATTGGATCTTTGGTTAGATGGCTGGTTTCATCCACCTTCTGCAGGTGGCAAAATGAATGGTGGGTCTACTTTTTTTACATCGATGTTTCATCACGTCAATGTTACAATACCAGGTGTTTTTTGGGAACATGATGGGTATGCGTATCGACATAGCAGTAAACGTGGTTTTGACTCCTATCTTGCGACACCTTCAGCATATGTCAGAGGGGACTTATCTTCAGGATTAGGAGGACATCATCACGCTCATCCGCCTCATGGAATTCCACTGGGTGCTTACAAAGATGGTTTTAAGGGAACTGAGAAACAATGGAAAAAATTGTTTTTTGGGGACAATGAGGCAACTGATGCTGTTTTTCCACCCGCGCACGTTCCTGCTGATATTGCTTTTCAAAAAATGCTTTTTTCTCCACGTGCAAAAGAGGACCGCTCAGAAAGTTGGAATGCACGTATTCCTCTTGTCACAGGATTTTTTTCAGACACTACTCTTACGCGCCATTATTGGAGAGGAGAAGTGGAACAATTACCAGTGGGATTTGATCTTTTAGGTTTAACTATGCACATGATGCAAGATGTAACGATGCCACACCATACATTTGGGGTAGCAGACTACTGTCATGTTGAGTTGGAAAACTTAACGGATAAACTTTCGTGCAATAACCAAAATTTAAATATGAAATCTTATAGTGATGGGAGTTTTGGAAGCAATGTTGGTTCTTGTCAATCGCTTTATGATCCACAGATGGTAAAAGAACTCGTTTACCAATGGGAGGCTTTAAATCCTGGAAAACAGTATTCTATTTCCCAACGGATCTTGTCGATTGCACACATCAGCTCACGATGGAAATGGGGCGAGCCCAATAATGCAATGTGGTTTTTGGGTACAGAACTTCCTGATGGAAGGGTGTTGATGGCCGATCGGTGTAAGGATTTAATGAAAAAGAAGCCAGTCCATGAACAGTTAAAATACCAGTACAATCTTGCTGTGGCTGCTACAGTGGTATTGTTTGAGTTAGCAGCACACGAATATGAGACTTTGCATTCAGCTCGTTCAATTTCTTCCTTTTTATTGGGTGTTGCTTTGCCTCATTCATTCTAACTACTAATAGATACGCTAAGTTTGTAAAAAAATACCAGGAATATTCCGTATATACTACTGAAATAATTAAATTTATTTATTAATTTTAACGCAAAGAATAAATTTTTTATTGAAAATAAAACTAAAATAGTCAATAATTAATTTAAGGGCCAAAATGGGGGGAGCTTTATGAGAAATATAAACAATAATGTATTGCGCACAAAGTATCTCATTTATCCACGATTTCAGTTAACATTGATTGGGATTAATGCAGCAGTATTACTCTTACTTGTAGGTGCCGTGCTCTTTCAACTTTATAGATCATTTGAAAACTTGAGAGAGAGAGGACTTAATGCAGGTATTGATCCAAGCCACGTGTATTTTCGATTTCTAGATCATCAAGCAAGTACGGTTTATTCGTATCTTTTAGTTTCTTTAGCACTTGGTGTTTTTATATCTTTTGTTACCACTCTTTTTTTATCCCACAAATTAGCTGGTCCAGTTGTAAGATTACATACGTATTTCAAGGAGCTTGCAGAAGGGGATGTAGAGAAAGTCAAGCCCTTACAGTTTCGAAAAAGAGATTTTTTTAGTACTTTGCCTGTTGTGATCAATGAAGCAATAAGCCATCTCAAACAGCCCACTGCTGAATGGGTAAAGGAGAAAAAAAATGCTGCATAAGCAATGGCTAAAAATTTTATTGCTTACTGTATTGATGGCACCTGTTTTTGTTTCCTGTAGTAAAAAAAGTATGGATTCTTCATCTAGATTTTCAAATAAAGAAGTTCATGAGCTAGCTAGTGTCTTAACAGGTACGAATGGCACTATTGAGGATTTAGGGCAAACACTTGAGGAGGAGTGGATTATTTTAAGTTGGGACATCCAACACTAAAGGGGAGGAATATGAAAAATATGTTTATTAGAGGCATTTTAAGTATTTCAGCATTTTTGGTTTTTGGCGGACCAACAGCAGTTCAATACAATCAAGGAGCTCTCCTTTCAGCTCAAACACATAGTACATTTGATCCTCAGTGCAATGCGTTGCCAGGTGCTCAGAAACAAAGCTGTTTGGCTTGCATCAATACAGTCGCAACGACTGCGGCATCATGTGTACAAAATGGTGGAGGGTCAGCTTGTGGTGTCAATGCTCAAGCGCAAGGTCAGAATTGTGTAACTGTAAACAGTGGTGCTACTGCAGGTGGGTCAGGCGGTAGTGGTGGTAGTACAAGTGGGTCAACAGGTGGAGGCGGGAATAGCGCAAACGAGCAGTCACAAGCTAGTACTGCTGCCCTCACTTCCAATGGAGAACAAATAGTAGGTATTGATCTGACTCGAACACCGGGGACAATTGTTTCTAGACTCTATGATCAGACAGGGGACAGACCTATTCTTAGTATTCAAGGTAGCATACACTTTCAAAACCAAAGTTATTCTTCATTGCGGATTAGTCAACTGGGAGGAAGCGCACAAAATGCTTTAAGCCAAGTTAATTCTTGCCAGCAAATGGCGCTTTTAGCTTTGAGCAACCCTTTTAAGTATTCCTTTCAGCTCTTGCTTAATGCGAACGTGAATCCAGAAAGCGCTATTCAAGGAGGGGCTTTGGTTTTTAATGGTACATTCGTACAATGCTTTTTAGCTCGAGCTCAGTAGTTTTTCAGAAGCACAACTACTGCGTAGTTAGTAGTGCCTAGCATTGCTAAGTCTTTGTAGGGGGGTTGTTATTGTCATCTTCATCATGCTTGTCTTCCACCCCTTTTTTGAAAGCACGCAGCCCTTTACCCAAAGAACTACCTAGCTCAGGAAGTCTTTTTGCTCCAAAAATTAGGATAACAACAAGCAATATTAAAAGATGTCCAAAACTTAATCCCCACATGTTTTTACTTTAACATGTGGGTCTTTAATTACAATCCAATAACGAAACGTTGCCATACTCATGGTTTTCATAATCATTAGCACTCCTATGATATTTTAAAAATCCCAAAACTTTTATGTCATGCTCTAACAGTATAGCGATTATGATAATTTATTACCGATATTGCCAATATATTGGCAAATGGTTTATGGGTTAGCAGCGGGTAGCGTAGCACCTTCGGGTTCTTTATGAATACGTTTGCGCCACTTTTTCTTCTTGTCGTATTGGTAAGCTCGAAGTGTATTTTTATTTTTACTTCTATTTTTTTTCTCTCTAAATGATTTTTCAGAAGATTGCTCCGGGCTTGCCCATGAAGTGGCGTGGAAGATTATCATTAATCCTGAAATGAGTCCTAAAATAAGCCCTAAAGCAGATAATTTTTTTGTCATTGGAGCTCCTTAATCGTTAAACTCATTTTACCATTGAAATGATGCCAAAAAAAATAAAAATATGTTACGCTGGAATCGTCTATATTTTATTTAAATGATTAAACGGTATGCATTCGGCACCAGTCCCACAATTTACGATACGGCACATTCTATATTGTCTTGCAACTCTTCGCTTTCAGCATCTTTTATAGCTGGTCCAAGTGTTTCATGGCGGATTTTTCTCCAATCGATTTGATAACGTCTTATTTTTTCAGTAAGCGAAACTTTGTTGAGACCAGTGCGTCTGCTAGTGAGATTAATTTGACCGCTACAACGTTTGAGTGCTTGTTCCAAGTATGCTTTCTCAAATATGGACTTGCACTCATGAAAATCTATCGTAAGTGGAATTTCTAAAATCCCAATTGCATGAGGAGTCTGATACATTGAAACCATTTCGCTAGATTGTTCAGTGGATTGATCCAAAACTCCACCTTCGCTTGTGTTTTGTGCATCTCCAATCTTTAATGTCTCTCTTGCATATTCCTGTAATTTTGTTGGTAGTGACTTTAGTGCAATCATTTGTGTGTTTTCCATGGCTACAGCAAATTCAATCATATTTTCTAGTTCTCTAATATTGCCTGGAAATGCATAGTTTTTTAAAACTTGTTCCACTTCTTTACTAAATCCATGAATTGGTTTTTGTGTTTTTTGTGATACTTTCATTAAAAATTCTTTTGCAAACAGCATGATGGCTTTTGGATTTAAGGCAATGTCTGATAGATGGATGTGAAACACATTGAGCCTGTGATAAAGGTCTGCTCTGAATTCTCCTGATTTTACTGCAGCTTCCAAGTTTCGATTGGTAGCTGCAATAATCCTCACATCGAGTTCAACCTCACGATTTGCTCCAACGGGAGTAATTTTTTTATATTGGATAAGATCCAGGAGTTTAGCTTGCAGCCTTGGGCTTAGTTCTCCTATTTCATCTAAAAAAATAGTGCCATGATTGCAGATTTCAAGTTTTCCAACTCTTCTTGCATCAGCTCCAGTAAAAGCACCTCTTTCATGCCCAAAAAGTTCAGATTCGATGAGGTTTTCACTAAGTGTAGCAAGATTGACTTGAGAAAATTTTCCTTGTGAGCGTAGAGCGCTTGCCTTGTGGATTACATGTGCAAGATGAGATTTACCTGTCCCCGTACTCCCTGTAATAAGAAGTGTTGAGTCTGTTTCATTGGATGCCCGTAGCACAGACAATGTATATGCATTTAAGTGAAACAATTGTGAGTTTGTCATTTCGATCTCCTTTTTTATTTTTTTGTAAATATTTTCTAATTTTTATAAGCACAATGCATGCCAAGTTTTGAAAAAAGCTATGACGGGTTGTTGCCGAACACCCTTTCTGCTGCAAATTGTCCTTTTGTGCTACGACTTCGTCAGCTTTGTAAAAATCGTTCAACGCAGCGAATCTGCTACGTTTTCACTCCTTTTACTGCATCTTGCTTCTCTCGCTACAAAAGTAACAATTTTCGCTACGAAAAGCGTTCGGCAACAATCCCCCATGACACAGAAATCATTTGCTTTTGTGGCGATCTACATAAACAGGTTTAATCCATTGTCTACTGGCAGTAGACTTTCAAAGAGACATTTTGGGTTGCAGACTGTGGTCATGTAAAGTAATGTGACGAATTGGTACAAGCCCAATTAGAGACTTTGGAATCATTTTCATTTCAAGCCAACAAATTTTGGCAATAATTGCTTTTTCATCAAACCGTCCTGTTACTAAAATGCTTTTAGACATGATTTGAAGCTCCTCAGCAAGCTCTAGACCTGTTTTGGCCTGTCCAAGAAGTTCATAGTCAATGAGATACATGATGTTAGTAGCTATTGTTGCTGAAAAATCTTTTACCCAAGAAACGAGTTGGTCACCTGTTGTGAAGTGTATAATGTTAATGTCATGACTAGGTAATCCAGCGTGCTTAAATTGGAAATCCCAAAGGGCGTGAATTGATGTATCATCATCTAGTACAACAATAGTACCGGGTGCAGGCATGTATAATTCAGATACAAACCAATCAGGTGGAGGAGCAAAGGGAAGTGAGATACATACCTTAGTTCCCCGGTCTATTTCGGAGGTAATTGCGAAAGTGCCACCCCAAGTCTCAACAGCGGTGCGTGCGTGATACAAGCCGATACCAGATCCGTCTTTTTTACCATACGTCACATCACGCTGGCCAAGCTTGGGTAATAACTCAGAAGAAATACCAATTCCATTATCCTGAATCACGATGCAAGAGGGCCCCTCCTTTAAGGATAAACATTCTATTGAGATCTTACCCTGTCGTTCGCTTTGAATAGCATCGATAGCATTATTGATGAGGTTTGAGAGTGCAATCTTGAACTCGGTAGGTTGTATATAAGCAAAGTGCGAATAGTTAGTGGGACTCCTTGGAGCGATGATCTCAATACCAGAGCAATCTTTTAGTTCCATTTTTTTTTCTAACACTACTGAATCAATCAAACTAAAAAGATGTTGCAGTGAAGGTTTTTCACTTGGCTTACTAAGCGCATTTAATTGTCTCAGACTTGAAGGCTGGTCAAGTGTATCAGAAGATTGATTGGCTTGGGTCTTCAGCTTATTTGTCAGGCTGTGGATCTCTCTCAATGCATTTACCAAAATTCTCCTGGGGTTTTCTGAAACTCCATTGAGGAGTGGTAGCGCATTTTCAGCAGCAATGAGTGGTGAACGAATATGATGCGCAATATCCTCAGCCATTTCTGCTAGCGCCTTACTTTTTTCAGCTTTGACGATTTCTTGCTGATGTGTCTCGATGCTTTCGAGCATTCGATCCATTGTATTGCCTATATTAGAAATCTCATCAGTTCCACTAATATTGAACCGAACGTGCAAGTCCTTAAGGTTTGCTAATTCTCTGCTTTTTTTATTGATTAAATCAATTTTGTAATACAGTTTTCCTGTAATTAGTTTTGAAAGTATGAATGCAACAAGCAAGCCCAAGCACGCCGCAAAAATCAAAGTCCAGCGGATTTGCGTAATGCTACTTTTTAGGTCTCCAAGAGAAACTTGAATCTTTAGAATATAGTAGAATGTTTTATTGGGATCTTTAACCAATCCCTTCCTGATACATTCGCAACAATACTCTACGGTTGCACTTACAGGAGTGATCAGTTCAATGTGGTCGCTGTTTTCAATCTCAGCAAGAGTTGGTTCATCCTGTAATGAGGCAGGGTGTATGTCTTGAATAATTTGATCTGATTTACGAGAGATGCTACTAAGAGGCGTTCCACTTGGAGTGTAAAGACCTATTCCAACAATATTGGGATCACTAGCCATTACGGAACGAAGTAAGTCACCAACATATTTTACTTCCATTCCAATGTTTATGACGTATTTGCGATCTGAAGTCGGAAGCAGTGCAAACTTTAAAACCTTATTATCGACCACGCTTGGCATAAGAGGTGTGTGGTCGTAAGTGCTTTCACCAGTAAAAAGCTTCTTGTATCCAATGCAAAAACTAAAGAGGTTTGGAAGATCAGAAAGCTTGTAATTCGTCGAACGAATAAATGTTCCATCAGTGCGTACAATTTCAATGCTGGAGACGCGAAGATTTTTTCCCATTACGCGGAGTTTTTTGTCGGATGGAATCGAATGGTCTTCCGTGTAATAGCGTAATGCTTGTAGTGCACTTTGCATTGTATTTTCAGTTCCGCTTTCAAGTTTTTGGATCGTATCGACAAGAGTAGTTGCCTGAGAGCGGTATCTGATTTTATAGTTTTTTGCTATACTTTTAGAAATAGCTTGGAAAGTACCTGTCATTGCAATTAACAGGAGTAAGCTCGATGTTAGGAATAGGGCTAATAATGTTTTTCGATAAAAGCTCATACGCCCTACTTCTGACAAAGCTCCATGGCCAAAACACAAAAGCGATAGTCTTCATAGTCTTCAGTTTTCTGAATGATGTGCTTACCAATTGGAGATTGAAATAATTTGATGTCAGGAGAAGAGCTGAAATCTCGTTCAAGATTTTTGAAGGCAGACTCACTTGGTGGTGTTACCATCGCCTTCAGAATTTGTGTGAAGTTTGAATTGTAGATTCCGTCCTGCTTGTCGATTGTACTCGTCATTTTAGTTTCTAGTTTTAAGTGAGGCGCTTTCATAGGAATGGACATTCTGAAGTATGTGAATTGGATTCCGAATTAGATTCCAATGGAATAGAATCTACATCTGTTGCAACACTTTGTGTTCCGTAGGGCCTCCTTGAAATACCAAGATGTGCTAATTTTTTAAATATTGTACTTCGTGCAAATCCTAGACGAGTACCGACATCTGCGGCGCTCCCATGTGAGATGTTTAAGGCAGCTTTTAAGAATTCCTGTTCTGCTATTTCTAAAAAATTGTTGTAACGTGTTTCTGTAAGATCTTGTAGGTCGGTTGGTAATAGGGCTTCAAGCTTTTGTATACCCATGCCTAATCCAGTTCGTTGGTCAAGAACGATATCCTCTGGAACAATTTCTTTTGATTGTTTTTGACGTGCTTTTAAGATTGCACGCTCAATAGTATTTCGTAATTCACGAATATTTCCTGGCCAATTGTGCTGTAATAAACGAGTGATTGATTTTTCTGAAATCGTATAAGAAGGTCCACCTAGTTGAAGTATAAAAAATTTTGCAAGATCAGGTATGTCCTCTTGTCTTGCTCTTAAAGGAATGCTTTGTATGCGAATGACATTTAGCCTGTAATAAAGATCCTCACGAAATTTTCCTTTTTTAACTTGTTCTTCAATGTTCTTATTTGTAGCTGCGATAATTCTACAGTTTGCATAAGAAGGTTTTAGCGCTCCAATCCTAAAAAACTGACCATCTTGAATCACTCGTAGGAGCTTCACTTGTGAGGATAAGGGTAGGTCACCGATTTCATCTAAAAATAAATCTCCATTGTGAGCAAGCTCAAATTTTCCAGGTTTATTTGTGATGGCGCCAGTAAAAGATCCTTTCATATGGCCGAAAAGTTCACTTTCAACAAGATTCTCTGGAATGGCGCCACAGTTCACTGCTATAAAAGGACGAGTTCTTTCATCCTCAATAACGTTTAACCTTCTAGCGATAAGCTCCTTTCCTGTGCCCGACTCACCTGTAATCAGTACATGAGAATTTGTATTTTTAAGACTTAAAATTGAAGCTCTTAACTCAGCCATTGCAAGAGATTTCCCAATCAGCTCATGCTTAAAGGCTGCACGGACCTGCTCCTTTAGGTTCAGCAGTTGACGTTTTTCTGCTGCTCGCTCAACTACATAGGGAATGCGGATCAGTAAGTCTGCAATTATATTTTCAGATTTCACAACATAATCATCTGCACCTGCAGACAGACATTTTTTTACACTGTTAAAGTCACTATCTGATGTGAGTATAATTACAACCGTATTAGGATTTTCAGCTTTAATTTCTGGGATAAGGCTAATCCCGTTTCCATCAGGTAGGGTTCTGTCTAGTATTACAATTTCATAAGAATTTTTTTTAAAAATTTCTCGCGCTGTTTCTAAATTGGATGCTTCTTCAACGTCATTATAAACTCCAAGTAGCTGTACTAGGCTCTCCCTAAATGAGGCGGAGTCTTCAATAAGTAGAATTTTAAAATCTGTTTTCATATTTTTTGAGTTGAGAGTCCGATTTAATACATTATTAAAGTAGATTTGTCTATTATTTTTTCCAATGTCTATTTTTTTAATGCTTATCCAAAAAACGCATAGGAGGCATTTTCAGGATTAAAATCTCACTTGGTGATTTAACAAATCTTGCGTTTAGTATGCAGCTATGCTAATAGCGTGACTCCGAAATATTAAAAGGGTCCATACACAGACCCTAAAATGGAGGAATGCGTATATGCTATTTAAAATCCTAAGTTCTGTTATAGTTATTTTCATTGGAGTGACTGCAATGGTTGTGGGGGGGGGGCGTTAAAGAAAAAACGCTGTCTCATGATGAATCTAAATTATTGGCAGGCGACACGGATCCCTGCAAAGGCAATAGAGCTTAAATTAAAGTTAGAAATGTTTATAAAAATTTTCATTATAAAAACGTTTATGCTTCTAACTTTAATGTCATATGCACAAGACGAGTCTCATTCCATTCGAGTGCTTCAATCTCATTGGCCTACACATATGCATGCAGATCCAACAGGTGAGATTTTAGTGGGTGACTGGATCATGTTCCGAAATCTCTATTCCAATCTTGTGGAACTGGCCACTTCACAGGCTGTAAAACCAGCTCTTGCTGAACGCTGGACCCAAAGCGCAGATGGCAAACGCTGGGTCTTTACACTGAGAAAAAAATTAAACTGGTCAGACGGTACACGAATAACCGCAGAACAGATTGTTTTCTCCTTCAGACGCGCAATGCGAGGAACTAAGCACACAAAGTTTAGCGCTTACGTAGAATCTATGCGCGCACTCAATGAACTAGAGATAGAATTTATTTTAAAAAAAGCTCCTAAAAATTTTTTGATTCTTTTGGCATTTGTGGATTCTTCCATATTGCATCCTGATGCCTATAAAAATAAGCAATTTACCTGGGATGCACCCAACAGCGGCCCATTTCGTGTGACATCACACAGTGAAAATAAGATTGAGTTAAAGGCAAATCCATACAACTGGGATTATGCCAAAGAGAAGCCTCAGCACGCTTTTCTCATGAGAACACAGTCCGGGTCTCCAGAAGAGAGAATAGCAACATTATTAAATTCTTCATGGGATGCGAGTTCCATTGATGCTGGTGTCATTCAGGACCAAAAACAAGTGCAGGAATTAAAAAAGAAATACGATGTCTTTGTCAGTAATCCTGAATTTTTATTTTGTGCTTATTTTTCTAAAAAGAGGACCAAAGAAGGCCGTCTGACAGAAGAGTTCAGAAGATATTTGCTTCAAGCAATTTATAATCGTTTTTGGGATAGAGACAAAAACAACCCACTGCGGGCCAGTGGCATGCGATTCCATGTTCTAAAAGGATCTCTCTCATTTGCTCAGTTTGATGAAGTATTCTCGAAATTAGCTAAAGGGGTATCGCAAGATAAATCAAAATTTTCCAAAACTTTAGAAATTTTAACTTCAAAACGCACGTCAGATAAGCCTGTTGTAAAATATCTTTTTCAGGTCATTCGCGAATTGGGATTTACGATCAAAGAGATTACGCTTGAGTCAAATGAACAAGAAAAAAGATACCAGTCTGGAAATTTTGACATTGCCCTATATTTTTCAGGCGCAACAGAAGATGATCCAGATACGGCTTGGCGGTATTATAATAATGATTTTGCGGTGCCAGCGGCCACAGATCAGGAATTAGATCAAGCACAACTGGAGTCCGATCAAACTAAGCGCAATCAAATGTACCAGGAATTTGAGAAGAGAGCGATCGAAAGGGCACTGTTTATTCCATTAAAGTATGAACCCACATATATTGTAACAAGCAAACGTGTTGTGTTAAACACACAATTAGCAACAGATTGGGGTCTACAGCTGTTTAAGTTACGAATGCGGTAGTAGTCATGTTTGCTATAAATGCTGCTAAGTTTTTGCTCAAATCAAATATTTGCTCTCAGTTGGATTGGTCACAATCACAAAAATTTACTTTTGGTTGTCATGAATTACACTATCAGGCCTGTAGATTACATACACATCGTTCTGAAACAGAAGCAGGGTATGGCATAGATCAGAATGCAGAAACAGCCCACCTTAAAGCGTTGATGGAAACAATTGAGCGTTATTCAACAAAGAAGGTTTCATTTCAGGGAGCAGCGGCGCATTTCTCAGCCCACCTCGCAGAAAAAAATGCATATCTTGAAATGATTGAAAGGGATGCATGGCTGAGATTTTTAGTTGAAGATCGTGAGCCACAGTCCATTAAGGATTATATGCAATTTCGATGCATGAGGCTGCCTGCAATGGACTCCAACGTATTTGTATTTGCTGCGTTTATGCGTGGATTTTCGTGCATCCCTTTTGGACTAGCTGCGAGTTATTCACAAGATCACGCAGAGAAAAAAGCATTTTTGGAACTTGCATTATCTTGGGTCAGGCATCAAGCAAAAGACTGCGCTCAACAGGACTCTTTATATGGAAAAATACATTTGCGTACAAAAAATCCAACATTTCATAAAAAAATATTTTTTGAAAAAAATAAGCCGTCCAAGTCTAAAACATATTCAAGCGAGCGTACAAAGGTTACAAAACCGATTATGTTTATGCGACACACTCATGATCGTATCTATCATTGGCCCATCTCGGTAATCACAGCTCATTCAAACGCATGTTTGAGCTGGGATTTAAAATTGATGGAACAACAGGACTGCGTTGCTGTAGGGTAGCAATATCTCGGATTATTTGTCGAGGCTAAAGAAGCCAACACAAAAACTAAATAAATAATATTTTTATTAATAGAATTAATCGTTCACTTTAGTATTGAAATCATGTATAAAAAACAATAAACATATTTTTAACCGAGATGTTGCATTTAAGTTGGTAGCGAGACAAGCAAGATGCAAGCTAGTGAAGCGAGCGCAGAAGTTTTTAAGCGAGGCATATCCAGGGCGATATGTTGAGCTTAAAAATCTTCGAGTACGCTGCAATAGCGCCGCAGATTGGTTGTCGCAGTAGAACTTAAATGCAATATCTCGGTTTAAACTCAATTACCGGAGGATTTGCCGGAGCATACACAGAAAGTAAGTGTTGATGTGTAGGCGACAAAGTGGGATGCAAATCCGACAGAAGTACTAATGAGGGAGTAGCTTTAATAAGTAGCTTAAGTTGCTCTTAAGTTGCTAATGTAGCTCAGTTGGCAGAGCACACCCTTGGTAAGGGTGAGGTCACCGGTTCGATCCCGGTCATTAGCACCAGGAGCGCTTTTTCACAAATTTAAGGAAGTTATAAGGAGGCAAGAATGTCGAAGGAGAGATTTGATAGGAGCAAGCCACATTGTAATATAGGGACGATCGGACATGTGGACCATGGGAAGACGACGTTAACGGCAGCAGTGACATCTGTATTGAGCAAG
>Ga0213870_1000711_pt1 | contig 15576 bp, 13 predicted proteins | sample WICALVC2017_Meta_FD_160119 | JGI IMG/M metagenome (GOLD analysis project Ga0213870, IMG submission 160119) | Freshwater microbial communities from subterranean cave lake in Wind Cave National Park, South Dakota, United States - WICALVC2017 | ecosystem: Environmental > Aquatic > Deep subsurface >... | reverse complement strand
CCTTTATCTTATCGGAATCGCAACCTTTGTGATGGTTGAGGCGCCTCTTCCTCGATATACCTACATCTTTACTCCATTGGCTTGGCTACTCTCTTTCAGTTTTGTGGTATTGATTGGCAAATTGATAGTCGTCAAAGTCAAAAGGCGATGAAAATCACAAAAGGCGTGAGCCCTTCACTACTTGCTGCTTCAATCGTTACCTTTGTGGGGTTTTATAGTTTTTATGCGTACTATCAAATACGACATTTTCGTCCACTGATTGATACATCCCTTTATATAAACGATTTTGTATCTTCAGTGAGACCAGAAAATGAGATTTTCCTGTATCAGATGGGATGGGCACTTCTTTTTCTTTTTGTGCCAATACTTTTTGTACTGTATAGAAAGCTTCTTACTTTTATTCCCGTCTCACTACAGACCTTAGTCTGTCATGTGTTTCTTCGAATAATAGGGCTGGTGACGGTACTGTGTATCTATATTCTTTTGCGCGCAGTTGATTTTCCACCAGTCCTTCTTCTCTTATCCTATCTTTGTAGTTTCATTGGTACTGGTTTTACTTGTTATCTTGTAGCAGGCAAACAACCTCACAGGTTGGTTTTTATGCAAAAGGCACTGGATTGGATCATTGGATCAGTGTTTCTTCTTTTAAGTTTGTTATTAGTCGATGGACTTTTCCGCACGCAATTTGAAGAGACTCTTGTGGGAATTTTTGTTGACTATACTCATTCGTATTTGGATCGTTTACCGGCGTTTGATATAGGATTGACTGCGTGTGTCTTAATTATGCTGTATACAGTGGGCAGATATGGACAAAAAAAGCTTTCCGGTATGTTGCGTGGTCACAAATTCCGGATTTTGTTTATCGCATGTATCATACTTATCATTTTCTGGGCGGTGACTCTTCTGGGATTTCCCAAGGGGTATCTTTATAATTATGTGGCCATGGTAGCTCCTTTAAACGATGTGCTGGGTGGAAAGACACTTCTTGCCAATTCTTATTCTCATTATGGACTTTTGATGATCTATGCGCTTGTCCCGATTTTTAAGTTTATAAAGCTTAGTTTTGAGAATATGGTCTATATCGTAAGTGCATCCTATATCCTTTTCTACACTCTTATATTTCTTATTATGATAGGCTGGTTTCGCGATAAACTGCTGGCACTTTTTGCGCTGTATTTCATTCTTCTTGAGCATTATTTTGCGGTTGAGGGGACAGTGCTTTGCTGCGCGAATATAAGTTTTCTCAGGTTTGGCTGGTGGGTGATTCTCTCAGCTTGGATTCTGTGGAAGAAAAATTTCAAAATAGCTCCATCACTAAAACATATACTTGAATTTTTCCTTGTAGCGACCGCAGTATTCTGGTCTTTTGATACAGGCATGTATATTTTGTTAGCCTATCTAGCCTATCTGTTTGTATCTATCTGGAGTGAATACCTATCATTTAAAAAACTACTGAAATCATTTTTTGTGAGAATTGTGTGCCTTGTTGGAGTGTTATTGATCTTTTTTGGCGGTATTTCAGTTTTTCTTTATCAAGAAGCCGGGAAATTTCCCAACTGGAGTAGGTTTTATGGACAGGTAGGGGGGTATGTGAATGGACTTGATTTACTTCCCCTTCCCAGATTCGGACCGTATCAGGCATTTATTGCCATTCTTGTCATAAGCGTAGGATATATTTTTTATCGATTGTATGTCGATACAGTTGAGCGCACTCGTGAAAATGCCCGAGACGTATCACTTTTCACCTTTTTGACCTTTTATGCGCTTTTTTCCCTCACGTATTATTTAGGCCGAAGTGCCGGGGGAAGCATACATACGCTTTTGATTCCATTCGTACTTATAGCATGCTGGTTAATTTTAAAAAGTTCTCGCTTTTATCGTCGGCATGGCGGGATATCTTATTTACCTGCCTCATCAGCCTATGCCATAGGCAGTTTCTCGATTCTATGTATTATGGTGATTTCAATTATTATTACAGCAGGCAATAGAAATCTTTACAACAAGTACCAAGTCAAAAATAAAATCATGGAATTTCCCAAGATTGATGATGAGCCAAATTTTCACGCCTCCCTTGAGGCAATACAAAAAGAATTGGAGGGAATTCCAGTGGGCACAAGAAGGATCACTATCATCTCTACCTATGATATTCTCTACCATGTGAAGTCACAGAGTGTAAATGTACTGAACTTAAATGATTTGGTATCGGTGAGATATACACAGCAACTGAAAGATTTAGGCAATCAATTGCTTAAGGAAAAACCTCCGGTTGTGTTTGCGGAACATAATATAAGCAGTACTTTGGTGCATTCACTCATTTATGACTACCTAATTAAACTGTATAAAAACACTGGTAGGGTAGGGAATTTGGACCGGTGGGAACTTATACAACAGAGTTAATTACTATGAAAACACTCGTCACAGGAGGTGCTGGATTTATCGGAAGCCACCTGGTAGACCGATTACTTACCCACGGACATGATGTTGTTGTCCTTGATAACTTCTGTACCGGCCGAGCGCAGAACTTAAAACAGCATAAGGGCAATAAGAGGCTGAAGATAGTTGAGTGCGATCTTGCAAAAGTATCACGGGAATCACGGGTACCACGGGTATCACGAGTAGTAGAAAACGCTTCCCGTGGTGCTCGTGGTACTTCACCTTCCCGTGGTACTTCCTTTTATCAGTTCTTTCATGGCGTTGATTGGGTTTTCCATCTTGCTGCACGCGCTGATATCGTAACGTCAATTGTAGATCCTTTGAACTATCATCAAAGCAATGTGGATGGTACGGTCAATGTGCTTGAGGCTGCGCGTAAAGCCAACGTAAAACGATTTGTTTATGCAGCCTCATCTTCCTGTTATGGAATACCTGATACTTATCCAACAGACGAGAACGCGCCAATAAGACCTCAATATCCCTATGCACTGACCAAGTATGTAGGTGAACAGTACGTTTTGCATTTTGGGCAGATTTATAAGTTGCCCGTTGTGAGTTTGCGACTCTTCAATGTCTATGGACCACGAAGTAGAACTTCTGGGACATATGGGGCGGTCTTTGGAGTATTTTTAGCCCAAAAACTGGCTGGGAAACCCTTTACCGTGGTGGGAGATGGAACACAGACGCGGGATTTTACCTTTGTGACTGATGTGGTTGATGCATTTGTGAAGGCTGCAAAGTCTTCTGTTGTTGGAGAGGTTTTTAACGTCGGGACAGGGAAACCGCAAAGCATCAATAGGCTGGTGAAATTGTTGGGAGGGAATGTAATACACATTCCCAAGCGCCCGGCAGAGCCGGATTGCACATGTGCGGATATAACCAAGACTAAAAAAGTATTAGGCTGGAAACCTACGGTAAGTTTTTCGGAAGGAGTAAAAATCATGCTTGAGAATATTGACTATTGGAAGAATGCCCCTCTCTGGAGTAAAAAAACAATATCTTTGGCCACAAAAGAATGGTTTTACTACTTGGGGTAGGCCGTAATTATCCTAAGGAGTCGTTTCAATGAATACCAAGACACTTGCGCGCAATTTGGTCATCTGTTTCTTCTTTCTCATCCTTGCGATCCTCTCATTTTCTGTCATCCGATCAGGACTTTTCTATCAATACGATAACGATGAAGTATCGCACGTCCAGTATGCGTATCTTTTACAACAGGGATTTGCGCCTTACCAAGACTTCCACTTTACCCTTCTTCCTCTATTTCATATTGTGTTGTCAATCCTTTTTAGAATTGTCGGATACACATTTGATTCACTGTTGATTGCTCGAGCCTTCATGATGGTACTCTTCTTTTTGCGAATCGGTGTAAGTTACCTACTTATAAAAGAAGTATTTCATTTGAAAGTAGCAATAATATTTATTCCACTACTTCTTCTTGATCCTTTCACCGTATTCACTGGCATGCAGATTCGACCCGATAACCTCATGCTTTTTATATTTACCGTGGGTTTACTCATTCTCTCTCGCGCAATCAAACAGGTGTCACGTGGTTTGATTACTCTTGCTGGTGTACTTTTGTCGCTGTCATGTCTTGTCCTTTTGAAAATAATTCCGGCAGTATTCGTCGTTTTTTGTCTCATATCGCTTTATTGCATTAAACGTCAAAAAAAGACGTTGATTGTATGGTTTGTGGCGGGAATGCTTGCACCTCTTTTATTTTTTGTATTCTACTTTACCCAGAAAGGCGTATTACCCGCGATGATTCAACAGACCATCATTGACCGGAAAGCTTTTAATGACGCACTTCTGAATCCCTCAACCCCCTGGTTTTTTTACCAAGGAGCCAATTTTGAACTATTTGGATACCCGGGCAGACCACTGACCTGGGTGTATGTGTGGTTTCTTCCAGTCGCAGCATTCTGCGCAGCTGTAGTGAGTGTGTATAATTTTTTTCGTGCGAGAGTGAAATTCCCAGACGTTTCGACCCTGTTTAAAATACTTCTTGTTGTATCACTCTGTGTTCAGTGGATTGGAATTGTGGTCGTAAGGGGATTTTTCTTGCAGTATTTTTTGCTCGTGTCATGGCTATGGGCAGCGTTTGCCGCCGTTTTTGTCGTTGGAGTAACTTCTTGGATACAGCGAAAATTTCCTAACCATTCTTTAAAATATGTTCTTAATCTAACACTCGCAACGATATTTATAGTATTTACAATTGTCAGTGTGAGAGGGAACTTCAACAGAGCTTCCGTGAGCCACGAGCAATACAAAAATCAGATAACTCATTATTGGAAGATTATTCCTGAATCGGAAAAAACATTTCCCAATATACTTTTTCGCCCCTTTTCATACCCTTTCGTGTTGGGGACATTTATAGGGGATGTTCCCACAAGTATTTTAAGGCGGTACGGACCAGTTTTCAAAAGCTTAGAGAGAGACCATGTGAAAATACTGTTATTAAATTCCTACATTCGAACGTATATAGATCCTGAAACCAATAGATATATAGATGCGAATTATAGTCAGATGGAGAGTGAGCAGGGGATATATATTCGTAAAACGTAGAATACAGACGATGTATACTATACGGGATCGCTGCAATTATACTTGAGAAGACTTCTTATGATAGACATAAATGAGCTCATAACAAAAACGGAAGTTGCTTCTGCACTTATATTAATAGCGATTGCGTTATTTTATTTGATACTTCGCAAAGAACTCCGTCGCCATAAGTGAAATCATCCTAACTCTTTAATCAAAAAATCCCCATACTATAATAGAAATTGTGATACGCAGAGTGAAAAAATTCCGCGGGTGGGTGGTGCCGGGGAAGCACCGATCGCACCTGGTAGGATCTGTGGTGGGTCTGAGAAACAGCGCCCATGTGTTTGAAAAAGGAGAGTCAATTGAAGGTATTACAACGTTGGAGCGATTCGTCTATGTGGGTTGCGTGCATGGAGGTGATAGAGATATCTATCAGCGCCTGAGGCATATTGCAAAAAGTAAACCTGATTATGTGATTTTTTCCGGAGACCTCACCGGATCGCCAGAACTTGAGAATCGCAAAAGTGAGTTTTATAGACAGAAAGAGAAAGGAAAATACAAAGAGTTTGAATATTTTGGCAATTTAGCAAAAACGCTTCCTACTCAAGTGCGTCGTAAACTACTCACCTCAGTCAAAATTAGTGTATCAAAACTGATCAAAGAGATTCAAAGTATCAAAAGAAGCAACACACATATCGTACTTTTGGAAGGGAATTGGGATAACCCGGCTACAAGTGGGGTGAACATGATTGCGAGTAGTGATATAAAATATTTCTTTCATACAAAAAAAGAATTTATACAATCTGGATTGCGTTTTGTGAGTCAGATGGAAATACTTGAGACTGAGGCAACGCTGCACATTTTGTTGCCTTATATCACTCTTCTTCGCTTCAACAAGGTTTCAGCAGATCGATTACGGGATGTTGCACGTAGTGTGGATAAAGCACGCGAGGATAAAAAAACAATTGTGATGGTGGGGCATGCCGAGGCAAACTGGAAGATTCACCATCTATCCGGCGATGACAAACTTTTTGGAGAGAGGTCAATTGTCGTTTCCAACTTCGGTCGTGCTATAGCGCTTTTCCAACCACATGAAGTAATTTACCCTCATCAGCATGCGAAATTACAGGATGAACAGGGGGCAGTTGTGGACGTGGACACAAAGTATCTATTGGCTGTAGAGAGAAATACCGAAAGGGTACAGCTTGTGAATCATGCCGACAGTAATGAAATTCCAAAAGACGAAGTAATTGCTACCTACCTTCCCTTTGGGTATGTAGCGCAGGAAGATTTTCTAGTATAAAAAGTTCGATGGTTCGAACCATCGAACTCACGACAGTATGCAGAGTAAAATTATTTGGTCATTTGAGGCAAAAGAGGAAGATGTGAGAGGATCAATAGTGGTTGTCGTCGATGTGTGGGCAGCTACCAGCAATATTGCATTGATGCTAGCCCATGGTGCAAAAGAACTGATACTTGTCGACGAACAAACAATCCGATCGACAATCCAGCGGATCCCGAAGGCATTGGTTGTTGGAGAGAGTTTAGATTCAAGTATCACTGAGCTTTTCTCATGCTCGAACTCGCCTTGCGATATAGATAAGCTTGATGTTGATGGAAAAAGTATCATCTATATGACCAACAATGGTACCAGAGTGATTTCACACGCATTAGCCCAAGGCGCAACTTCTGTGTTGACCGCAAGTTATCTCAATATCTTGGCGGTTGCCAAAACATTACAACAGCGAAAAAAAGAACCATGTGTGATCATTGCTTCCGGAGAACGGACAATAGCCGACACGATACCTGATAAGAAAGCGTGGGAAGATTATTATTGCTCGGAAGCATTGCAAGAAGTTATTCGTGGGGGTAATGTTAATTGGAAAACACGGATGAATCAGAGCAAAGAATTTATTACACAACATTACGATTATTCAATGGAAAGTTTGCAATTGGTGCACCAGATAGACAATGCTACTGTGCTTCCACAATTCATCAGAGGAGCTGATGGGTTTATCCGTAACCATTCAATATCTCAATTCACTCGATAAATTTGTACATCATCCTTGTTGTAATATTCCTTCAGGAAAGAATAGTTCAATTGGTTTGAATATTGTTTTTCATCAAGACCGAAGTAAACAAAATTGATTCCATTATTTTTAAGAAAAAGTTCTGCTTCCGTATCTGTCATACTATTTGAGAAAAATTTTATCATTTCCTTTTCCTTTTGGGCATAGTTATACGTATCGGTAAGATGGGCTATAAAACTTGTATTGCGTGAATAAGAAGGTATAACAAGGCCAACAATGGGACTACTGAGAAAAATTGAATTTTTGGGGACGGTATTTTGTATAAAATCAAGAGAGTCATATGTCGACTTACGCATGTATACCGAGTCCAATCTATAGTTTGCATGGGTACTTATCGATTGGTACCGTAAAATAAAGAGGTAAATAATTACTCCAAGGTTTGCGGTCAAAAATAGAGTAAGAAGAATCGTTTTCAAATAGTTTATTTTTAACTTGGGTATGACATGATAAATGGTATCTGCGCAGAGAATCCCCAAAGGTATATAAGAATTAATTTGTGCGAGCCGGATTTTTGACAGCCACAAAAGTTCCACAAACGGCAATAATAGAAACGGTAGACAGGCCCAAACCGTAACAAATATAAGACTCCAATTGCGCTTGATAATGTTATACACCGCAGATGGTAATGCAAAAATTGGTAGTATCCCGAAAAGAAAAAAAAGACTGTGGTCAATGTTCGGCTCGTATTTATTCCATCTGAGTATTTCCCAGGACCGGGTTTGACTCCATTGGTACCCTTGTTTTTCCTGAAACTGTAAAATAAGAACAATCAATCCAAGAACAAGAAGATAAAGAAAAAGAGCAAAAATTATTCTTTTGTCTATTTGAATCTGACGTGTTTTGAAGTACGTAGTAAGGAAAAATAGTACCCATGACAGTAATACTCCAAGTGCTAAGGGTAAAAGCATGGGTGGAAAAATAATAGTTGCGAAGGTAGCTGTGATGACAGCAGCAAAAAGAAGCAGTATTTTCCTTTTTCTCACAAACAAGAAAAAGCACGCGGCAGACAAAGTTGCCGCAGCTTGACCAAAAAGATGATGGGGAAGCGCATACAATCTTTGGAGAGCATCAAAATTTTCCCAAAAGGGGTTACCGAAGGGGTAATTATCAGTCCAAATTTTAGTTTTGAAAAAGTAAGGAGGAGCAACGGTTCCTATAAGGATAAAGATAGCGCCCATAAACGAATATTTTTTATCGAGGACAACAGAGGATAATAAATAAACAGCTAAAAGGTAAAATTGCGCAGTCAGAAGTCTTATCAGATGATAATTAAACCGAGGATCCAGATGAAAAACTGCACCTAACTTTCCGGCTAAAACAAAATATATGTGAAAAATGCCGGGAGTTTGCGGTTCTATTGAATAAGGGCTCTTTTTAAGCCATAAACCTTCTTTCCCTTCTGTGATATACGCAAGATATGAATAATAATCATGGATCCATTCACCATGGACAAACTGAAAAACCTTTCCAGGTATAGATTTACTTAAATAAACCGCTATTGGCATATTGGAAAAAAGAAGAAGAATATTGCCCAGAAGAAGATAAATGATAAACTGTCTGCAAAGCCTTAATAGTGGATACTTCATGTATGTAGAGTATTTGAATGGATTGATCGTAGTATACAATTTTATTCCATTCCTCTTGCATCTTAAGCCTGAAGTGATAGTATGTCTACTGTGAATAGGAGATCTCCATCTAAAATAAAACGTATTTGGGAACTTGCCAAAATTGCCGCAAATCTGAAAAAAGAAGGGAAAAAGATTGTTCTCTGCCACGGAGTATTTGATCTTGTTCATCCGGGACACATCCGGCATTTCTCATCTGCGAAAAAATACGGGGATGTACTTATAGTTACCCTGACATCTGATAAATTTGTCAACAAAGGACCCGGCAGACCAATATTTAGACAAGAACTGCGGGGAGAAGTTTTATCCTCACTTTCTCAGGTAGACTATGTGGCCATAGTAGATAGTGATTCAGCTATCGAGCCAATAAAGCGCATAAAACCAGACTTTTATGTGAAAGGACCTGACTATAAAAAACGTAAACCAGTAGTCAATTTGCGACGGAAATTGCAGGATGAAGAGAAAGCGGTTTCAAGCATTGGGGGAAAACTCATTTTTACCGAAGATGAGATTATCTTTTCCTCCTCAAAACTTATCAATGAGCATCTTTCAGTCTATCCTACCAAGACAGAAAACTATTTGAGCAAGTTGAAGCAGAAATACTCTGTTGAGACTATTTTTGAGATGCTTTCCACACTTTGCAAATTAAAGGTGCTGATTATCGGAGACGCCATTATAGACCAATATCACTACTGCGTGTCTTTGGGTAAGTCCACCAAAGAGCCGGTGATGGTGAACAAGTACGTGAATGAGGAGACATTTATCGGAGGTACACTGGCGACTGCCAATCATTGCGCATCTCTTTCGGACAACATCACCCTTGTGAGCATGTTGGGAGAAAAAAACTCGTTTCGCCAACTAGTGGCCAGACGGCTTAAAGACAGCGTCAAATCACATCTCTTTCTTCAAGATAATATCCATACAATTGTAAAAAGAAGATATGTGGATGCCTTCACCAAACAAAAACTATTTCAGATAGCATACCTGACCCGAGAAGTGCTGGACAAAAAAATTGAGAAAAAGATACTCGCGTTTTTAAAGGATAACATTGCCTCATTTGACGCGGTTATCGTAAATGATTTCGGCCACGGGCTGATGAGTGAACCGATGATCAGACTTATTTGCCGGCAAGCCAAGTATTTGGCTCTCAATGTACAGGCCAACAGTGCAAATTATGGATTCAATATCGTGACAAAATATCCCCGAGCTGATTTTGTCTGTATTGATGAACAGGAAATACGTCTTGCCACACACGAGAAGCTATCTGATGTTTATATACTTATTAAAAAAATTTATAAAAGGATGAGATGTCAGACTATTCTGGTCACCAAAGGGCAATATGGGGCGATTGGATATCAGAAGGAAACTGGTTTTGTGGAGGCGCCCTCTCTGACTGAAAGAATTGTAGATCGTGTAGGTGCGGGAGATGCTTTTTATGCCATTACTTCTGTCTGTATGGTAGGAAAACTCCCGTTGGATCTGATTGCCTTTTTGGGCAATGTCGCTGCCTCTATCAAAATTGCTGTCGTTGGAAACAAAAAACAGATCGAGTATAGTGAAATGGTGAAATTTGTGACTAGGCTTTTGAAATGATCCAATCTTCCAATACGAGTGCATCCAAACCACTGTTTTGAAAGGTCCACAATGCCTGTTCCGGCGTACTCACCAGAGGAAACCCGTGGAGATTGAATGAGGTATTGAGAACCGCTCCTACTTTTGTTTTCTTTTTGAATGATTTGATAATTTCGTAGAATTTAGTATTCCACTTATTGACTGTCATGACGCGTGCCGTTTTATCTGCCGGATGAATTGTCGCAACAATCTCCCTCTGAGCTCTCACAGTTGTGGCAAACGTCTCAGTCATGAAGGGCGAAAATCTGGGGGAGACAATATACTTTTCCTGATCGTTTTCCAGAATTGCAGGAGCAAAAGGCATCCAAAAATCCCGCTGTTTGATTACTTGATTTAGCCGTGCCACAACAGCAAGATTTCGCGGATCAGCAATGATACTTCTGTTGCCTAGCGCTCTGGGACCCCACTCATCGCGCCCAGCAAAATGGGCAACAATTTTTCCGGCAGCAATTAATGAGGCAATATGTTGTGGGTCTGTCTTTTGGGCTTTGCGGATTAATTTCTTTTTTTTGAGGGTCTCGACAATTGCATCGTTTGTAAATTCTTGACCATAATAAATAGGTCCGATGGCAGGAATGGCGGAAGTAATATTATTTTTTTTACAGTATTGTATGTATGCTTCAATTGCGGCGCCGTAGGCTAAACCTCCATCATCTGCGGCAGGATAAATAAACATATCATCAATCTCGGCAAGAGCTCGAAGATGCATATTCGCCTTTACATTCAGAAATGATCCGCCTCCTGCGGCAATTTTTGTGATCCCAGTTTGTTTGATGGCATTTTTTACCCATGAAATCACCAACTCTTCAAATAGGAATTGTGTACCAGCAGCGATATGATCGAAGCGTTTTTGAAAAAGAATTTTTTGGTAAAGAGGCTGTAATTTTGTAGAATAGCAGCGTGAGATGTTCTCAAACGTGAGCGGGTTTTTGGGATTTAAGCGGATAATTTTCCTAAATACGTCCATCGTTTTGGTATAGTCCCCATAGGGGGCAAGACCCATGAGTTTATATTCGTGTTCAAGCCGTTTCATGCCCAAGTATTCGGTGATTTCAGAGTAAATATTATCACTGACACTGTCATAAAAACTGGAAAATGCAATTCTTTTGATGGTGTCGCCTTTACCGATACTCACCGTGCTGCTTATACCGTCTCCCATACCGTCTAAGGTGAAGATAAGCGTCTCATCCTTCCAGGGTCGCGGATAAAAAGCCGATGCGGCGTGAGCCTGGTGATGCTCGATGAATGTAAGCGGTATGTGTGCCAGTCCTAAAGTTTTAAGCGTATCAAAAAGTTCTGTCCTTGGTTTGATCCGTTTGAGTAATGCAACAGAAGCACGGATATACGATTCACCGTGAAGGTAGGGCGCAAGTATTTCGTTGATCATAAATAACGGAAGTTTTCGTCTTGTCTGCGGGTCAGTAACAATGCGAATGAAGGAGGCGACGGCAATAAGAGTTATCTGCGCGGGGGATACTCCGGCAATTTCCAAAACTTTTTGTATCGAAAATTTTGGCGCACAGGCGTGATTTTTAATTTGGGTAAGGCGTTCTTCATTGATTGCTGCCAAGACTTCACCGTTTTTGAGAAGGACTGCCCCCGCAGCATGTCCATCGTGAACGCCCAGTATATAGACATCAGCATTTTTTGGCATAGATGAAAGGATAATACAAATGACCACAAAAGCAAAGATATAGTATAGTAGAGTTTATGATTAAAACTGTCTTGGTGACCGGAGGTGCCGGATATGTAGGGGCGGTTTTGGTTCCCAAACTCCTGAAAATTGGGTATCGTGTAAAAGTCTTTGACTGGTTTTTATATGATAAAAATGTATTTAAGGAATATAGAAGTAACTCACAGTTGGAAGAAATTCATGGTGATATTCGCGATACCAAGCAAGTTTCCAATGCTCTCAGGGGAGTCGATGCCGTAGTCCATCTTGCTTGCATATCAAACGATCCCAGTTTTGAACTTGATCCCGCTCTTGGTAAATCTATCAATTACGATGCAACCAAACAACTGGTTGATCTGTCACTTCACGCGGGAGTTAAGCGCTTTGTATACGCTTCCTCATCCAGCGTCTATGGGGTTAAGAAGGAGAGAGAGGTGACTGAGGAATTACCGTTGACACCTTTGACTGATTATTCAAAATACAAGGTACTCTGTGAAGAATATATCGTAAGCAAGAAATCTGAGGGAATGACGACACTTATATTGCGTCCAGCCACAGTCTGCGGATATTCGCCCCGTATGCGCTTTGACTTGACGGTCAATATGCTCACTCTCCAAGCATTGGTGAACAAAAAAATTACCGTGTACGGTGGTAGACAGCTTCGCCCTAACATCCATATAAAGGATATGGTAGAGGCCTACCTACAATCATTATCCTTTCCAGCCAGACTGATTCATGGGAAAACCTACAATGTGGGATACGAAAATTACAGTGTGCTTGAAATTGCCCGGATGATCAAAAGGACTCTGGGAGATTCTTCCATATCAATCGATGTATCTCCCACCAATGATCTACGCTCGTATAAAATCACGTCGAAGAAGATCGAACAAGAGCTTGGATTTGCACCAGCCCATACGATTGAAGATGCAGTTTTGGACATAAAAAGGGCATTTAACCATGGGAAATTTCAAAGTCCCCTTAGAAATCCATCCTATTACAATATAAAAATGATGCAAAATGGAAAAATTATTTAGGAAAAAATCTACTTATATCCTTCTTCTCTTGTTGTTTTGGGGATTTATATATAGGTTAATCCTTTTGGGATTTGTTCAACAGTTTCTGATATATGACATGGATTACTACCGGATTATTGCAGAGAAGATGATGGAAGGGGAAATTGTGGCGGATATTCTCGGAAAAACATTTGGCTACCCGGCTTTTTTAGCAGCTCTTTTTACTATTTTCGGCAAGGGAAATTTTCTTGCCGTGAAAATGGTTCAAATACTTCTAGATCTAGGTGTTGCTATGATGATTTTTTCCGTTGCATGCACACATTTTGGGAGAAGGGCGGGATGGATAAGTTTTATCCTTGCCCTTTTTTGCCCCATTACCGCGGTTTTTACAGGACTAATACTACCTGAGACACTGACGATGTTTTTGATTTGTTTACTTCTTTTTATACTCACAAGAATTCAATTTGGGGAAAAGTCTATTTGGTGGATAGGCTTTGGTGGCGTGTTGGGATATTTACTGTTTACCAGGTTTCAATTCTATTATTTTGTATTTTTTCTTATTTTGATGTTGGGATTTTTATGTATTAAAAAGGGCAAACGAATCGGATTTATCGCAATTACAATCCTTTGTGTGCTTCTTACCTCTTCATATACACTTTTTGCCAACTACCGCCTTTTTCATACCATTTCGTTGGGACCGCTCAAAAGTATGACGTGGACGTTTCTATATTTCAATTATTTTGGGATACAGTATCCTGAGTTGTTGTCTGAGATTGATTTTTCTCCAAATTTTTATGGCAATGTCATGACAGAGTTTTTACAAACTGCGTATGAAAAAAAATATGATGAGTTAGACAGGTTAAATGCCGGATACAAAGCATCTTTTCTATCTGAGTTTCCCAACAAATGGCCAACATTCGTAAAAAATGTGTTTAAGAATTTCCTTCTTTTATGGGACAAAAGGATATTGGCCCCCTACACAGACCCTTTTCATCCCCAGGATGTTTGGATTTTTCGGATAGGGAATCTTGTACTTTTAGGTATGTTTGCCGCGGGTTTGATTCGATTTGTTAAACTAAGTGGCAAAAAGGCTTTCCATTCACCACTGTTTTTATTTACGTTAAGTTTATTGTCGTATATTGTTGTTTTGTTTAGTCTTGTGTCCAATGAAAGCAGGCATACGATATTATTTTACCCTTTGATATATCTATGGGGAGGTTGGGGAATTGATTTTTGGATTTCCAGAGTGAAGGCAGGTACATAAGTTATGGTATATCTTTTTAGCAGTTTAGTATTTTTCCTTTTAAGTATTTTTTTTCACGTTATTTTATCGCACATTCTCCTGTATTTTGGAAAAAAATCCATTCTTTTAGTTAGCGTTTTTGCGGTAGGAGGATTAATCCATGTCGCAGTCACTTATGTACTGGCCGGACAACCTGAGAAATTCGATGGTTTGTTTTTCTTTCCCCTGTCAGTTTCGTCAAGTATGTTGTACTTTCTATTTGTCTTCATTTATCTGGTGTATTTTCTGGCCACCTACTCGGGTGAAGAGAGTCCGTCCCTTAAGCTATTTTATTTGTTAAGGGATGAAAAAGGCCGAAGTTTTAGCGAAATAAAAAGAGAATTTCCAAAAAAAGAAATGATTGATATGCGGATTAAATCTTTAGTAACAGGCAAGTTTGTAAAGCAGAATAAAGATAAGTATTTAATTCTGTCGAGAGGGGAATGGCTTGCGAATGTATTTAGGCACTATCGCAACCTACTTGGTTGGAGGTCAAGCGGTTAATATGGATCTGCAAATTGTTTTTTCATCAATATTAAGTTTTGTGTTGTTTTTTATCCTGCACGTTTATATCTTTTCCCGCATTGATCATTCGAAGGTTTTAATTTGGATAGTCAAAACCTGCATGATCGGGACAATATTTCCCTTACTTTTTGCCCTCTTGTTCAGTTTCTATTTTCCGGTCTTCGGTAGTTCAGCGCTTTTGCAGTTTGTTGTCGTTTATCTTGTTTCATTTCTGTTGTATAGCCTTCTTTCGATAGGTTACGTTTTGGGAATGTTTGGACTATTGGAGTCTTCCCTTCGCATCCGCATTCTTGAGAAAATTGCAAGCAGGGGAAAGGAAGGAATAAGCAAAAAAGATATAAATGCACTCTACAAAAACGATGTTATAATTGCTAAAAGATTAAAAAGGTTTGTCCGGTCCGGCGACATAAGCTATAAAAACGGACTGTATACCATGAAACGGCGCTTTTCTTACTTTGTCGTCCATGCTTTTATTTTTGAATCAATGAAGAAAATATACTTAAGTAAAAAGTGAAAGACAGCGTTAGCGTTATCATTCCTGCCTTTAACGAAGAAGAAAATATTGCCGGTACCGTTGCGCTGGTTCATCGTCTTACGTCAGGGTGTGTCAAGGACTTCGAAATTATAATCGTCAACGACGGAAGCGACGATAATACGGCAGAAATAATAGCCAAACTGGCAAAACAAAATCCCAGTGTCAGAATAGTTACCCACCCAACCAACCAGGGTCTTGGCAAAGCTTATCTCAGCGGTATAAAAC
>Ga0213870_1000710_pt1 | contig 15587 bp, 28 predicted proteins | sample WICALVC2017_Meta_FD_160119 | JGI IMG/M metagenome (GOLD analysis project Ga0213870, IMG submission 160119) | Freshwater microbial communities from subterranean cave lake in Wind Cave National Park, South Dakota, United States - WICALVC2017 | ecosystem: Environmental > Aquatic > Deep subsurface >... | reverse complement strand
AAATTAATTATTCTAGTTCTTCCAACCTTTTTTGTTGAAACTAATCCCACATTTTCTAAATCTTTAATACATTTTATAGGATAATAATAAGTTAAGTTAGACTTTTTACTTAATTGAGTTAAATCCATACCATCTTTTATATCTATAAACATCTCAAAAGGTCGATGTGTAAGATAATAAGAATAACTATATTTGTTTCGATAATCAGTCATGTTTAACCTCTTTTTTCTCTCTATCAGGTTCATTTAACCAAAAATAAACTATAAATCCTAAGAGAATTCCCGTTCCAACAGCCCAAATCCAGAATAAATAATTTGTTATACTTTCTAAATTATTATAAGTAAAGTCAGCAAATAAAGATGTAAGTATACCTAAAGAAAATCCCATGCTAAATCTTCTTAAAAATTTACCCATTTTAATCACCTCTTATCTTTAAATTTTCTTCCATTAATTTTATGCATTATATTAAAATGTTCTTCACACCAAACCTGCCCATTAGGCATAGCTAAATACATACAATCTTTTCCGTCTTGAGACCAATAACATCTCATTCTATTCCGAGGAATTTTTTTCTCAATGAAATCTCCTTTATCATCATAATATCCTATTTTATATTTATCTTTCATAGTCTACTACCTTCTGCTTCCGCTTGTTTATCATAAGGAGATTTTTCTTTCTTTGGTCTCCCTGCTCTTCTTAATGAAGCTAAAGAACCTGGGCTTTTTCCAATCATAGAAATTAAATCTCCTTTTGCTAAAGCTAAATTTTGTAATAAAAGATAGATTCTCTCTAATTCTTTATTTGCGTCTTTTAATTTTTGCTTACCTAATGTTATAGGAATTTCTATTGTTTTATTTATAGGAATTTCTTCCTGTTCAATTGTTACTTTGATTGGCTTCATTTTAATCTCCTTTTGTTAATAACAACTTATATATAAATTATTCTTACCATTATTTAGTGATGGTATCTTGGTCATTTTCTTTAGTTTCTTTTCGTTCTTCCAGTTTTTTATCTATTATCTGTTTAGTTTCTTGATAATATAAATGAAGATGCTCTCCAATCATAAATTGTTTTTTTAAAACTATTAATATTACTATAACTCCAAGAATTATAATTCTTATTCTCCACGGTGAATTTATAAAAAATCCAAAGATAACTAATAATATAGATAATATAAATAAAAATATTTTCAATAGGTTTATCTTTCTAAAATAATATTTAAAAAATATTTTCAGGCTCCAAATTTCATCTCGTAATGTTTTCATTTTATTGTGTTGGGATTGGCGTAAATATCATTAATAAGAATAATCCTAATAAAAGAATTATGCTTATTATTCCTGCTAATACCCATTTAACCCATTCTTTCATCTTATACTTTAATAATAAATATCTGGTTTATCTCTAACAGCTTTCATTTTTAAATGATACTTCTTCAGTAAGATATCTTTGCTTATTAATGTAAAATTACTGAATACAATCATAATATAAATACCCATAACAATAAAAGTTGTTTCACTTGGTTCTAATTTATAAAAGATAAAATAGAAAACAATCCAGCTTATAGCTAATATAACATACTTCCAATTCTTATTAAATACCTTCATCATAAACCTTCCAATAGGATTCATCTCACTTTCTATATTATTTTTCATTCCAAATATAAATATATCTGTTAAGAATATATCGAGAATATTTAAGAATATAAATATCAAAAAAACGTTTAATCTTGTGAACTCAAAAAATGCAATAAATAATATAAATAAAATCCACATTACCATAAAACCAGAAACAACTACATTTCTATATTCTTTTTTAAATTTGGATAAATTGCTTTCTTTCATCTTGGTATTCCTATATTACCTTCTAATAATTCAGATTTCCTAAAAGATTGTAATTTTTCTAATGATATTGGGACATATCTTATTTCTGTCGCATCTCCATTATAAGGTTCATTACCTGGTGAACGTGAAATTCCACAAATCCCAATTGGTCCTTTATAGTATGCTATTTTAAATAAATAATAAAATGGAAGTTTACTATCTCTATCTAATATGGCTATTCCAAGTTTCCAATGCGGAGGATTTTCGTCTGAGCAATCTCTTGATTTTCCTGTTACAATTAATTCTCCTGGTTTGAAATCATCTTTTATAAAATATCCTTTTTCAATCAATTCCTTACCTTCTCCTTTAGCAATCTCTGAAGCTTCTTTTTGATTTCTTGGAACCGGTTTTGTATCTCCGGTTTGTGTTAAAACAATAAAGATTATAACGATAAAAATATTAAATAAAATATAATAATTTTTTTTGGCGTCAAATTCTCCACCTAATCCAAATGTTATGAAAGTATTTCCAATAATCCAGAGAACCACTAACCAGATTATATATTTGCTTTGAATTTTTGAAATTACATTCGACGATTTTTCCTGCTGTTCTACATATTCTTGATATGCTGTTTCTTCATTCATTTTTTATATCTTCTCTTAAATTCATAAACCATTATCTCACCGACGTTATCTTTCTCTCTTTTTTCTTCGCATTCTAAATAAGCATCCGTCATCTTAGCCAATTTTTTAGGAAGCCAACTCAACCCCATCAAACTTTGTATAGTTACACTATTTCCGTTGCACATCATATTAAAAAATTTATTTGTATAATAATTCTCAGATAATTTTCTATCTAATTCATATAATTTAATTGTTTTATCTTCAGTACTTTTCAAAATCGGCAATACACTTGAATCAATTTTTTCTATTTCATTCTGAATAAATCCCAAAGGGAATTTTCTTATGAAAAGTACGTTATTTTTTTCTTCCATTTTTTAGATATAAAAAACCCTAAAATCTTTAATCTTCGATTTTAGAAGGGGTTTCTCCAAATTCCTCCAAAACTTTTTTATTAATTAATTCAATTGCCTGCTCTTTGCTGAATTTAATTTTGTAGTGGGCAGAGATAATATTTATATCTTTATAAAACTTTTCCATATCTCCAATTTCATAATTTCTTTTTAATCTTTCAGTTATAGCTTGTTTCCTACCATCATCTAAATCTTCAAACTCTTTTAAATTAGCCTTCCATTCTTCTTTGCGTTTTAATTCTGCTTCTTGAACTAATTTTTGTCTTGTTGGCTGAAACATTTCTGGAAGTTCAGCTTCAATCTTTTTATCAACTTCATCACCACCTCTTCGTTCTAGTAAAACATTTAAAAAATGTTTTTGTAATTTTTCTCCCGCTTTTACAAATGGAGTTATTTTTTCTATTGGAACATATCCTTTTAATAAATTTTCTTCTGCCTCATTTTTTGTATCTCCAACGGGTATTCCAACTAGAATCATAGCATTATCTAATTCTTCTTTAAAATTTTCTACCAAAAATTTTTCAAATTCCTTTAATTCTTCCATCTTATTCTTTGATTAGATTATACCAGGATTCATCGCAATTTTCTCCCCATAATCTAACTCTTCTTTTTTCTTCATCAAATAAAATTAATCTCACATCACTAGGCTGTTTTGTCTCTGGTCTTCCTATACCTTCCCAATTCCCATATTCTCCTAAATAATAAATACCATCTGCAAAATAAATCATTAGCTTATAAATTTCTCTTAATTCATCATAGCTTATTGGATTCGTTTTTTCTGTATCTTTATAATAAACTTCCCTTAAATTAATTCCTTTAATTATCTTTGATTCTGTTAAAGGTTTATCCCAAAGAAAATGTTTTGAATTTATTTCCAACGGAAAATTTTTTGGGTCTTTATCTTCAAGATTTTCTAACCTTAATTTATTCTCAAATAAAATCTGCCTGCAATATCCAATTTTTCTTAAATTATCAAATGCATCAAAATATGCTGTTACACTTTTCCCAGCTTCGGAATGATGACTGATTGGAGGAATTACTATTCCCCAAACTTTTTTTGTTGTATATCTTCTATTCCCTAAAATATCATAAACAATAAAATTTCCCTTTTCACCACAAGAAGCAAAAAACTCAAATTTTTTTAAATATTTTATTTTATCAATCTCTATTTTATCAAGATGGCACCTCTTTTTAAGAATATTTAAATCTTTTTCTCCTCTTAAATGAAATGCAAAGAAATATTCTATATTGCTTATAATCTCTTCATCAATTTCATGAATATTTTGTGCTGCCCCAATCATCCCCAGATTTTTAAAGCGACCTCCACGAACAAGCATCCTAATGCTCTCAAGAACAGGTTCTGAATTTCTTTTGTTTAGAATTTCATTTAATTCGTCGATATAAACATATAAAATATTTCTTAAATTCTGCGGTTTTGAATCTTGATATTCAATAATTTTCTTAATATGAAATTGAATATATGGGGCATAAAAATCTATTTTTTGTATTAAAGTTGAAGTTACTAAAATAGGAATTAACCTGCATTCAATTAGCATTGTTAATAAATTTCCCCGATTTATCTCACTTATCGAAAATTCTCCTTTTTTTGGTCTTCCCCCCTTTATATTAACTCCGATTCTCCTAACAGCAACATTAGATATTATTAATTTATCAAAATTTGTGATGCCCCTATTTATTAAATTTCTAATGAGATTTTTAATCTTAAAGATTACATCTTTTCTTTTTGGGTTATTTTTAAAATAATCATCGATTCTCTTATCGACCATCTCTAACGATTTGCACCCCCTAAAATTTATATTTTCTAAATATTTCTTGCTTCCACCCAAATCTTTTTCATCAAAAAATAATTCTATATTATCCATTAAATCTTGAAAATTTATTTTATAATTTATTTTTGTTGTCATGGGAATTCTCGGAATTTCCCCTTTTAAATTAGGAACTAAATGTACAACTGGTAAAGGTCTGGGATTTTCTAATGTGGTTAAGGCTATCTTTTTTTGAAATTCTCTGGATGATTGATGTACTGTCCATGACTGTGTTTCTGGCTGATAATCATTTAATCCAGCAACATTATATCCCCAATGATTATAAATCCCATCAATTAATCTATGAATTGAAATGCTTTTTCCATAACCAGTCTGCCCAGTATAAAAAAAAGAATAAGATTCTTCTGATTTTTCTATACATATTATCTCTCCTAATCTTGTAACCCCAATTGGATAACCATTTAATTTATGAAATTCTGGAAGGACTTCCAATAAAGTAGGAAACACTTTCTTGATTGCATCATCATCCATTCCTCCAGTATAAATATATTTATAAATATCATTTTCCTTGTTTTTTAGATATTTCCGAATACCTAAAATCTGTTCTGGTGAGTTATCTAAGAATATTTTTTTCATTTTATTTTCCCTTAGTTAATATTGATGCTAATTTTCCAATACCTTCATCAACAGCTTCTTTCATTAATTCTTTCATTCTTATCCATGCACCACCTTCCATCCATCTCCTAAAATTTTCCTGTTCTGCATGGACCCCCATTTTATAATTTGCAATTTCTTTACTCATTCTCTTCATTGTTTCAATAAGAGTAACCTGAAATTTACTAACGGGGGTTGGTTGATGATTAAAATTTCTTGTAGCAAGGACTATTGGAAGAGAAGGATTTTCTGTCATGGGAATTAATAATTCTTTCGTTTCTGACCATTCTGTAAATCCATCTTTTAAATCATTAGGTTTCATCAAATGACCAAAACGAGCCCTTAATTCATTAGTCATTTTAATAAACATATATCTCTTCATTAAACCGTCTTCTTCACGATAAGTTGAATCCCATATCTCTCCTCCAATAATCCCATCGCCAAATATGATTATCTCTTTCTTCGCTTCGGAAGTTCTAATTAAATAATCTTTATCTACATCTGCCATTTTTTATAGTCCTGGGGGCTGTTTTTTTAATTCATCCATCCTTTCTCTAAATCTAGATGGTATATCTGGGGTTGCTGTTGATTTTCTGCCAAAATCTTGTTCTAAAGGATGAGATGCACCGCCATATTTTTTCTTGAAAGTAAAGTAAGTTATTAAAAAAATTCCTACTCCAACTATTAAAGCCCACATTACAGTATTATTTTTTGCTGAATCAATCTCATTTCTTAAATTTCCTATTGTAATTGAACTATTTCCAAGGCTGCTTTGAGCTTCAGCTAAATTTAAATTGCATACGGATAAATTTCCATCGATTCCTCTTAATCCAGAATTTTCGCTTTGTAATTCTTGTATTGTATCAAATTGTCTTGCTTTAGAATCTGTACACTCTATTAAAGCATCTCCATCAACTGTAGCAACTCTTCTTAAACATTCTAATGTTAAATTAGTAATGTCTGTTTCATTTGTTTGTAAATCTCTAATTAAAACAATTAAATATTGATTATTTATACTGGAATTAATACCAACATCATCAATTTTTATTGGTGCGTCTTCATTCGCAATAGTAATATTAATTTTTGTAAGATTATTAGAATCAAGATAACTAACTGTCGAAACATTAATATAAGTTTTAATTGGAACTAATTCCGCAGAAACATTCTCTATATATAATATAGGCAAAAGCAAGATTAACAGCAAAACAAATTTTTTATTCAACATTTTCTTCCTCCTTGATGTATTTGTAATGGGTTAATAAATATATCGATTGCCATATTATTAAGCTATAAAAAAATAAATTAAATAAAGATGGTATTAATGAAAAAGTATTTAGAAATATCTCAGAATTTAAAAACATAAGAAAAATACTTACAAGACTAATTATTATAAGGACATACGAAATTATTTTATAAACTATTATTTTCATTTTTCCACATTCACACAATTATCTGTAAATAAGCAATCTCCTATAGTTTCATTTATTCCTAACTCTTCAAAATGAGTTGTATTTAATTCTGCTTTCCATCCTGAATCTTCTCCTGTTCCATTCTGAGCCATTATTTGCTCTCCAAATTCACTGAAGTTATAAATTGTTCCGATTATAAAAAAGATAATCATTGCTTTTATTAATAAAGTTATAATATATATAGTTAAGAATACTATTACTCCAATTCTTAATGTTCTAAATAATTTATCTTGTTCATTCATTTTTGAAGTTTCTCCAATTCTTCAAATAACTTTTTTTGCTTTGAATTTAATGTTTTTATGAACTCCGCTTTTTTGGTATTATATTTCTTAATTGATTCTTGCACGTATCTTATAAAATATCCTATAAAAACTCCAAATAATAATATAAAAAAGATATCTAATTCATTCATATTACATCACTTAAATTTTTTTCTCCTGAAATAATTTCATCAAATTCTTTTTGAGTAATATTAATTTGTGTTGGTTTATTGTAATTTGGATAAGGATACTCCCTTAAATAAATCTGTCTTGTGCATACTCTGCTAACACTTAAATTATTCAATACACAAATACATTGTTCAGTTAAAGGCTCTTGTTCTGTAATTATACATTGCTCTAATCTACAATTCCATCCTTTATCAGCATCGGATGTTGATGCAAATTTATATTCCGAACATATCCATCCATATCGATATTTATTATTATCTTCTAAAATAGAAGGAATTTTAGGAATATTAAAAAAATTAAATATTGTTAATCCTAGGATTATTAACATAAAAAACCAAAATAAATAATTTCCAAAATTTTCTTTATTAACCATTTGGAGTAACTTCCTCGAGGCTAATTTTTAATTGATAAAATTTTTTTTTAGATTTAGCATCTTTTATCTTTTTAAGCATATCCATTGCACGTACAACTTCAGAATCAATACAAATTAAAACAACATTTTTAGCACCAATATAAGGAGTTTTAATAAAAGTTTGTAACATTAAACATCTTTCTCCATTTTTATATTAACTTATAATAATCTATATTAATTAGTAATAACAACCCTATATATAAATCTTTCTAAACAAAGCCTAAACTTTATAAGAAAGTTATTAATTTATATTATAAATCTTATTAATTATGTAAGAGTAATAACAAACTTTATAAATAAGTAATATATTTCAATTGTATCCTTCATATATATTGGGGGATGGTTCATCGATTCCGAATCAAATTTAGCTACCGTTTATAGTGGAACGTAAATTCCTGAATACTTGTTCTTTGTTTTTATTGTAAAATTGATAATGATGGAGTCATCAAAGCGTGAGCCTGATTTAAGATATTTAGGAAGGGAATAAAAAATGTATAAATTAAAACCAATAGGAAAAAAAGGTGCGACTAATTCTACAAATTGGTGGTTAGGAATTGCTGTTGTTGTTCTGATTTTTATTGCGTATAGCCAAGGAGCTTTCGATTCAATATTAGGAACTACAGCATCTACTACAGGTGGAACTACAACAGGTGGAACTACAACAGGTGGAACTATAGCAACAGTTTGTCCAGTTCCAGGAAATACATTAACTGTTGGTCCAATGCAAGCTAGAAACTTGCCAGGAACAAGTGTCTCAGCACAAAATGGGCGTGTATATGTTAATGGTGTAGACCAAGGGACTAAAGCAGATGCAAGTACAATGACTATAAATGCAGGAAGTACTGTTGAAATAATATATGGTATTGATTCAACTTTGTACTATTCTGATTATGTTAAATTTGCAATGCCATGTGGTCCTGTAAGTTCATCAGAAATAAGTGAATCTGTAAGTGCTTATTATGATTCAACTTATGATAAAGCACACAAAATTTGGACAGCAGAAACTCAACCAACATTATTAGCATTTAGTGGAGATACAGGAAACTTAAACAATGGTACTGGTGCTGATAATGAAACAATTGGAGCAGCCGATACTGGTAGATTTACATTAACATTTACTAGTGATGCAGACCAAGCAATAAGTCCACCTAGACATGGATTAGGAGCAAGTTCTAAACTACTTATAATAGTAGAGCAAAATGGAACATTATATGATACTTCAAAAACATTATTAAGTGGAGCTGTAAAATCATCTTACAGACCAAGTTCAACTGTCTTAACATTAGATAATGCAGTTGATGAATTAGTTGTATTTGAAGTAACAGGATGCCCAACTGGAGATGCAAGAGCATGTAGTCTTAGTTTAGGAACATTAAGTGTAGAGACTAAATCTGGTGCAGGAAATGACCCTGGTGTATTAAACACAGGATTACGAGATGCAGCATCTGTCGGAAGAGGAGCTATTAAAATAACATTAGCCTATGATGACTTTTACAGACACACAATACAGAATAGCATCCAATTCGGTCCACAACAAGATGATGGGGCATATGCAGGTAATCCAAGTATAGACCAATTTTGGTTAAGTGTAGCTTAACCTCTTTTTTTCTTTTTTTGAAAAAAAGAAAAGGGAGTTGATTAAAATTAAACTAGAAATAAGAGATTTTATAGTATTGATTTCATTACTTGGAATCTTCTTCTCAACTAATTTTGAAACTAATCTTGGAAATATTTTTTCTATAGTAATTCTTGCAGCAACAATTGCTTACGTTCTTGATAAAAAACATGCAATAGATATAGAAACTAATGAAAATAAAACAAAATCAATTTTATATACTGTTGGTGCTTATTTACTCTTTATATTTTCATCTTCATTTATAATCCCTTTAATTTTTTCTGTGGTAAAATTCTTTGACCCAAGCCTTACAATTAATTTATCCGCATTCACTCTAAACTCAATTATTAATACATTCTCACAAACAAATTTAGCCTTAACCGGAAACTCAATACTCCAATTTTTAGCTTTAACATTTTTCATTGCACCAGCAGAAACAGTATTTTTCTTTGGAACTTTATACGAATATTTATTGGATAAATTCAAAGCTGTTTTAGGGTTTAATGTAAAAAATGCATCTATTATATTAATATTGGCAAGTATTTTTACTTATATTCATATTACTGCAAAAGGAGTTTCAAACAATGAAGCTTTATTGCTTGTATTTTATTTCGCAGTAATTTCAATGGTTTTAATTACAGTAACAAAACAATTGCTTGAGGCTATATTGTTGCATGTTATTGCAAATGGAGTTGCAGGATTTTCATTAATTGGGGTAACAGTTTCAGGAATGTCTATAGTATTATACGCAGCCGGATTTGGCGTTTTATTATATTTATTAACAAGAAAGTTTTCATTTAAACAATTTAAATTAACGAGGAACTTATAAAATGGTAAATCAAGATTTAGGAAAAACAATTGTAGCGATAGTATTTTTTTTAGGAATAGCTTTTGTAGTTTTGTCTTTAACAAATCAGTTTGATATTACAGATATTAGTTTAAAGACTTCTTTATTTTTCTTAATTTTAGGAACAGGATTAGCAATATCTTTAAATCTTATTTTTGGAAAAAACTTAGATAATTTAACAACTTTAGTTTCGGTTATGGTTTTAGTTGGAATTGGATTTTTATTTGTTTCATTTCCAGAATTAATTCCAGTAACATTTTCCTCAGTAGAAATACAAGATAATACATTATCAAATGCTTTAACTGGAAATAATTTCACGAATTTCCCATGGCTAGGAATTATATTAGCATTACTTGCGTTATATACTTTTAACAAACCCTTCAGGGAAAATATCAAGATGTTTTTTAAAAAATTAAAAGGAAGTGTATCCTAAAATGGCAATTGGAATATCAGAAGTATTTTTATTTATTGTAACCTTCTTTAAATCTATATTCGGATTTATAACAAATTTATTATTGCAGATTTCAGCAGATTTTTCAGAAGTAATTGTTTTAGCATTAGCAGGAATTGCAGGATATTTTTTAATAAAAGCTTATGATAATGGCAAAATAAAGAGATGGGTATTTTATGCAATTATAATTTTAATACTTTGGTTAATGCTAAGATTTTCAATATGGGGAGGAACATAAAATGAATATTAAACTTGAAAGATTTATATTTTTGTTTATAATTGGATTTACAATGTTATCAATTGTTGGATTATTTCAATTATTACAAAGTATTGGGATAATGTTAGGTTTCACAACCCAGATAATTTTTTTACCTTTAAATTGGGTAATGTTTATAGCAATGGGATATCTTTTTTATAAGATTGCTAAAGGAAAGGTGATTTAAAATGGCGTGGCTTGTTTTTAGTGATACAACTCGTAAGAATATAGCTAAGTTCACATTTTTAATATTAGCATTTATTTTAATATATGCAACTTTATTCCAGTCAGCAAATTATAACTTAATCTTAGGATGGAAGATAATGGATATAATTCCATTTGGATTTATTATTGGAATTATTTCAGGATATTTCTTCTATCTCTATCAAAAAAGAGGATTAATCTAACATGTTGATAAAAATCTTGAAAAAATAAAATGGAGGGAAAAAGAAGATGAGATGGCTAACAAAAACGGAATTTTGGAACGCTGTTAAAACAGGGTTTTTTGTCGGTGTACTTGGAATGATATTAGTATGGATATTAAGCTTGGTAAGTTTGCCTCATGTAATATTTGCAGCAACAGTTCCGGACATTAATGTTAGAGCACAGCTGGAATCAGGAGTTTCAGCAAATCTTGGAAATCAAATATTAAGTTATCTTGGAGGAGTAGTTCCTACAGATAGCTTAATCGGCGGGATAGTTGCAGTTTTGGTTTCGAGCATATTAATTTATGTAATAGGTGCTCAAGTATTAAGGTTCCTTACTACTAGAAACTACAAGCCAGCAGTTTCAATAGCATTAGCTGGTGGAATTGGAAGTTTAGTAGCTGCGTTAATATTAGGACCTGTCAGTGGACTATTGACATTAAGTTTCCTAAGCGTCTTCCTAGCTTTGTTATTATACTTCTTAATCTTAGGATGGATAATGACAAAAGTATTGCCTTTAGTTGGAATGAAAGTTCCAGACTTTTAAGGTGAAGATGGAAGGAGATAAAAAACCAAACGAAGAAAACGTACTCTCTAGGCTAGAGAGTACTAGTTTTTATTATTTAGAAAAATGAAAAATGAAATTAGACAAATTCACGAAAGCAGTATTGATTGCGATTTCCTTAATTGCAATAATAGCATATATGGACAAATTAGAATATCCTCAGAGTTTTTGGGGTTACAGCATATTGCTTGGATTAATAGTTGCAGTAGTTTATTATCAATTCAGGAAAGACAAATCAGAAGCTTTAGCAATATTCCTGGCATTTTACATAATGCTGATATTTGGATTAGAAGATTTAATATTTTACATTTTGGATGGAGGGATTCCAGCTTCAATGCCCCATTTGAACAATCATCAAATAATTGGAAGAATTGCAATGTTCATGAATTTAACAACTGTAACTCCGATTTCATTAATAATTTCAGTAGCAATAGGAGGTTTAATCACTTATCTTGTGGTAAAATATCTAAAGGAGAAATGGTGAATTAAAATGAAACAAAGAATTAAGAACATTTTAAATTCAATTGTATTATTATTTTTATTAATTGGAATGATATTTCCTGTAAATGCAATTTCATATGAAGATGATACTTTTGGAGTTGTTGATATTAACGTAAGAAAAGCAACATTTTTTGATAAGATTGGATTATTTGCAATAAGAATTAATCCAACAATTCCCAGTCCTGGACAATATTTTACGGTTGATGTATTTGATTTAGCAGTGGAATATACTCCTTATGGTACTGGAGTATCTAAAGTCCAATTTAAAAAAGATTCTGGTTTAATTTCAGAGCATGATATTAGTGCAGACATTTATGATATATGTCCTTATGGAGCATGTAGTTTAGTGGTAACTGTTGGATTTACTGCTCCTTCTACTCCAGGAACTTATAATATCTTAATCTATGTTAATGAAAAGACTACTGGAAAAACTTTAACAGAAGAAACAAAATCTTTTTCAATAGCTTCTTCACCTAGTACTTGTCCTGCTTCAAGTGAATCTGGATGGGACTTTATTGGAAAAACAACCGATGGGCATGGAGACCAGGAACAAAACCAATATTATACTTATACAGGAGCACCACCAAATTGTGTTCAAAATACAGTAACTTCATTTAGAACTGTGTGTGATTCTGGATATGTTATTAGTGGAACTCAAGATACTGTAGCGAATGGACTTAAAACTTGCAGTCCTTTACAATCTTTACCTCAAATATGTACTCCTTATGAGCAAATTTCAGCAATTTGTTCTGGTTCAGATTTATTGAGTACAATAAGTTGTAATAGTGATGGAACTAGTACAATAACAGAATTAATTAGTTGTGGCGGAGCTGGTGGATTAATATGTTCAAATAATCAATGTGAAGAATCACCAATTGTTGAACCTGGAGAGGGAACTTGTGGTTTAGTTCCTAAAGGATTAGGATGTACTTTGCCCGCAGAATCAACAATTTTTGGGAAGACAATAACTGAAGTTCAATGGGCTTATGAAGCTGGATGTTCAACTGGAATTTGTTTGAATACTATTGTAGGGCAAGGAGGAACTTGTGAAACTCCTATTTGCTGCCAAAATGGTGATAATTTTAATGTTTTAAAAGAGGGAGAAATTTGTTCAAATATTGTTGAATTATCTGAATGTGAAATATTAGAAGAAAATATTTGTGTGTTATCTGGAGTTGGTGGTGGAGATGGATTAGCTACAGATACAGATGAACAAGATATAGAATTGCATAAAGGAATTAATCCAGAAGATGTCTCAAGTTCAACAACAGAAGATTTAATCGCTAGTTCATGCACTAAAACAGAACAATGTGAATCTGGTTCAGATTGCAGACCTTTAAGTTGGTACATTAATGAAGGATTTTTAACTGAAGAAGATGCTGAAGGAAATGTGGATAAAGTAAGACTTACTATTTTAGGAACAGGAGCTGGTGCTGTTTTAGGAACTACTGGAGGATTACTCGCTTGTACTGCACTTTCGGCAGTTACTGCGGGGATTGCAGCTCCACTTTGTTTTGGTGCTCTTGGAGTAGGTTTAATTACTGGTGCAGTTGCAGGAAGTTATATTACAGATTTAGCTGAAGCAATTAATAATAAAGATATTAATAAATTTGGATATTGTACATTAGAAGAAACAGAAAAAAACTTTTTAGAAGATGAATTGTTTAAAGTGGGGGATTATAGTGTTACAGGATTAACCGCATTATTAATCGGATTTGCAATATTAATATTTGTAAGTGTATTGCCAAAGAGGACTTAAAATGAATAAAAAAGGAGTTATTCCATTAGTATTAATAATAATAGCTGCAATTCTCTTATTTATATTTATAGTATCATCAAATACAGGATTTAAAATAGCTGAAATAATAAATGAGATTCCTGAAATAATATGGTGGATAATCATAGCAATAGTCGTTTGGAATTTATTTAGGGGAGGAAAGAAATAAAATGCTAGATGAAAAAAGTGGAGAAAAAAGTGGATTTAATGCAATTATTAATTTAGTTACTTCTGGATTAATCGTCGCTTTAATTTATACTTTTGCAATATCTGGAACAACATCAGCAATTTTCTCTTCAGAACTTCCTGAAATCTTTTGGATTGCTGTTGTCTTTATTGTATTATATATAATAATTAGAAAATTTAAGTGAGGTTAAAATGGGAAAAAAGAAAAAATCAAAAAAATCTAAGAAATAAAGGTGTTTATAATGGTAAACTCTCAATTTAAAAATAATATCAAAATCTCTGGACATTATTTTCTAGATGGGGGTTTGCCTGCTTATAAATCTTATGTTGATAAAAATCTTGAAAAAATAAAATGGAGGGAAAAAGAAGATGAGTAAGAAACTGATATGGATGACATTATTATTAGTAGCTTTAACTATAGGGGGTTTAATGACTACAAGAGAGGTTTCGTCTTACCATGTTGCTAATCCAACCTGTAATTATTTATTAGTTGGTCCTAGTAATATAACAGATACTGGGCAAACAACAAATGCAACATTTAAAGCAGTTATAGAAACAACAAGTAATCAAACAAGTTCAAGCACATTTGTAAGATTGGAAAATAGCTTTGGATATACTTTGGTTACAAATAATACAGGAATTATGAGAAATGGAACTGGAGAAACAGCTAGTTATGAAGCAACTTGGTTAAGTGCATTAGATAAAGGAACTTATAAAGTAAGCTCAGGATTTTTCTTCCTAAACAACTCATTTTATAATTATAGTATTACACAAGCAAATTGTAATAATAGAACATTTAATGTAGTTGCAGAAGGAGGAGGAATTGTAGTAATTCAAGCACAACAGGAAATAATACAAGAAGCACAAGAAGCAGAAGAGAAAGGCAATCTTACATTATTGATAGCTGGATTGGTAGTTGTTATAATAATAGCAATCAGCCAAATGAAGAACAAGAGATAATCTTCTCTAAAGGAGGTTATCGAATGGTCTTTAAATTAAATAAAGGAATAGTAGAAAGAGATTCAGATAATTGGAATTCTTATGAATTAATAGGTGATGGTGATTAAAATGGAACTCTTTGATAATAAAAATATTGTGCAGGAAAAGAAAGAATCCTTTTATTCTAAATTCAGTTCTTTTAAAAATTTCTTTGTTGATGTATTAATAGTAAGTGCAATAATATATTTTATTATTACACAGTATAATATTTATATTTTTAGTTATATTTCAAATAATTTATTAGCACCAATAACAATAAGCTGGTTAAATTCTTATTTATCATATATTGTTTTAGGATTATTTTATGTATTATTAGATTTATTTGTTACATGGGGATTAAT
>Ga0213870_1000709_pt1 | contig 15588 bp, 17 predicted proteins | sample WICALVC2017_Meta_FD_160119 | JGI IMG/M metagenome (GOLD analysis project Ga0213870, IMG submission 160119) | Freshwater microbial communities from subterranean cave lake in Wind Cave National Park, South Dakota, United States - WICALVC2017 | ecosystem: Environmental > Aquatic > Deep subsurface >... | reverse complement strand
CAGGTATTCCCTGCCGTTTGATTCGTGTCTGTGGATCGGCAGTCTAAGATGGTTTTGTGAAACGATCAGCCATATAACGGAGGGCACTTGATAGAACTTCTCCCTGTCGCTCCAAAGCTTTAGCTAAAATTTTGGATTGACGTTCTTGGCTTGCCACAATCTCGCTGGTTGCTTGATCATGGCGGTCGGCCAAATACCTGACAGTCGCTGCTTGATTATCCAAGGCTGCCTTAATACTTTTAAGGCCCACGGCCTGATTATTCAAAGCCGCGGCGATAGCCCGCAAAGCGCCATTAAGCGGATGATCGTTTTTATTCATCTTGACCTGCCTACTGATTTCTAAAGGTGCTATCCTGGCCCGGATTGAACCGATCAATCCTGAAAAGCTAGGTTTATTCTAACTATAATCGGTTCTTCGGAAAAATCAAGACCCTTTTCTCCTCAACCTCACAAAAAACCTCGAACCCTTGCCTTTTTATCCTGACTTGTCCCGAGTTTAATCGAGGGAGCTTGTCGAAGGGCTGACTTCATCTCAACGACATTCCAACATTCTGCAGAATGTTGGAATGTTGTAAGTCAAGATTTTTTGAGGCGGACAAAGAATTTGCTTCCCCGGCCTTCGCCATCTGATTCTGCCCAGATTTCGCCGTGATGAGCGGTTACGATTTCTTTAGCAATGTATAGGCCTAAGCCAGTGCCTTGGATTTCTTTTTTGACCCGTTCATCGCGGGTGAAGCGCTCAAACGCCTGTTTTTGCATTTCTTTGGACATGCCTCTGCCCGTATCCTCTATAATGATTAAGATAGTTGGTGGTTGGAGGTTGGAGGTTCCTCTTTGATGCCTACTTTAATGTAACCCTTGCCAGTGTATTTAATGGCGTTATCAATCAAATTCTGAATCACTTGCCGGATTTTTTTGGTCGGCTTTGATCCTGATAGACGACACGTTTGTTTCAAAGAAAAACGAGATTTTTTATTTAATCGAGGTTTTAGAATTTAGTTTCAGGATGTCCGTATTCTCAAAATATGGAGTTTTAAGCCCTTTTTGCCAATTCCAGCCAAAGAAAGCAGCGCGGAGCATTTTACCGATATCCCCGTGAGTAACAATGAGAACGCTTTCACTACGGTGATCTCTGATGATATCCTTTAAGAACCGCCTTCCCCGCCGGTAAGCCGCTGAAAATTCTTCAACATTCTTTCCCTTTAAAAAATATACAATGTTGTGTCCGTGTAAAATCTTTGCTGCATACCTAGGAATAGCGGAGACGGGTTTACCAGTCAAAATACCAAATTCCCTCTCCGTCAAACGTTTATCAACAACAATTCGTTTTATAGATAAATATTTCGCGATAATAGAAGCCGTCTGGCGCGCGCGTTTTAAAGGAGAAGTGTAAATGATGTCTATCCTAAATTTCTGCAATTTATAAGCAACGACACGAGCTTGTCGCCGCCCCAGCGCCGTCAAATTTGTATTCCTTCTGCCATTTAAAATGCCTTTTGCATTATCTGTATCCTGACCGTGTCGTACTAAAAAAATCTTGGACATGTTTAAAAACTTTATCATAAAAAACAAAGGTTTCCCAGACAAGAACTATAAAATTCCTGGCAAGAGTGGTTTTTGGACGCTATCATTTCTTTACTATCTTGAGGGCGATTTTGCTCAATCATACTTTCACCACTTTTCCAATTTTATTATAGATCTGCCATAACTTCCTATGTTTATCCACGTTCAACACTTTCTTTATGTTCATTCCTTTAGTCCCTACCCATAAACCACCAGCGTCTTTACGGTAGTCCTTAAATAAAGCATGATATTTATATAATCTAAATGGTTCATGGTAATATTTTCTATTTGCATCGTGAAGTACTACCACGCCTTCATTTTTAACAAGCTCGTAAGCCTTAATTAGGCTATCCTTTCTTGCTCTACCATCAACTAAGATAAAATCAAACTTTCCAAACCTACTTGGAAACGTTATGTAATCTGTTAGATCAGAATATGCACCGTCTCCGTACTCATCCGTCCATGGAAAACAGTTAGGCCGTATATGAAATATCTCAATATTTGAATTTTGATTTATATTTTTGATTTTTCTAGCCCAATTTTTTTCATGTTCTATAGAAATCCACTTTGAATTTCCGATCAAAAAAATTGGAAAATATATTGTGCTATAACCTGCCCCCCATTCCAAACATTTCTGAGGTTGTAAATGTCGTAATATCTCTTTAATAATTTCAATTTCTCTATACTTCATCCAAGGTTTGATTATTATCTTATTGAAAACTTTGTCTAAGATTTTATCTTTATACTCATTATAAATTTGAGTAAATAACATTGTAATAATAGATATATCGTCTTTTATATTTCCTTTATGTTGAGCCATATTGACCATGCCGTATAAGAAAAAGAGTAGACATTTCGGTTGCTTTGATAATAAGAAAGAGTTAGCCTATCCGCAAGAACTACTATAATGGAAAACTATATTACTGTTCTATTACCCGTTGCTTTCATAGTCATCCTCATAGGCGTACTAAACTCACTGCGCATCTTTACAATTATCTCAGTACTGTCAAAACAATACCAGCTTTTAAAACAATCGGTGATTAATCAAGAAGATTACCCTCCTCTCATAATTTTTATAGCCGTTCTAAAAGAATCCCGTATCATCGCTAAAACACTTGAGTCTTTTAATCAACTATCTTATCCAAGAGATAAACTAAAGATTGTAATAGTATCAACTGAGCGAGAATATGAAACTAATCCTTCGCCCCATAAGAACACGATCCTTATTGTCAAAAACAAAGTTATAGAACTCAACCAAAATCAAGAAGAGCAAAAATTTGTACATATACACTATCCATTCTTAAAAGGGATCAAATCGGATCAATTAAATTACGCTCTAGCAGAAATTCAAAAAACTTTTCCGAAGCTTATTAATAATAAAACTTATATCGGTCTTTACGATGCAGATTCAAACGTTCCCACCGATACTCTCGTGCTTTTAGCTAAAGATGCAATACGGGAAAAATATCCTGAAGTTTATCAACAACCAACCTTCTATTTTAAGAATTACGCGTTTCTGCCGCACACTGTCAATGGGGTGCTAAGCGGAGCCTTTTCCTTTTTACAAACCGCATATGCACTTTATTACGAAACATATATTTTAGGGACGTACCCATCCGCTCCTATAACGCCTAAATTGCCACGAATGAAATATTGCATTGGTCATGGCCTGTTCATAAAATGGGATCTCCTTGAAAAACTTGGCTTATTTCCGACACCTATCGAGGACACGCGGCTTGGACACATTCTGTCATATCTTAAAAAAGAAATCAGAATCCTGCCGGTCTTTGACGCTGTGGAAACGACAAGCGGAATACTTGCCCAAATTAAACAAACATCGGTTTGGTTTATTGGAGAAGCTTTTTTTATAAAAGATCTAAAAATCGCTCAAGGTTTCATGAAAATGAAATTATCAAAACTCCATAACATCTGGCTTATTATCTATAAAATCTATCGAAATGTTTTTTGGATAGTACGGGGACCCCTTTTACTCTTCTTATTTATTTTCTCTCTCTATTCACAGATAGTAATCCTTGGTTTCGCTATACTAATCGCCTATCTCTATTTGCCCGCTATAGGCCTCATTTTAAGTCGCCACAGACTTAGTCAGTTAATTGCGGCGCCAATTCCGTTCAGTAAAAAAAACGCCCTTTTTACTTTTTGGGCGTTGTTAGCCCTCCTTCTAGAAATCGTCATTATGTCAATCGGGGCCTTGCTCGGATTGATGTACTTTATCAGATTCTCTTACGCTAAAGAAAGCTTACCGTTTTTCAAAACTGACCGATGAATCCCGCCTCTAGCTAATCGTTGTCTTGTTCATCGAAACCCAAAATGGCGTTTTGTCTCGAATCCATTGCAAGACAGCCTTCTTTAATTCCATTGGAACAACATTCTCATCACCAAATGTCTTGATTTCTTTATACGCAAAAAGGATGTGGGGCTCCCGGGAATATATAGGCATGTCACCAATGCGTACGCTAAAAACGATGCTTATTTCACGATTCTTCCGCACATTATCAAGAAAAGTATTATCGACAACGCCAATGAATTGCGCTTCCTCAAGCGCTACATCCAATTCCTCCTTCAGCTCTCGCCTCAAAGCATCTTCTACGCCCTCTTCAAAATGAATCCCGCCGCCAGGCAAAAAATAGCAATCGGCGTCTTTCGCTTGACAGAGTAAAATCTTGCCTCCACGAATAATAAGTGCACGTACTCCAACCCTAATTTGATTTTCCATACGCATTACTTTATTATGAAACATCGTCCCACGATATCGTGTATTCTATACCAATAGAAACGATCTCGCAAGTAAATCAATCACTCCACACTGGAAGTGCGGAGTATGGGAGTCCCGCGGTGCGGAGCTCCTTGACTAGAAGTCAACTGAAGGATACAGATATCTCCTTGGGTGGTGGGGGCATTGTACGATTTACTGCTTTCCCCATGCCGACAGAATCTCCTATGAAATTCCTCTTTGTCATGGGCACGCAATACGAAATGCTATGAAAATCTTTTCCATAACCATGGTTAAGAACGAAATCGATATTATCGAGACATTCGTTCGTTACCACGCTCAATTGCTCGACGGCATGGTTATATTGGACAACGGGAGTACGGACAGAACTGTGGGTGTCATTAATAAGCTGATTAATGAGGGCTTGCCGATTTCCTTGTTGTTCGACGACAATCCTTCGTACGATCAATCGTCGATAATGACGAGTATGCTCTATAGTACGCTGAAACAGTTCAAACCGGATTACGTACTTCCTCTTGATGTTGATGAATTTCTAATAACGTCCAAGGATGAGTCGGTTCGCTCAGTACTCAACAAACAATTGAAACAGAATTCTCTCTTCTTTTTGCGTTTGCTTACGTACGTCCCGACCGAAAGCGACTATAGCGCCGAAGCCAATCCTCTAAAGCGGATCATACATCGTCGCGACATGCAATACAACTATGACGAAAAGGTTTTAATTCCTGCCTCGATCGCATTGGCGCACGGTGTTACGATTACGCAGGGAAATCATGATATCGAAGGTGTTCCCGATGATGCGGTGGATAAGACGCATCTCGAGGAATTGAGTCTTGCTCACTTTCCGATTCGATCAAAGGAACAATTCGAATCAAAAATATTAGTCGGTTGGTTTGCTAATCTTGCACGAGACAACCAGGTCCTTTTTAACTGGCACCACTATTACAATATCCTGAAAGACGGAAAATCGTTGATGAGTCGTGATTTATATGAACTTGCGTTGCGCTACGATGTGTCCAATAAAAGAGTTAATATCGGGATTGTTAAAGACCCGATCAGTTTATCTCGCATGAAAGATTTTGTGTTGCAGTATACACCGAAAGAAAGAATGAATTATTTTAAGAACGTTTTGAATTATGCAGAGACGCTCGCGAAGAAGTACTCAAAATTACGAAAGAAAACTAGCGGTAAGAACAATGAAGGAGACGCATATAACGATCAAATGATACTCCAAGTAATCAGGGATTATCTCTTGATAGACGGTTGGTTGCGTCCGCGCGAAGCGATCGCGTTGTTCAAACTTGTACAGTCCGTAGAGAGCAGTGACGTGACCGTATGTGAAATCGGGTCATGGCTAGGAAAATCAAGCTACGTATTGTCACGAGCTCTCGACACTAAGAAGAACGGGCGCCTATACTGCATTGATCCCTTTGATGCGTCGGGTGATAAAAGTTCTGCGACGATCTATAAAAGTGTAATAGAAAATCTTGGTACGTCATTACTTCTGGATAAATTTGAAGAGAACATGAGGAAATTCGGCGTTCGCGACCGCATTATGGTCTTGCAAGGCTACAGTCATGATGTTATACGTGACTTTGATAAACCCATAGACATTCTGTTCATAGACGGCAATCACGACTACGAATCAGTGTCGCGTGACTATAATGATTGGTCGAAGCTGATTAAGAAAGGGGGTTTTATTGCTTTTCATGACAGCCATATGACGGGCCCAAAACAGGTTATCGAACTTGAAATCGTCAGAAACCCAATCTGGGGAAATCAGCAACTCGTAGACGAATTGTATATTGCCCAAAAGATGGAGTGAGTTTGGATATTCAAATACTCAACATGAATAAACCCGTGTTCAGTATAGTGGTAGCGACAAAAGATAGGCCAGCCATGATAAAACGTTTTTTGAATAATCTAAAACTTTCAAAAATAACAGAAAGGAATGATACCCAAGTTATTATTGTTGATAATAACTCTAATCCTATTCAAGCTGATGCGACACAGAAAATCTGTTCGGAGTACGAGGTTATGTATCTGTTTGAATCAAAAAAAGGTCAATCCTACGCAATAAATACAGGTATTAAAAATGCCACTGGCAGATACATTGTATTCACAGATGATGATATTGAGGTAAAAGATCCCGAATGGCTCGACAAAATGCAATCGCATTTCAAAACTTACCCAGCCTTGGGATATGTTTCCGGCAATGTAAAAGCTAATAATTTAAAAACTGACGCTCAAAAAAATTGGGAAAAGAAAGGAGGGTTAAGTAAGGGGGATGAACCCATATATTTTTCAAGGGGGTTTTTGTCAAAGTTCAAATTTAAACCATGGCCTCTGGCAAAAATATGCGCAGGAGCTAATTCCATGGTTTTAAAAAATGTCATTGATGAAGTTGGCGGTTATAGTCTCATCTTCAATTACGGTTCGAGAATAATCGGCCACGGTGGCTCCCTGGAACTAGGATATAGGATAATTAAAGCGGGTTATGAGCTTTATTATGATCCAAATGCAGTTGTTTTTCATAATCATCCAGAGGACAAGAAAGACATAAAGAGAAAGCTCTTTTATTATGCCGTAGGCGATACAGCTATTAATATGTATTTTTTTATCAAATATCGCGACTTTAGAAGCCTATTTCGGGCATTCGGAGGACATCAGGCGCATGTACTCAAAAATATAATAAGGAGAATTAAAGGCCAATATCCTCTTCCAATTAACTACCTATTTTATTCCTTAATAGGAAGCGGTATAGGCGCAACTGTATTTATTTGGAAATATTTTACGAAAAAACTTTGGAAAATAACAGATGCGCATATTCAATAAATAATCATGATACTGAATGGCTGAATGTTATCTTGGTGTCGTCTTATTCATTGGAATCCAAAAAGTCTTTCTATTTTGAATCCATTGCAGAACGGCTTTTTTTAATTCAGTTGGAACAACATTTTCATTATCGAGCTTTTTAAGCTTTTTCAATGCGAAAACGATATGGGGCTCGTGAGAGTATAATGATATGTCATTGATGCGTACACAAAAAACAATATTGATTTCGTGCTTTCTCTGTTCGTTTTCGAGGAACGTACTTTCGACGACGCCAATAAATCTTGACTCAAGAAGCTCCGCGTCTAATTCTTCTTTCAGCTCTCGCCGTAATGTGTCCTCTGTTCCTTCTTCAAATCGGATCCCGCCACCGGGGAAAAAATACCAATCAGTGCCTTTCGGCTGGCAGAGTAAAATCTCATCTTCGCGGATAATAATTGCCCGTACCACCACCCTAATTTGATTTTCCATAATTCCTGGCCTATGGTTTACTAGACATCTATACTATTAGCCATAATAACCCCAATTGCATACTCACACAAGGAAAACTCATAAAATGCGAACGATTAATCTTCTCTTCCACGACATCGTTAAAAATCAACCCCTAAGAAACAAGTATGCGGTAACTGAAGGTTTTTTCCTGTCTCTTATAAAATTAATAATAGCCCACGGTAAATTCTCGCTCTATCAAAAAGATTCGGGCATAACTCGCGTAAGAATTTTTATAGACGATGGTTACGCTTCAACGTATACCACGGCGGCTCCCATACTTAAAGCATTTAACATTAAACCTTATGTCGCAATTACGGTTAATAAAATTGACCAAGAAGGATATCTAACAACCAAACAGATCCAAGAGCTTCATAAAAATGGCTGGATAATTTGCTCGCATTGTGTATCGCATGTAGGATTAAGTATCTATATCAATTCAGTTGCGCAAAAAAACCCTCGCGGTGGTATTTATCAAGACGTAGGAATAGACGGACAAAGCACACTGCTCACGCAACAAGAGGTTTTGTACCAACTTATGGAATCGAAAAATAGCATTAGTAAAATTATTAATTGCTCGGTGGATAATTTTGTTTATCCATACGGAATATATAACAGGTTCATCCTTAATGGTATTAAAAACATGGCTCTTTATAAAAATGCGTATACGTGTGATTTTGGTGTTGAAACTGAAACAACGAACCCATTTAAAATTCCGAGATACATTATTGAAAACGAAATTCCTTATCAAAAACTTTTAAGAGATTTGAAAGAACTAAGCCGCAATACTCAAAATAGAAGATGAATGATTTCTTTAAGTTTAAATCACGGGGGGTTGTTTTATAAAAAAGAGCTTTCTTATTGAGAAAGCTCCTCTACATCTGCAAGCCAGGGAAAAAATGCGAGATTTCACGAAACGCTTTCGCCCTGTTATCGGGCGAATGGATGGCATTGCGTTGGGGGTTGATACCGAATAGGTTTCGAAGCGTAGGCTCACCTTCGCTGGAGTACTGGTTACCAACTAACCTATCCAAAATTTCGGTAGCGTCATCTCTGCGAACGATACACAACTCCGCCGGCCCGGATGTCATAAAATTAACAAGTCCATCGAAGAAATCTTTCCCTATATGCATAGGGTAGAGAAAGAGCACATCGTCTCTCGTGAGCACCTGCCGCTTCCGCTCCAGAACCTCGAACCCATACTTTCTAAGATATGACATGATCTCTTCAACGCGATTAGCAGAAACCAAATCCGGTTTAATCAGAACAAACGAGAGTTCCATTGCCACCTCCGTTTAGGGTGTTAAGATGCTGCTATTATTATATGATATTTGATTAATTTGTAAACATCTTTGGAAATTTCGTAGCTGTTTACATATTATAAAGACACATATGCATATTATCGGCGTAGAAGGAATTTCCTTTTCCGGAAAAACCTTGCTTGTAAAGGCGATAAAAAACAATTTAAGAAACGTAGGCATTATTGAGGAATATGGCGTGTACGCTGGAGGGGCTAAAAATTTTCCTTTTCCTGCCTCCTTTAATCGAAAGGAAGTATTACAATTATTAAATTTTTTCCTAAAACTAGAATTACAACGTTACAAAGATCTCATCTCACTGCAACGGGAAAAAAGTTATAAGACATTACTCATAGATAGAACAGTACTTTCTTTAATGGCATTTCAATATGCAATCCGATTCATAACGAAAATAGATACCTATAAGGAGGCATTAAAAATGATAAGGAGGAAACGAACATGTATTCCAGATCATATCATCTATCTTGCTATCAGTCCGCAAACTGCACGAGAACGCTTTATGGTTTATAAAGGACAACCTGATGACTTGTTTGTGGATTCATTTTTTAACTCAAAACTTATCGAATTCTACCAGCAATATGCCCCATCACTCTTTGATATTCCTATCATTACCATTAATGCTGAAAAGTCATCCCAAAACGTCTTCCAAGATGCATTAGAGTTGATTTCTCGGATTTAAGGAATGTTGGCGACAAAACCGTTACTTACAAAAACTCCGCTTTTCTTGAATAATCAGCCGATTGGTATCGTTTTGTAGGTACTCGCTATGAAATTTTTTATAGGCCTTCCTAAAAAGTTCTTTCCGCGCGGGTTCAGATATATCAACGTTTTTCCCTCCAAGATGTATCCCTCCTCCACGAACTTGCGGAACGACAAAATCATGATATTTTCCTACTAATTTAACGATGAGAGTTGTCTCGGTAAATCCGTGTTTCCTAAACGACTCGCTGAACCCGCCGACTCGAAGACCATGATTGCGGTCTATGACAAATAAACCGCCGAGAACCATATTGGGCAAAATCCAGGGCCCATAAAATCCATTCGGCCATGCTTTCAATTGGTTCGTGTTTTTAATAATCTCAAATTTCCGTCCAGCAAATCTTCTATCTTCCTTACGGCCATACCATGAGGCCGGATATACACAATACTTCCGAAAATCATTGATTTTAATGTCGCGGGGGTACAATACTGTTTTTTTAGCAACAGATCGACTTATTTTTGCAAATTGAAACAGCGAAAAGCTAATACATTTTCTTCTGGAATCAGAAAATTGCGCTTGGATTTTAAGATGGTTTAAAATCTGCTCCTGATCGATAAGAATGTCTGAATCTAAAAACATCACTAGATTAAATCGTGACTTACAAAGACCAATGTTTCTGCAATGCGATCGTCCTTTATTCCGTTTATTCCTAGTGATGCGCATATAATCTTGATAGGCAGGATTAATGGATCGGGAGGCCGGATATTTCAAAGAACCGTCATCAATAATTAAAATTTCTGATTGCCACTCTTTATTAAATTTATTTTTAACAAAGCGTATAGCATTCAATAAATGCCGTAACAATAAATTAATTGACTCAGCCGACTCAAAATAAGGAATAACGATGCTTAAGCTCAACGTTTGAGCTATGGCATTGAGATCCTTGTTGAGAATCTTCCTCACATCAAAACGAAAATCATTGTCGTGACTGAATATACATTCACCGAGTTTTTTCATTTAATTCTATTGTTTCGCCAGTCTAACAAAAAATCTGCTTCTCTGCCTTTCCCTAATTCGCGCGAATTAGAGAAAGTGACTATTGCTTCCTCAACCTCACAAAAAATATACTGCCTTGTCGCTCTCCATTACTTTCTGCCCAGATTTCGCCGTGGTGGGCATTCACGATTTCGCGGGCGATGTAGAGACCCAAGCCCGTGCCTTGGATTTCTTTTTTGACCCGTTCATCGCGGGTGAATCGCTCAAACGCCTGTTTTTGCATTTCTTTGGACATCCCCCTGCCCGTATCTTCGATCGCAATCACGACAGAATTCATTCCAACATTCTGCAGAATGTTGGAATGAATTAACTCTCCTTCGTCGGTTACGGTTACTTTGATTTGGCCTTTGTCAGTATATTTAATCGCGTTGTCAATCAAATTCTGAATCACTTGCCGGATTTTCTGGATGTCTATTTTAATCTTAATTAGCGGCTTGTCGCTCTCGAATTTAAGCTCCAATCCTTTATTAGTTGCTGGGATCCTAAATTCCTCTACCATGCCGTTCACAAACGCTACAATGTCCGTGTCTTCAAATTTCAAGTCTTTGAAAAATTCGCCGGCCTCGATTTTTCGCAAGTCTAATAAATTATTAACCAAGCCTATCATCTTATCGGCTGACTCTTTAATCTTTATGGCTGTTTCTTTAACTTGATCCGAAACCGGCCCATAAGTGCCGTCATAAATCAATTGAGCAAAACCCTTAACCACACTCATGGGCGTCTTTACCTGATGCGACGCAAAAGACAAGAATTCGGATTTTAATTTGTCCAATTCCGTCAACCTCACATTCGCCGCCTCCAATTCCTTCGTCAACTTCTCCAACCTCTCCCGTTGTTCAACTTCTTTTAGAACACTTTTAATAAGCAGGATGCCAAAACTAAAAATCAATAGAAAAACGCCTAGTCTAAAAATTATGATTAAAGGCTGCTCAGAAAGAGGAATCTCTAAAATTGTTGCAGTTAAGAGAACGAAGATCAAAATAGCCGGAGTTACTACCTTAACATGCAATAATTCATGTTTGCTAATGGCATATGCCGTAAATGCTACAAAGGGAAGAGTAAATACACCAGCAAATTGTAAGAGGCTAACATCTTTTTTAAAGGTAGGAAATATAAAGTTAAAGATCAAGATCGAAATTAACATTATTGCAAATCCATATATTAGATATTTGAACTGTTTTTTTTCTTGATTGTTAGCTTTAGATATTTTTCTGAATAAGAGAAAAATGCCACCTAAATCATAGAAAGCCACTATAGCTGCAAATAGAATAATCATTGGCCCCACAACGGGGGGCGCTACAGCACTATCTTTACCTTCTCCGATATTTTCAAAAACTAGAGGAGTTAAAGTTAATAACATTGTAATACTAGATAGGATTATTACTATCAGAAGATTCTTTTTAGAGATCAAAAGATTCCTACTTGGAAAGGTATGAATAAGTAAAAAGAATGATGTTGCAAAGACAACAGCAAAAAATAAAACCAATCTTGCAGAAATTAAAATTAAATCTTTAGTCGGTGCATTATAAGAATAGAAGTTAACAACACTCCAAATAGCAATAGAAGAAGTTAGTAGTAAAAATAAGCGACTTGTGGCACTTTTTTGGTCGTTGTAATAAATCAAAAATCCTAAAATCAAATTAGCCGCGACAACTATACTTAAAAGTAGAATATCAACCGGTAAAGAGAAAAACATAGATAATTAAATCTAATGCCCGTAACCTTTTGATTTTAATTTTAGCAGATTTATGGTCGTTCGACTAAATAGGTGCCCAGTGCATTGAAAAACTTTATGTTTAAATCTCTATAAGTAGTTTTTAATTCCCACCTTTGAAAATATCTAAGATTTGAAAAAATCTCTGCATTTAAAAAAAATGGATATCTCCAGCCGATAATAGTTTGTGGAATAAAAGCGAACAAATTCTTAAAACCATCATATTCTACAATTTTTTTAGCCAACTCCCCAATTATTAAATCGATCGCCTGTTTATGTTCACCATTGAGATGATGTTTAAAAAGTGAATGATAAATTAGATCAAACTCTTTAGAACGGAAATCTTTCGCGAGTTCGAAAATATCATTTTTGCAAATTATGACCACATGATAATTTGTTTCATCTTTCAATATCTTTTCTAAAATTAAATTGTTTAAATGTTCAACTTCGTGGATATCAATATAGGGTTCTATCTCTCTTAAATTATCTTTAGCTATCTCATGAGTAACTGTAGATTTATCAACGCCTATTAGGACAACTTGCTGATTATGTTTTATATTAAGTAATTTTTTAATAACTTGCCGCTCTACTTCCATACCGCCACATCCTAAACTGACGCCAATAAATCTATTCCTGCTCTTAATAATCAACTCATAAATTTTATTAACTAAAGGCGCTACAAGGCTTGGAAAATTTTTCTTCTCAACCTCAATCAATTTTAGATGCATTTCCCTGTCCCAATGAGGGAACGGAAAATCTGTGAGTTCCAAAAGTTTTTCTCTTTGGAGTTTTGGAGCTTTAGTAAAAAGCCATTTAATATATGTTGGAAACGATTTTATTGCTTCAAAGAAGGTGATATTTTCTTCTAGGGCATATTTATTTTCAAAAGAAGAACTCTTCTTCAAATTCTCCAAATCTCGCAGGATATGGGTAATTAACTCCCGGCGGTTTAACGGTTCGGGCATAGAGATATTATACCAAAAATCAAAAGAAAAAGGCGACAGGGTTCAGCCTGCCGCCGGGTTTGAAATATTTCAACTTATTTAACAATAGTGCCTAAATTTAGATAATATCTACCGGAGGAAATCCGTTTTCCTAAAACAATCTGCCTGACAAAATAACAAACTGCTGCGCCCCGCAAAAAAGATGATTCGGCCAACTGCGGTATACCGGCGAGTTTTGAACCAACTAAAGGAAATGATTGTTGGAGTCTTTGAGTAAGATATTTAGCCCCCATAAAGTCCCTAGCTAAAAGGATTTTTTCTTTAAACGGTAAATTTCTTAATTCTGTTGGCGATAGCCCAAAATACAGTTGCGAGTGCGATAAGAAAAAAAAGGATATTACTGATGCTTTTCCGGTCGTGAAAATAAACGACAATACCAATGAAAAAAATCCCGAAGGCACTTACGAGTGTAATAGCTAAATCTGTAGGCATCGTTTAAATTATACCACAAAACTCGGTTTGGGTTATAAAAAAGGCGGCTTTGGGCCGCCTAGGGTTTGGGCGGTAAATCAATTTGACAAAATTTGATAAATGGCTAAAATCATAATAATCCTAGCAACTTCTGGATTAGACGGTCTAATCCGCGGCTAGGTATGAGCACATTCACAACCAAACAAAAAGGAGGTGAAAACGATATGCGTTCTGCGTCATCCAGACCGGTGGTTCAGGAAATCAAGTCAGTTCTGATCGAGTTCCACAAGAACAAGGGTTACAAAATTTTCGATTCGTTTCCGCTTATCTCTGCAGATCCGACCGTTATGTTCATCAACGCTACTATCACGCCCTTCAAGTCGTGGTTCGCCGACGGCTCTATCCGGCCCGATAACTACGCATTAGTTCAGGGGTGTCTTCGGATGGGTGGCGCAAACGAACTCGATGTTGTGGGCACAAATCCCTACTACTTCACATTCTTTGAAATGTTTGGTAGTGGGACGTTCCGTGTAACCCACGAGGAGGCCGTATCTTACCTTCTGGAACTCTTGGCCGAATTCGGAGTTGGGAAACAAAACCTCTATTTCACAATTCCAACCGAGCAGGAGTTCCGCGAAGCGCTCAAGCGAAGCGGAATTGAGGAGAAACGGATTTTCCAACTGTCAAAAAACGACTACTTCTGGCAGGAATGGAAATTCGGCGTGCCTGGTCCCGTCGGACGCGGCCTAACAGTCATCTTCTCTCGCTCTTCGGAAAAGGTGAAATCAGTGGAGCAACTTGCTAACGACCAAGATCGTTACATAGAGTTTCTTAATCTGATATACATCCATTCCCAGAGCACGTCAGAAGACGAACTGGTGCCTATCCCAAACCCAGGCTTCGATCTCGGAGTAGGTATAGAACGGCTGGCGGCGGTGTTACAAGACTGCGATAGCTATCGCATCGATAATATCCTGCCGCTGGTTGAGACAGTACGACAGTTTCTGTTGGAACACAGCGAAAAGTCGGATGAAGTTGTTGCCAGAATCTGCTCCGATCACTTCAGAGCGATTTGTGCCCTTTCGACTCAAGGTCTTACATCTTCCAACAAGGGGCACGGATACGTGCTCAGAAAATTGACGCGGAGATTTCTGGAGACAATTTGGTCCTTCATCGGTAAGCCGGAATCAACTCACGAGTTGATCCGCCGCCTATCCGAAACCCTTGAGAGTCGGGGAAGTACAGTCGGCATCAGCGACCACGTTGATGTTGCGGATAATGTGTTGAGCGAGGAGACGGCTCTTTTGAGCATTATCCAAAATGCGCAACAAATTATCCGTCAACATCCAAAGATGGTGCCGCAGGCACTGCACAACACTTTCGGCATTTCCAGGACGATCCTAGCACTGGCTCAACAAAACCAGCACCGAAAGAAAGGAGGTGAAACATGAGAATGTGGAGCCATTCAGAGATTCGCAAAGCGTTCCTTGAATATTTCGCGAATCGCGATCACTTGGTGATCGGCAGTAGCTCGTTGGTCCCCGTTGATGATGCCACGTTGCTTATCATCAATTCCGGAATGGCTCCTCTCAAGCCATTCTTCACGGGTGAGAAAGTTCCGCCTCACAAGCGCCTCTGCAACATCCAGAAGTGCGTGAGGACCAACGACATTGACAACGTCGGCGACCGGCATCATCTCACCTTTTTCGAGATGATGGGCAACTGGTCGATTGGCGATTACTTCAAAC